>OKUQ01000697.1_pt1 | contig 18239 bp, 18 predicted proteins | sample 1606811 | NCBI WGS metagenome assembly OKUQ01 (sample SAMEA3882546, study PRJEB24775) | human gut metagenome | biome: human-associated habitat; feature: intestine environment; material: feces | place: Netherlands | collected 2009/2010
CCTCATCAGTCAGCGGGCGGGGCCGCTGACAGCTTCCCCCGAGGGGGAAGCCTTTCGCCATTTACGGCAGCTCCGCCGTAAACGTCGTCAATTCCGCATCCGTATCAAAATCATACACCTTCACCGTCAGGCTGTGGCAATTTTCCGGCACGGCAGCAAAGTAGTCATAGCTGGCCTTGATGCATTGTTCCGGGTGGTCGAAGTCCGCCGGGTCGGCCGTCCATGCGCCGTCCGTCCACCAGCCGCCCTCGCCGCGCTCGTGGCCCAGCTCTGTGCCGTCTGCCGTGTAGAGCTTTACGCTGACCCAGTGCTGCTCCGGCGGGAAGGTCAGCAGCACTTTTGTCGCGGCGGGCGTGGCCTTGATACTTTGCAGCGTAACACCGTCCTGCTCCACCGGCGTGCTCATCGTGCGCACGCCCGCGTCGCTGACTTCCGGGATCGTAAACGTCAGCGTGTAGGTGCCGGGCAGCGGGGTCTGGTCGGCATAGTCATAGTGCCAATAGCTCTTGCCGTCGGTCTCCACAGTGCTCCTGTTGCAGGCCATCAGGTTGGACAGCGTCAGCGTTGCCGTGTGCCCGGCCAGATCTTCGTTCGTCAGGAACAGCTCATAATTCAGGCCCGCCACAAAGGTATGGTCGTCGCGCTTTTCAAAGTTAATGCCGCCGCTCAGTTCAATGCCGTTGTCCAGCACCAGCGTGCCGTACTGCCCGCCGCCGCTCTGCAGTGCCTTTTCTACGGCGTCCTCGCGGGGGCCGATGGCGTTGAACCCGGCCAAGCTGTCATCCTCACTCGTCAGCATTAAACTGATGCGCAGCCAGTCGCCGTCGTTGAAGACCTGCCCCAGCGTCAGGGTGTAGGGGCTGTCGGCGCTCTCGGCGGTGGATTCCACCGTCTCGGCGTATTTGTTCAGCTGCTCACTTTGCAGCGAAACATAGTCGTCCTGCCCGCCGCGGTTCAGCCAGCTGAACAGGCTGCCCACTACGGGCAGCTGCTCGGCCACGGCAGGGGCGGCAAAGTTGATGCTGCCCAGCCCCACGGCCAGACAGGCCGCGGCGGCTGCGGCCACCCGTCCCCACGGGAACCGGCGGTGCCCGGCGGGCTTTTTCTGCGGCAGCCGCCCGCAGGCAGCGTCCAGCACGCGGGTAAACTCGTCGTCGGTCAGCGGGGTCTCCGGCATAGGCTGGTCGTTCAGCGTTTTCAACAAATCCACATCAAAATTTTTGTCACGCATGGCTGTACACTCCCTTCGCGGTCAGTTCACGGCGCAGACGGTCCCGTCCGCGGCTCAACCGGGTGTTGACGCTCTCCACGCTCATACCCAGCGCAGCGGCGATTTCCTTACCCGATTGCAGCAGATAATATTTGCGCAGAAAAATATCCCGGTCCGGCGGCGTCATAGCCGCCACCAGCGCACCGACAAGGTCGGTGGCTTCGGTGGTCGCGCGGTCAAACTCGGCCAGCTCGCCCAGCGTCTCGGCCAGACCGTCGTCCAGTGTCACCGTCTCGCGGCGGCGCAGCGCGTTGTAGCAGTCAATGCCGCGGTTGCGCGCCGCGACGGCCAGCCAGGGGCGCAGCGGTGTGCGAGTGGCCTCCAATTTTGCGGCGCTGCGCCAGAGTGCGACGAACACGTCGGCCATGCACTCCTCCCGGTCACAGGGGTTCTGCGGCAGGATACGGCAGAGAATGCCCTTGACGAGCGGCGCATATTCAAGCATCGCCGCCTCCAGGCCCTCCTCCGGGTGTGCCTGCAGCAGGCGGGTCAATTCCCGGTCCTTCATGGGTGGTTCCTCCTTTTTTGTCGTTCCAACTATATAGACCGGGACGGGACGGGAAATCTTACAGGTTCGAGGAAAAATGTAGGGGCCGGGCATGCCCGGCCCGCGGCTTTCCCGCAAACGCCTGTCTGCCGTACAGTGGCGGGCCGCACATGTGCGGCCCCTACAGGGCGGCGCAAGGCTCATACAGGCGTTGTAGGGGACGGCGTCCCCGACGCCCCGCGGGCGGATGCAGGCATCCGCCCCTACAAGGCGCACAAAAAAAGCAGACGCCGCTTTTGTGCAGCGTCTGTTATGCGGTTGCTTATTGCCCTGCCGGCAGCGTAAACACGAACCGGCACCAGTTGCCTTCCTCGCTCTCGGCGTGGATCTGGCCGCCGGAAAGGTTGACCAAAATCTTGCAGATATGCAGTCCTAGTCCGCTGCCGCGGGTGTTCATGCCGCGGGAGCGGTCCTCCTTGTAGAACCGCTCAAACACAAAGGGCAGAGCCTCGGGGGCAATGCCTGCGCCCGTGTTCTCGATGCGCACCTCCACCATATTGCCGCGGCGCTCGGCGGTAAAGCTGATCGTACCGCCCGCCGGGGTGAACTTGATGGCATTATCCACAATATTATACACGACCTGATGCACAAAATCCGGGTCCGCGTAAATCAGCAGCGGATCGCCGCCCAGACCCTGGATGTCGATCTTGCCATCCTCGATGCGCTGCTCGTCGGAGAGTACGACGTCGGTGACGGTTTTCCACAGATCGTAGGTCTGCGCGTGGATGGGCACCTCGCCCGCCTCGAGTTTGGTAATATCCAGCATGTTCTGCACCAGCCGCGCCAGGCGGCCCGTCTCCTGCGAGACGATGCCCAGATAATGCTTTGTTTCCTCGGGCGGGATCGTGCCGTCCAGCATGCCGTCGATGAAGCCCTTGATGGTCGTCATGGGCGTGCGCAGCTCGTGGGCGATATTGCCCATGAACTGCCCGCGGGAATTGTCGATGGTTTGCAGCCGCGCAGCCATGTTATTGAAGGTGGTTGCAAAGTCAGCCAGCTCCACGCAGCCGTCCACCGGCGCACGGGCCGTAAAGTCCCCGCTGCCCAGGCGGCGCGCGGCCTCACTGATGTCCTCGATAGGGCCGGTGATGCGCTTGGCCAGCACCCAGCACAGGATACTGCACAAAATCAGGATGACCGCCGCCGAGATGCCGAACATCGTCAGCATATCGGTCATGTAGCTGCCCAGCGCAGCCATCGGGCTGGCGGCAAACAGGTAGCCGTCCTGCCCGCCCACCGTGATGCGGCGGCCCGCCGTGTAATACTTGGCGCAGTAGACACCGTCCAGCGTGCCGGTCTCAAAAATATCGTGTCCCTCGTTCAGCTCGTCAATGTAGGACGCGGGCACGCCTGCACCTGTAAAGGCGTCGTCCCCCGTATGCAGCAGGATCTGGCCGTTCTCGTCGGCGATGAACACCAGCGCACCGGAGGCCGTGTTGAACAGCTCAAACCCGCTGTGGGCGCGTTCCAGCACATCCTCCCCCTGCAGGGGCTTTGTGACGATGGAGCCCTCATCGGCGAATCGCTCACTCAGCGCTGTCGCGCCGTTGAGCACATCGGTCAGCGAGCTTTTGCGCTCCCCGATGAAGTACGCCGCCGACAGTGCCGCCTGGATCGCGCACATAACGCTGAGCCCCAGCACGAGCACGGCGGCGATGGTCGCGAAAAATTCGCGGCTGATCGTGTTGCGGCGGCTCATTCTCTGACCTCGAACTTATAGCCGACGCCCCAGACGGTTTTCAGGCTCCACTGCTCGGACGCACCCTCCAGCTTTTCACGCAGGCGCTTGACGTGGACGTCGATCGTGCGGGAGTCGCCGTAATACTCAAAGCCCCAGACCTCGTCCAGCAGCTGGTCGCGGGTGTAGACGCGGTTCGGGTGACCGGCCAGGCAGGCCAGCAGCTCCAGCTCCTTCGGCGGGGCCTCAACGACCTTGCCCTTGACCTTCAATTCATAGCGGTTCATGTCAAGGTGCAGATTGTCAAAGTCGTAAACGCCCTTGTTTTCCTCCTCTTTGGCGGAGGAGCGGCGCAGCACGGCCTTGATGCGGGCCGTGACCTCCTTGGCGTCAAACGGCTTGACGATGTAGTCATCCGCGCCCAGCTCAAGACCCAGCACCTTGTCGTAGGTCTCGCCCTTAGCGGTCAGCATGATGATGGGGGTGTTGTCCTTGGCGCGGAGCTTGCGGCAGACCTCCCAGCCGTCCATGACCGGCATCATAACGTCCAGCAGCACAAGATCCGGGTGCAGCTTGTCGAACTCTGCCAGCGCTGCGCCGCCGTCGTGGACCATCGTCACGTTGTAGCCCTCCTTGACCAGATACAGTCGGAGCAGCTCGCAGATATTTTTATCGTCATCAACGACCAGAATTTTCTCATTTGCCATCTTAGTTTCCTCCTTGCCCGCCTGCGGCGGTATCGATACAAGAGTATTATACCGCATAATTGTGGACAAAAAAAGAACAGATCGTCGGGTTTCCGGGAATTTTTTGCGGTTTTTCTGCGCAGGCGGCGCACTCCGGGGAAGATTATTTCAAAAACGGCTTGAGAGAAAAGAACGCATCTGCTATAATACATTTATATATGCAAATCGGCCTGTGCGCCGATCCTGCATGGCAAAAATCCAGCAAAAATTCAAAGGAGAATTTTGAAATATGAAATTAGGTATCGTGGGTCTGCCCAACGTGGGCAAGTCTACCCTGTTCAATGCGCTGACCAGCACCCAGAACGCGCAGGCGGCCAACTACCCCTTCTGCACGATTGAGCCGAACTCCGGCATCGTGCCCGTGCCCGACCCTCGGCTGGACAAGCTGGCCGAAATCTGGCAGACCGACAAGAAAACGCCTGCCATCGTTGAGTTTGTTGACATTGCAGGTCTGGTCAAGGGTGCCAGCCAGGGCGCGGGTCTCGGCAACAAGTTTCTGGGCCACATCCGCGAGTGCGACGCCATCGTCCATGTTGTGCGCTGCTTCGACGATGACAACATCATTCATGTGGTCGAGGACGTCAACAAGCCCGAGAGCGTTGACCCCATCCGCGACATTGATGCCATCGACTTGGAGCTGATCCTGGCCGACCTCGAGGTCGTCAGCAACCGCCTGGGCCGCCAGCAGAAGGCTGCCAAGACCGGCAACAAGGCCGCTGCCGCCGAGGCTGCCTGGCTGGCCGACCTGGCCGCCTGGCTTGAGGGCGGCAAGCCCGCGCGCAGCTTTGACTTTGACGAGAGCGACGACGCCGTGAAGGCCGCCCGCAAGGAGCTGGGCCTGCTGTCCGCCAAGCCCGTCATCTACGCCTGCAACGTCGGTGAGGACGACCTGCTGGGCGGGCTGGACGAGAACCCGTACTTCCCGCTCGTCGCCGCCCGCGCCAAGGAGGAAAACGCCCAGGCCATCCCCATCTGCGCCAAGACCGAGGAGGACATTGCCGGTTCCACGCAGGAGGAAAAAATTGCGTTCCTGCAGGAAATGGGCATCGAATCCACCGGTCTGGACAAGCTCATCAAGGCCAGCTACGAGCTGCTGGGCCTCATCAGCTTCCTGACCGACGGCAAGAAGGAATGCCGCGCCTGGACCATCAGGAAGGGCACCAAGGCCCCGCAGGCTGCCGGCAAGATCCACAGCGACTTTGAGCGTGGCTTCATCCGTGCGCAGGTCATCGCGTACAAAGACCTGGAGGACGCCGACTTCAACTATGCCGCCGTCAAGGCCAAGGGCCTGCAGCGCACCGAGGGCAAGGAGTACGTCGTGAACGACGGTGACGTTATCGAATTTTTGTTCAACGTTTAACGGAGGTTTGACCGTGATTATTGGCATTATGGGCGCTATGCCCGACGAAGTCGACCAGCTGTGCGCACGGCTGGAGAACGTGACCAAAGAGAACTACGCCGGGGTCGAGTACCACTGCGGCACGCTGCAGGGCAAGCAGGTCGTCGTCTGCTGCGCGGGCATGGGCAAGGCCAACGCCGCGTCCACCGTGCAGGTGCTGTGCACAAAATACGGCATTGATAAGCTGATTTTCAGCGGCATTGCGGGCAATATGACCAGCAAAATCGGCATCGGTGACGTCTGCGTCGGTGAAACCGTCGTCTACCACGACGCCGAGCTGAGCATGATCGCCCAGAGCGCGCCGTTCCAGACCGAGTACCACGGCGATCCCGCGCTGGTGCAGGCCGCGCTCGACGCCTGCACTGCCTGCGGCGTGAAGGCCATCGCGGGCAAGATCGCCACGGGCGACACCTTCGTCGGCGACGCCGAGACGAAAAAGGCGATTGAGGAAAAGTGCCACCCCGACTGCGTCGAAATGGAGGGTGCGGCGGTCAGCCAGATCGCGGGCCGCAACGGCGTGCCCTGCGTCATCCTGCGTGCCATGAGCGACAACGCCGACGAGAGCGGCTATGAGGTGCTCGTTGTCAAGCAGTTCAGCATCACCGAGTACGTCAAGACCGCGACGGAGATCGTGGCAAATATGATCGAAAGCCTGTAACAGGCAAAATAAAAGCGGCCATCTGAGAAACAGGTGGTCGCTTTTTGTTTTGCACAAATACTTTTGAGGCAGCCTGTAGAGGGCGGCGTCCCCGACACCCCGCGGTGCAGCCGGTTCCGGGAAATGCGTAGGGCGGCCAGCCCTCTGGCCGCCGCAGAGGGTTCAAGACCCTTGCCTGCAAATCGGCCCATAAAGGGGCATCCCGCGTAAACCTCTGGGCCGGGCATGCCCGGCCCCTACAGCTCTACTGCCTTAAAAATATGCCTTGATCTGGAACTTATCTGCCGGGGCGGTGTCCTCGATTTTCAGATGCTCATGGTTAAAGTCAAATTTTACGCTCTTGCAGTCGTCAGTGTTGCGGGTCAGGCGCAGCAGCTGGTCCACGCGCTTTTGCTCCTCCTTCGTGTAGAACAGGTAGCTCGCGCCCTGCTTGCGGGCGCGGCCCGTGCGGCCAATGCGGTGGGTGTAGTGCTCGTTTTCCTCTGGCACGTCGTAGTTGATGACGGCATCCACATCGGAAACATCAATACCGCGCGCTGCCACATCGGTGGCGACCAGCACGTCGATCTCCCCGGCCTTGAACCGCGTCATGATGCGGTTGCGCTCAGCCTGGGACAGGTCGCCGTGCAGGCAGTCCACGTTGAAGTTCAGCCGGGCAAGCTGGTTGGCCAGCATCCCCGTGTTGTACTTGGTGTTGCAGAAGATCATGACCCGCTTGTAGCCCTCGTCAATGATGATCTGCGCGGCGTCGGCCAGCTTGTCACGGCCCGTGGTCAGCAGCTTGTACTGGGCAATTTTCGGGCTGGAATCCTCGACGGGCTGGACGCTGACCTCGGCGGCGTTGTGCTGGTAGAGCCAGCCGATGTCCAGCACCTCGCGGCTGATGGTTGCCGAGAACATCGACAGGCTCTCGCGGTGCTTCATCAGGTCGATGATGTACTTGACGTCCTTGTAAAAGCCCATGTTCAGCATCTCGTCGGCCTCGTCCAGCACGACGGTTTTGACGTCGGAGACATCAATGGCGTGGTGGCGGTAGTGGTCCATCAGGCGGCCCGGCGTGGCAACGACGATCTGGCAGCCGGCTTTGAGCTGGCGCTGCTGCTTGTCCATGCCCGCGCCGCCATAGACGCAGACGATTTTGATGTCAGGCAGAAACTGCGCCAGATTTTGCAGATCCTGGGCGATCTGCTGTGCCAGCTCCCGCGTGGGGCTTAAAATGACGGCCTGCGGCTTGAGGCTGGCAGGATCGACCTTGGACAGAATGGGAATGCCGAACGCCACGGTCTTGCCGGTGCCCGTGGGGGCTTTGGCGATCATATCGTGCCCGGCCAGCATCAGCGGGATGGCCTTTTCCTGGATTTCGGTCATATCGGTAAAGCCCATCGCCTGTGTAGCGCGGATGATTTCGGGTGAAACGTTCGTAAGTTCGGTAAACTGCATGGTCGTACTGCCTTTCGGTTTTATTCGCCGCCTTGTAGGGGCCGGGCATGCCCGACCCCTACAGCATTCTTTCCTGTTTTTATTATAGCAACATTTTTCTATCCCCGCAAGCCAAAAAAAGGCTTCCCCCGTGGGGGAAGCTGTCACCGAAGGTGATTGATGAGGGGCAAGCTCGCCATTCCTGCCCGTTTGCGGTATTGCCCTTACTTATTTTTACTGGTCCTTCTTGCGGCCTTGCCGGAGGTTTTCTTCTCGGTCTGCGTCCGGGTCGGCTTGGCGGCGGCCTTCCTGTGCGCGGCCTTCGGCGTCGGGGCGGGGGTCTCCTTGTTCAGCAGGCGTTCGGGCACAGGGTCGAGCTTCCAGAGCTGGTTCTCGCCAAAGACATCCTGCCAGATCTGGGCCTGGGTGCCGTTCTCCACGCGCATTCCCACCAGGTCAATGACCTTATCGGCCAGGACGTTGCGCAGCTTGACCTTGCCGCCGCCCGCCTCCACGATCTGCCAGCGCTGACCCGCGCCCGCGGTCTGGGTCCACTGGTGGACCCAGGTGCCGTTGCAGACGCCGGACATGGCCAAGTCCATGACCTTGCCCGTAAAGCGGTTCCTGATGCGGTACTCGCCGTCCCCCGCTTCCACAAACTGCCACTGCTGCCAGGGCTGACCCTCGTAGCTCCACAGGCGGACGGACGCGCCGTTCTCGGTGTTGAAATCGGCCACTTCCAGCACGCGGCCATTGGCGGCGGCGATGGTATAATAGGCATCCGGGCGGATGACGGTCTGGGCTGATTTCCTCATGGTGAATCCTCCTTTTAGACAGAAAGCTGTACATTGTTCTGTCCGTTTTTTTCATTATAGCACAACTGCGGCGCGCTGTTTTACCAAAATTTTGCGGTACTGTTTGGGCAATCCGCCAAGCACTTGGCCGGACGGCGCATTTTTTGTCAGTTTTTGCGGCTGGCGCACTTGCATTTTTTGTGCATATATTATATTATAGAATATATGCTTGTTTTACGGCCATGCGGTGGCCGCTGTAGGGGGAGAGTTCAGCCATGAGAATTGCCTTGATTGCCCACGATTCCCGCAAGGAATTGATGGCTCAGTTCTGCACTGCCTATGTGCGCATTTTGTCTGAGAATGACCTGATCGCCACGGGCGTGACCGGCAAAATCGTCCATGATGCCACCGGTCTGCCGGTGCGCACGCTGTATCCGGGAGGCCGCGGCGGTGCCGAGCAGATCGCTGCCATGATCGGCTGCGGCGAGGTGGACATGCTGCTGTTCTTCCGTGACCCCGTCGGTGCCAAGCCCGGCGAGCCGAACGACATGATGCTGCTGCGCCTGTGCGACATGCACACGATCCCTGTCGCCACAAACATCGCCACCGCGGAGGTTCTGATCCACGGTCTGGAGAGAGGCGACCTGGCCTGGATCGAGCTGCAGCGTGGTCGGAAATAACTAAAAAAGCAACGCCCTGTCTTGAAAAAGGCAGGGCGTTTTATTGTATAGCTGTAGGGGCGGGCATTGTCCGCCCGCCAAAGCTTCGCGGTGGCCGCAGGCTCCCGCGGGTCGTCGGGGACGCCGACCCCCTACAGTCTCTATACATTACTGATACACGATCGCGCTCTTGACCCTGTTGGCGGCGTCGGCACCGGCCAGGATGCGGGCAAGCGCCAGCGCAAACGGGATGGCGGCACCGAGGGCCTCGCCGGTGACGATGCTGCCGTCGATGGTGAGGGGCAGTCCGGTGTAGCTGGCCCCTGCGGCGGTCAGGTCGGCGTCCATGCCGGGGTAGACCGTGGCCTTTTTGCCGTTCAGCACGCCGAACGCCGCCAGCGCGGTGGGCGCGGCGCAGATGGCAGCCACGACCTTACCCTCGGCGGCAAAGTCCCGGCAGACCCGGCGCACCGTGGCGTCGGCCTTCAGGTTGGGCACACCGGGGATGCCGCCGGGCAGGATGCAGGCGTCAAACACCGTGTAGTCCAGCTCCTCGGCCAGGGCGTCGGCCACAACGCTGATCTGGCGGGCACTCTTGACGATCTTCTCCCCGCCGACGGCGGCAATCGTGACCTCGACACCGGCGCGGCGCAGGATGTCCACGCAGAGCAGACCTTCGCACTCCTCAAGGCCGGGGGCAAAAAAGATAACAGCTTTAGACATACTAGCATCTCCTGTTCAGTTAAAAGGATGGAACGCGCGGGTGATGCGCCAGATGCCCGGCAGCGGGCTTTTGAGTCCGCGCAGGGTCTGCACCAGCCCGACGAGGGACAGCACATCCACCAGCAGCGTCAGGGTCAGGCCCAGCTCACTGCCGTGGGGCAGGAAGCCGACGCAGGCGCAGACCGTGGCCAGCGCCAGCACAGCAAGGCCCTGATTCAGGTGGAACTTTACAAACTCATCGTGCCGCCATTTTGTGCAGGCGGGGATGAGGATGAGCACATTCAGATAGCACAGTGCCGCCATCAGCTTAGCCGTGCGGGGCGGCTGCTCCGGCGCGGGCGCGGTTTGGGCGGGCTTGGCCGCCGGGGCCTGCGGGGCGGGGCGCTTTTTCTTTTTGCTTTTGTTTTGCTTTGCCACGGCTTACCTCCATCCGAACAGAAATGTAAAGCAGCGCCCCAACTGACGCCGCCAGTCGGCCTCGCAGTGCCTGCCGTCCAGCTGGCAGTAGGGGTAGACCGTCGCGCCCCTGGCGGTCAGCAGGTTCGTGACCTCCAGCGCCTTGCCGGTGTACTGGGCCAGCGCGTGGCGGCCATTGCCCTCGCGCTCGCCCCAGCTGATATAGACCCGCGTGCCGGGAGCCAGCTTTGCTTTTTTGATGTCGGCCTTCACCTCGGTAAAGCTGAACCGCACCGACGGCGACAGGCAGGCCGCGCGGCTGAACGTCTCGTTATACGCCGTGACGCCGTACAGGCTCATCAGCCCGCCCATGCTCGACCCGCCGATGGCTGTGTTCTCCCGGTCCGGCAGCGTGGGGTATTTTGCGTCGATGAGCGGCTTTAATTCTTGAACCATCCAGTCCAGATACGCCTTGCCGCGGCCCTTTATATCGTATTCCTGCCACACAAAGTCGTAGGGGCTGTACTCCTCAAGCCGGGCGTTGCCCTCATGGTTGCACTCCGGCGCAACGATGATGGCCTGCGGGTGGGCATCCATGTATTCCTTCAGGCCCCAGCAGGTGCCGTAGGTCGCGGTAGAGTCAAAAAACAGGTTGTGCCCGTCAAACATGTACACAACGGGGTAGCGCCTGCCGGACGACTGCCAGTCATCGGGCAGGTAAACAAAGGTGTTGCGGTCCAGCCCAAACGGTGTGATGTGGGCGGTAAAATTTTCGACCATGGGTATCTCTCCCCTTTTTGCTGGTTTATTTATAATTGTAGCGCATTTGCATGGCTTTTTCAATCAAACGGATTGTTTTTTGCGGGGCAAAATGCTAGAATTTTTACAATTCAGAGGGAAGAGGAGAGTATACCCATGGAACAAGCAATCCAATCGGTACAATCGTTTTTCAAGCGCAAGGACGTCGTGATCTCGGCGCACCGCTACGGCATCGACGCCATGGGCGCGATGGCGCAGGGACTGTTCGCCAGCCTGCTGATCGGCACGATCATCAAGACGCTGGGCCAGCAGCTGGGGCTGGCGTTTCTGGTCACGGCGGGCGGCTATGCGGCGGCAGTCGCGGGCCCGGCCATGGCCGCGTCCATCGGCTACGCGCTGCACGCGCCGCAGCTGGTGCTGTTCAGCCTGATCGCCGTGGGCGGCGCTGCCAATGAGCTGGGCGGCGCAGGCGGTCCCCTGGCCGTCTACCTAATCGCCATCATTGCCGCCGAGGTCGGCAAGCTGGTCAGCAAGGAGACGAAGATCGACATTCTCGTGACCCCTGCCGTCACAATCCTGGTGGGCGTCGGCCTGAGCGCGCTGTTTGCGCCGTCCATCGGCGCGGTGGCGTCCGCCGTGGGCAGCCTCATCATGTGGGCCACCGAGCTGCAGCCGCTTCTGATGGGCATTGTGGTTTCTGTTCTGGTCGGCATGGCGCTGACGCTTCCCATCTCCAGTGCGGCCATCTGCGCAGCGCTGGGCCTGACGGGTCTGGCCGGCGGTGCCGCCGTGGCGGGCTGCTGCGCCCAGATGGTGGGCTTTGCGGTCATGAGCTATAAGGAGAACGGCGTCGGCGGTCTCGTCAGCCAGGGTCTGGGCACCAGCATGCTGCAGATGCCCAACATCCTGCGCAACCCCCGCACCTGGATTCCCCCGACGCTGGCCGCGGCCATCACCGGCCCCATTGCCACCTGCCTGTTTCATCTGGAGATGAACGGTCCTGCCGTTTCCTCCGGCATGGGCACCTGCGGTCTGGTCGGCCAGATCGGCGTTTACACCGGCTGGATCGAGAGCGGCAAGGCCGTGACGGCCTTTGACTGGATCGGTCTGGTGCTGATCTGCTTTGTCCTGCCCGCCGTGCTGAGCACGATCTTCTGCGAGCTTCTGCGGAAGAAGGGGTGGCTCAAAGAAGGGGATTTGAAGCTGTAAAATTGCAAACGGCCCGCCGGGTTATCCATCCGGCGGGCCGTTTTTGTCATATCCACGGTAGGGGCCGGGCATGCCCGGCCCTCGGCTTTCCCGCAAGCGGGTGTTTGCCATACAGCTGCGGGCCGCACATGTGCGGCCCCTACTACGCTGCCTTACACAAACCCTCTCCAGGTCTCCTCGGCATCGCTTTGGAACGCGCCCAGCTCATGGCAGAGCTTGAAGGCGCCGGGGCTGGCCTCGGGGTAGTCGCGCTCGGCGCGCTTGCAGTCCAGCACGCCCTGGCCGCTGCCCTCGGCCAGCATCGTAGCCAGATTGCGGGTCGATTTGTCCATCATCGTCCGGGTGCGGATGCCCATGCTCACGCTCATACGGGCGGCGGCGCTCTGGCCGTGGGCCTCGGCCCCGATGGCGTCCAGCGCAGTGTGCGCAGCCTGATTGATGCGGCGGTACTCCCGCTTCTGGCGCAGCATCTCGTCCCTGAGCTTCTGGTCATGGGTCAGGCTCATCAGCTCGTCCAGCGTGTTCTTGCCCATCTCGGTGTTCTGCACGATCTCCTGCAGCATTTTTTCATTATCGCTCTGCATAACAAAATCCCCCTTGTGTACGTTTGGCGGTCAATGCCAGTATGTACACAGGGGGGATGTTTTATTCGGTTTACAGGCGCTGCTGTGCCAGAGAGAGCGTCATATCCCAGGAGGCCGTCTCACCCCACTCGGCGGAGGCGATGGCCACGGTAAAGCTGCCGCGGCGGGACAGCGAGATGTTGAACTCCCGGCGGGAGGCATTCATTGCCTCGTTCACAGCCCGGGCCATCCGGGCGGCGGGCGTGCCGACGGTGACGATGGCAAAGAAGCCGTCATTCAGGCGGGCCAGCACAGCCTTGTCGTGGTCGGGACCGACGACCAGCTGCAAAATGCCGGACGCCATGTTCAGGCAGCAGTCCGCGGCAGAGTTGCTCTCCTGCTCGCGCAGCTGCCAGTACTCATTCACGCGGACCATCACCACACCCACGGGCTTGCCGTCCAGCGCAGCGCGCTCGGCGCGGGGGCGGAATGCCTCATTCAGGTAGACGGAATTGTAAACGCCGGTCACATAGTCGCGGCGCAGGTCATCCTGCATCTGGCTCAGTGCGCGGGTGAAGGCATCCTCCGCGCCGTCGGCCTGCAGGTTGCGGGGCAGCGGCATCCCCAGCAGCAGCACGCAGGGTGTGTCCGCCACCGTAATGCCCTGGGCAATGACGGTGCGCAGACCGTCCGCGGCCTTTTCGATCTTCAACCCGCGGCCTGCGGCGTCCAGCGCGGGCATCGCAGCCACCTTATTCAGCGGCTGCAAAGTAGCCGGGTCCAGCAACCCCATGCGGGGGTCTGCGAGGGTCACGCTGTCAAACAGCTGCGCCAGAGCTGTCATCTCTGTCTGCAGCTCGTCAAGGGTGTAGTCCTGTTTCATGTTGCTTCCTAACCGCCGGATTCCCCGGCATCGCACATCTCGGCTTTTGCATAATACAGTTTTATTTTACCACAGTGAAAAAGATTTTCCAAGATTCCCACTGTACAAACTTTCTTCGTCAAACCGATGAAATACCGTGCGAACTTCACAAATCACTTTGCTGCGCGGAAGTAGCGCTCCGTCAGGACGCGGATTTCAGCGGCCAGCGCGGGGGTCAGCTTTTTGGCATCGGCACGCCACTGCCAGTTGCCCTGTGCCTGGCCCGGGGTATTCATGCGGGCGGCGGCGGTTTCCTCCAGCCAGTCGGCCATCGGGATGATCGCCAGCGCCGCGGTGCTGGCCAGCACGCCGCGCAGCATACCGCGCGCGGTGCCCTCCTGCTTCGTCAGGGCAAAGTAGTCCACGACCTGCTTGCGCTGGGCGGCGGTCAGCTCCTCGGCAAACCAGCCGGTCAAGGTGTTGTTGTCGTGGGTACCGGGGTAGGCCACGCAGTTGCGCGGGTAGTTGTGGGGCAGGTCAACGCTGTCCTCACCGTTGAAGGCGAACTGTAGCACCTTCATGCCGGGGAATCCGCTCTCCGCCAGCAGCTCGCGGACCGAGTCGAACATCTCGCCCAGATCCTCGGCCACGATGGGCAGGCTGCCCAGGGCGTTGTGCAGTGCGCGGAACAGCTCCATGCGCGGGCCCTGCTCCCAGCGCCCGTTGCGGGCCGTCGTCTCCCCTGCCGGGATGGCCCAGTAGGTGTCAAAGCCACGGAAGTGGTCGATGCGCAGGATGTCATAGGTGGACAGCGCGTGGCGGATGCGCTGGATCCACCACGCATAACCCGTGCGGCGGTGGTAGTCCCAGTCGTAGAGCGGGTTGCCCCACAGCTGGCCGTCGGCGGCAAAGTAGTCCGGCGGGCAGCCTGCAACGCGGCGGGGCTTGCCCTCGGCGTCGGTCTCAAACAGCTCACGGCCTGCCCAAGCGTCGGCGGAGTCGGCGGCGACATAAATGGGAATATCGCCCATGATGGCGACGCCCTTCTCCTTGGCGTAGGCGTGCAGGGCACGCCACTGGCGGTCAAACTCATATTGCAGGAACGCCCAGAACTCGATCTTCCCGGCGTGTTCGGCCTTGAATTCAGCCAGCGCCTCCGGCTCACGCACGCGCAGGGCGCGGGGCCACTGCTGCCAGTCCACCATGCCGTTGGCCTCCTTGATGGCCATGTACAGGCAGTAGTCGGGCAGCCAGTCGCTGCTCAAAAACCGGAAGCGGTACCAGTCGTCGGGGTAGGGCGTCTCGTAGCCGGGCACGGGGCGCTTTTTCAGGAAGTTCGCGTAGGCTTTGCGCAGCACAGCGAAGCGCTTTTCGTAGAGGGTGCCGTAGTCCACATGAGCCGCGTCGCCGCCCCAGTTGATGGCAGCGTAGTCCTTTTTGGTCAGCAGGCCGTCGGCGGCCAGCAGGTCCAGATCAATAAAGTAGGGGTTGCCCGCGAAGGCGGAGCAGCTCTGGTACGGGCTGTCGGCGTAGCCGGTGGGGCCGACGGGCAAAATCTGCCAGATGGTCTGCCCGGCCTTGGCCAGAAAGTCCACAAAGTCATGGGCCGGCTTGCCCATGCTGCCGATGCCATACCCGCCGGGCAGACTCGAGATCGGCATCAGAATGCCGCTGCAGCGTTTGAATTCCATAGTGTTTTTCCTCTTCTCTGTATATGTACGTTTTCAGGTTCAACCATGCCTTACCGCCCCTTTGCGGGCTGTGCGTAGGGCGGGGTGCCCTCACCCCGCCGCGGCGGCCTGTGGGCAGGCCGCCCTACAAGTCCCCGGGAACTGCGGCTTTCCTTGCCTTACTCCGCCCCCAGCGCGGCCAATGCACCATCCACAAAGGCGGTGCGCTCGGCCTTGGTGTGCTTTTCGCTGTCCTGCAGGGTCAGTTCGTTGGCAGTCAGGGCATCGGCGGCTGCAGTGTCCAGCGCCACGCCGGGCAGGATGCCCGTGCCGACCTGCTGCACCTGCATGGCCGTGACCGCCGTCGTGCCGGCAGCCGTGTTCCATGGCGTGACGACGCCCAGTGTCTCGGTCAGGGCGTCCTCTCCCGCGCCGTTGGAATAGAGCCACAGCGCAGCGCTCTTGGCGGCCTTCAGGCCGTCGGCGCTCGTCCCGGCATTGATGGCAATGCTGCCCACATCGGCCAGAACGGGGTAGTTCAACAGCCCCTCGGCATTGTAATCCTCGGCGGTCAGGTCGCTGTCGTCCAGCTGGCACTTGAACGGTACCAGCACCAGTCCGTTGCAGGTGTCTGCGCCGTACTCGGCCAGCAGGTCGGTCAGCTTGGCGCGGCGGAAGATCCCCTCCCCGCCGTCGGCGGCCATGTTATCCCATTCCAGCGTCACGGCGCTGTAGACGCCGTTCAGCGGGCCGGTCAGCGCGTCCGCCGTGTAGGTGCCGTCGGCGGCCAGCAGCGCCGCCGTGTAGCCGGACACGCGGTCCAGCGGCGCGGCAAAGACACCGGTGGCCGTAAGGCTGCCGGGGCGTGCGTCGGGCAGGGTGTAGTCCGCGCCGCTCAGGGTCACCGTGGCGGCCTTCGGCTCGGCCATCCAGGCGGAGAGCGTCTCGACAAAGTCGCTCCACTCCTCCCAGTTTGCGGTCTGCAGGGCCGCCGCAGCGCCGTCGCCCAGCAGGGCGTTCAGCACATCGGCGCGCGCCCAGTAGCCGTACAGGCTGCGGCCCAGCGGCAGGGCATTGGCGTTCTCGGTAATACCGGCGCGGGCGGCAGCGGCGGCCAGCAGTGTGTCGCTCGTCACATCCAGCAGACTGCCGCTCGGCGCGTGGTCGGTCAGCAGCAGGTCTGCCGACGCGGCTTCGTCGGTCAGCGTCAGCGCAACGCCCTGCGCCTCCGCGTAGGCCTGTGCCGCCGGGGCCAGCGAGGCTGAAGTGTAAACTTTCAGCGTCTGGGGCGCGGCAGCGGCGGCGGTTTCAATCGTAGCGGTGTTCTCGGCGGGCAGCGCCGCAGCACAGCCTGCCAGCAGCAGCGCGGGCAGAGCCAGCGCCGCAGATTTGATTTTTTGCATGAAGCAGTTTTCCCTCGCAAATGGTTGTAAAAATTCAGTCTATCCTTTATTATATAGGATAAGATGGTTTTTTTCTACACCTGTTTTATGTTATAATAAGAAAAATCGCAAAAATTTAAGGGAGCGTTTCTTTCTGTGACAGAAAAATTATACGAAGTAGATTCCTATGTGCAAAATTTCACCGCGCAGGTCGTAAGCTGCACCCCCGTGCCCGGCGGCTTTGCGGTGGTGCTGGACCGCACGGCCTTCTTCCCCGAGGGCGGCGGCCAGCCCTGTGACACCGGGCGGCTTGGCGGCGCGCGGGTGCTGGCCGTGCACACCGACGGTGAGACCATCACCCACACGACGGACACACCGCTGACCGCGGGCGAGACCGTGGACGGCTGCCTTGACTGGCCCGCGCGGCTGGACGCCATGCAGCAGCACACCGGCGAGCATATCCTGAGCGGCGCGCTGCACCGGCTGTTCGGGGCCGAGAACGTGGGGTTCCACATCGGCAGCCCGTATGTGCGGATGGACACAAGCATCCCGCTGACGCAGGAACAGCTGGCACAGGCCGAGGCCGAGGCCAACGCTGCCGTCCGCGCGGACACACCCGTACACTGCTGGGTGCCTGACCCGGAGACGCTGGCCCGCACCGACTACCGCAGCAAAAAGGAGCTGACCGGCGACGTGCGGCTGGTGGAGGCCGGCGGCGACTGCTGCGCCTGCTGCGGCACCCACCTGGCCCGCACCGGCGAGGTCGGGCTGATCAAAATCATCTCCTTCGCCCACTACAAGAGCGGGATGCGGCTGGCCGTGGCCTGCGGGCAGCGCGCTTACGACGCGGTAGCGGGCATCTGGGCCGACACCGAGGCCGCCGGGCGGCTGCTGTCCAGCCCTGTCGGCTCGCTGACGCCCGCTCTGGAACGGCTGCAAAACGGTGAGGCTGCCTTAAAGGCCCGGCTGGCCGCGCTGCAAAACACGCTGGCTGCCGCCTGCGCGGAGGCTGCTGCGCCCGGCACCCCTGCCGTCTTATGGGTGGACGGTGCCGACGGCGACGGCCTGCGCCGCGTGGCGATGGCAATCACCGCCAAAACAAACACCCCCTGCTGCACGCTGGGCCCGGGCGGGCAGGGCCTTGCCTACGCGCTGGCCGCTGCCCCCGGCGGCGATATGCGGGAAACCTGCAAGGCGCTGAACGCCGCCTATCAGGGCCGCGGCGGCGGCAAGCCCGGCTTCTGTCAGGGGAGTTTGGCGGAAGGCAGTTTTGAACAAGTCAAGGCGTTTTTGTTGAAAAGCCTTCTCCTTCGGGAGAAGGTGGCCGAGGCCCCGACCGAGGCCGGATGAGGGCAGAGCTTTCGAGACTGCCCGGCAGCGGGCAATACGGCAGACTCTCCCCTCATCAGTCCGCTTCGCGGACAGCTTCTCCCACAAGGGAGAAGCCCTTAGGCAACACCGCACAATTCCCGCCTGACGGCTTAAGCACCGCTCCGGCGGCTGCG
>OKUQ01000715.1_pt1 | contig 17885 bp, 13 predicted proteins | sample 1606811 | NCBI WGS metagenome assembly OKUQ01 (sample SAMEA3882546, study PRJEB24775) | human gut metagenome | biome: human-associated habitat; feature: intestine environment; material: feces | place: Netherlands | collected 2009/2010
CCTGCCGGGCCGGCTCCCCCGGCGCCTATTCTTACGGAAACGGGGAAGCCTCTCTGGACCAGTACGCCTGGTACTGGAACAACTCCAATGACCGCTACCAGAAAACAGGCTCTAAAAAACCAAATAAGTGGGGACTCCGGGACATGCACGGAAATGTGGCGGAATGGGTTTTGGACTCTTACGTTCCGGATGCCTACGGCAAACGGAGCGGCTTGCCCGCGAAAGACCCCTTGGTCATCATCCCCGGCGCCCCTCACATCGTTCGCGGCGGTTCGTGGGAAGACGACCCGGACAGCCTGAGAAGCGCTGCGCGCCGCGCCAGCACCCCCGCCTGGAACCGTCAGGATCCTCAAAACCCTAAAAGCATCTGGTACCTGACGGACGGAGGCATGATCGGGTTCCGCGTGGTGCGCCCCATGAACATTCCGGACGTTATGACGATGCACAGCCTCTGGAATTTCTCCAAGGGGGAGCCGTAAAGAACAACCCTTCATGACCATTGCATTAAGAACGGAACAATCCTCAGACCATGCCGAAACGGAACATGTCACGAGAGAAGCGCTCTGGAACTATTTCGTCCCCGGCTGCAATGAACATTACCTGCTCCATATCATGCGCGTCAGTCCGTCCTTCATCCCGGAGCTGGATGCAGTCGCCGTCCACGGCAGCCGCATCGTCGGGAAACATCGTTGATGCAACGTCCGTCATCAGGGCAGACGATGGAAAAGAATATGAAGTGCTGGGCATGGGGCCCATTGCCGTTCTTCCGAAATACCAGCGCCGGGGAATAGGACGGCGGATAATAGGTATGCGGCGGCCCTCCAGGTCTGTGCGCTGCAAAGGGGTTCCCTATCCGGCCTGAAAGGCCGCTATGTGGAAGCTGCCGTGTACCATATGGACGAAAAGCGCGCTGCCGAATTTGACCGGCATTTTCCGGTAAAGAAAAAGCTTTCCTGTATTGCGTCTCAAAAACGTTTCCAGCAAATTGCCGCCATGCGGAGAAAACCGGATACGGCCCCCTGCCCCCGGAAATCCCGTACCTTCCGGAGGGCATGAATCCCGCATGCGGATGAGTAATTCTTCCTCTCTGGATATAAAAAACAAGAGCTGTTCCGCAAGAACAGCTCTCATCCGCCGATTTTTCGCCATCAGGAAGCTCAAGCCCTGCGGCGGCGCATCATCAGCGCGGCCAGTCCCAGTAGGCCCAGGGAAACCGTGGCTGGTTCCGGCACCATTTCCCCTCGGATTTCCGTGAAAATCGGAGATAATAAGCTGAAAGTATTGGTTCCGTTGGCTCCCGTAATAACAACAGAATCACCAGGCGCTCCCTCGGCGTCATAATGGCCGCGGATGCCGGGAGCAGTCAATCCGCCGCTGATCGTTACGGTATCTCCTTCCGTGTTAGCAGTAGGGGCGGCTGTCCCCCCCGCAGCATATAAATACGTTTTAGACGTATCCTGCATCAAGCCCATCACGGACTGGCTCACGGCCAGGAAGCGGTATGTCAATGCCGCGTCAAGAAGCAGGGGAGAACCATCCAGGGAAGAAAAACTGAACGTCAGATTAATCCCTGCTGCAGTAGTTCCCGTATTGGTGCTCCAGCCGATGACCGAATTGTCGGAGCCATTCAGCACCAGGAAGCCGTAAGTGACATTAGCGCCAAAATTGTTGGCGGCTCCGCGCAGCGTAAAACTGTCCAGTATGATCTCTCCGGACAGGGAGGAGGGAGAAGAGGAATCGGAAGGAGCCAGGGAAGAAGACCCCAGGCTAAGATAAAACCCATGGATGGTACTATTGTAATTATCCGTACCGGGAGTGTAATAATTAAAAACGGTCGCTGCCTCCGAGGAAACAGCAAAGCTTCCCATCGCGATTAAAAGTGTCAGTGTTTTCTTCATATTTATTATTCCTTTTGGATGGCAACTTGTAGCGAATTTGGAATTCCCCAATCGGATTTGGAATCCGTCAAGTAATGAAAAAGAGGCCAAATCAATCATGAAACCAATGAATAACAAAGACTGACCCGTCATCTTGACAAAAGGACCAGAGATATTAAAAAATCATTATTTTCAATGAATTATAAACACAATATACTAACTCTTAATATTTTTAATTGCTTGCGGATTCCAAATTCGATTTCAGGGAATGTGATTAAAAATCAAAAGCCTCCCGGATCGACCGAATCATATTCCGCATCAGGGACCGGATGCCCCATTTCCACGCTTTTTGTCTTGGCTTACGGAAACATCTTTGGTTTACAGGGGCAGGCGGCAAAGCCTTTCTCAAAGCGGTCCGCCTTATCACCCCCATATCTTTTCCAGCATCGTGGCACGCATACTTGTAGGCTTATCAGGCGGAGTGGACAGCTCCGTGGCAGCGGCCCTGCTCGTGGAGCAGGGCCATGACGTAGTGGGGGCCTACATGAAAAACTGGGTGAATGACGAAGGCATCCCCGGCGAATGCCCGTGGGAACAGGACATTCAGGACGCGCTGGCCGTCGCCAAAACAACAGGTATTGAATTCCGGGTCATTGACCTGGTGGACGAATACCGCGCCCGCATCGTGAATTATCTGATTGAAGGCTACCGCGCCGGATATACGCCCAACCCGGACGTATTGTGCAACCGGGAAATGAAATTCGGCGTCTTTCTGGATTATGCCCTGGAACAGGGGTTCGATTACGTCGCCACCGGCCATTACGCCCGCAGGATGGACACGCCGCAAGGGGCTTTCATCCTGCGCGGGCGGGACCCGAACAAGGATCAATCCTACTTCCTGTCCCTGATGCGCCCGGACCAGATAGCCCGCGCCGTCTTTCCCCTTGGGGATCTGCTGAAACCGGAAGTGCGCGTTCTTGCGGAAAAATACGGCCTCCCCACGGCACGCAAGAAAGACAGCCAGGGCATCTGTTTCATCGGCCAGGTAAAAATGAGCGATTTCCTGCGCCACTACCTGCCGGACAAGCCCGGCAAAATCGTGGACACGGAAGGCCGGACGCTCGGCACGCACAACGGCCTGCATCTGTTCACCATGGGCCAGAGGAAAGGGCACGGCGTCGCCTCCCCGCGGGAGGGAGTCGCCTATGTGGTGGTGGGAAAGGATGTCCAGCGCAACCGCCTGATTCTGGGATACGAAGACGCGTCCACGCGGGGATTGTACGCGTCCCGCGCCGTGGTCGGCGGCATTTCCAATACGCTCGCTCCCCTGCCGGCCCGCGTCATGGCCCAGCCCCGCTACCGGGCCAAGGCGGAATGGGCCTCCTGCGAATATCTGGAAGAAGGAAAGGTGCGCCTGGGCTTTGACACGCCCCTCCGGGCCCTGGCCGTGGGACAGGTCTGCGCCTTTTACGACGGAGGCAAGTTGCTCGGGGGCGGCTTTTTTGAATCCATAGAACCATGACTGACCCGGAACGCACCATAGCCGCACAGGCCACCGCCGCAGGACAGGGAGCCATCGCCGTCATCCGCATGAGCGGTCCCGGCTGCATGGACATCCTGAAACAATGCACCCCTGCGGCTTTCACGGAACGCCTCCGGCCGCGCAGGGCGACGCTGGTCTGCATCCGGGACGCGGAAGGAGCCGCCATTGACCAGGCGCTTGTCACCTGGTTCCCCGCCCCGGCCAGTTATACGGGGGAAGACACCGCGGAAATCTCCTGCCATGGCGGCATGCTGGTGACGGACCGCCTGCTGAAACGCCTCTACCAATGCGGGGCCTCCCCAGCGGAACCGGGAGAATTTACAAAAAGGGCCTTTCTGAACGGGCGCATGGACCTGACCCAGGCGTAAGCCGTGATGGATGTGATTTCCGCCGGGAGCGACCTGGCCCTGAAAGCCGCGCAGACCCAGCTGGACGGAGGCGTCGGCGCCCAGGTGGACGAACTGAAAGACAATCTGGTTCATGTGCTGGCCCACATTGAGGCCTATATTGATTTTCCGGATGAAGACATTTCCCCGGACACCGCCTCCGATCTTCTGGCGCGCCTCCGGAGCATGGAGGAAAAACTGGCCGCCCTCCTCAGAACTGCCGAAGGCGGACGCCTGCTGCGGGAAGGCATCCGCACGGCGATCGCCGGACCGCCCAATGTGGGAAAATCCAGCCTGTTGAATACCCTGCTGGGATATGACCGGGCCATTGTCAGCAATATTGCCGGAACCACGCGGGACACGGTGGAGGAATCCATCCAGATGGCCGGACTGGCTCTGAGGCTGATTGATACGGCAGGCATGCGAGAATCTTCCGACGTCATTGAACAGGCTGACATTACCCGCACCAACAGGGCGCTTGAAACCGCAGATCTGGTTCTGGAAGTGGCGGATGCCTCCATGCCCCGGGTAAAAGACCACACCGCCCCTGCCCTCACCGCGCCCCGGCTGCTTATTCTGAACAAGTGCGACCTGGGAGTCCATCCGGACTGGAAGGCCGTGCCCGGCATCCGGTTTTCCTGCGCCACCGGGGAAGGAAGAAAGGAATTGGAGGAAGCCATTATCCAGGCCTTTTCCTCCTCCCTGCCCAGTGAAACGGGCAGCTCCCTGGTAGCCATCAATGCCCGGCACCAGCATGAACTGGGCCTCTGCCGGGAGCATGTCCGGCTGGCTTCGGAATCCATCTCCCGCCAGGAAAGTCCGGAATTCACGGCCCTGGAACTGAGAGAGGCCCTGACGCACCTGGGAGAAATCACCGGAGCCGTGGATACGGAGGACGTGCTGGGCGCCATTTTTTCCTCCTTCTGCCTGGGGAAATAAGAAGAAGCTTTCATCAACAGGTTTTTCTGACTCCGGAATCTTCTTTCCTCTCCATTCTGTGGAAGGATGGCAATCATCCAAAAATTTATTTGCGGATATTTTCATTGATTCCGGCTTGTTAATTCGCTATCGATATCATGTTTTATGTTGCGCACCCTTTCTCTCTTTTTCCTTTTCGCTCTGGTTCCTGTTCAAGCCGCCATTTATTTTGCCCATAATGTTTCCGAAGATTCGGGGTTCATAAATACCAAAAAATACTGGAACGGAGATTCCGATTTATGCTGGGCGGCCACAGCCAGCAATATGCTGCAATGGTGGCAGAATAATTCCTCCGGCATTCCGGCTTTCGTTCCCAACGGCCAGAATGAAAGCGGAAGAACGGAAATTTACGATGTGTTTTGCAATAATTGGGCCAATACCGGGAAAGGCATAGAAATAGGCCTGCGGTGGTACCTGGGAGGGAAACCTCTCAATCCCAACAATTATTTATACGATTTTAAGGAAACCATCACTGAACCGCAGAATACTGGCCGATACTGGGAGGGATACATTACATCTCTGGGATTGTCCTCTTCCACCTGGGAAGGCGACTGCCCTTTCATCAGCAGCAAATACTTCACGCAAAGCGACTTTCCCCTCCAGTTCGGTACAGACCTCGTCTCATTTTTCCAGAATGGCGGCGTAGTGGGACTTTCCATTGCTCCTGCATCAGGTCCGGGTCATGCCATTACCTGCTGGGGAATTGAGGTTGACGACACTACCGGCATGGCCAAATCCCTGTACGTCACAGACTCCGACAACGGACAAGGTCTGGAAAAACGGGACGTTTATTATCATGAAACGGATGGAACCCTGCACTTGGGGAGCGAGAACGGCCCTCGAATCAACGCATACGACGCCCTGATGCTGCCCTTTTATAATGTTCCGGAACCTTCCACGCGGCAGTTCTCACCACCCTGGCGGCGGGAACTGCCTTTTGCCGCCGCAGGCGCCGACGCTCTTAAGGCTTCACGAAAACATTCCCTCCTGTCAAGTTTCCGGTTCTTCAGGAGGCGAATCGGTATCCGAGGTGAATAACGGAATGTAGGAAGGCAGGTTCCAGTTCCAGCGGATGGCCGCCAGGCGTACGGAAAGCGTGACCATGAAGCCCGTCACGAAGCAGGTGGAAGAATCAATTCCGGCATAGTAAAGCACCGCGTACGCCACGCCTCCCAGCAGGGCCGCGGTGGCGTATAGTTCTCCGGGACGGAACACGTAGGGAACGTTGCCGGTAAGCACGTCGCGCAGCAGGCCGCCCGCCACGCCGGTACAAATGCCCATCATCACGGAAACAGTGGGCGTATAGCCGTGGAGATAGGATTTTTCCGTGCCGATCATGCCGAAAAGGGCCAGAACGATAGCATCCGCCACGCGGATAGTGCCCATGGGAGGCGGATATTTCTGGGCCACATAAAAGGTTGCCAGACTGGTGACGACGGAGGCCAGAACAAAAATTTCCCCGGAGGGGAGCGTCCAGTACACCGGTATGTCCAGCAGGATATCGCGCACGGTTCCGCCGCCCAACGCAGCCAGGGTACCGCAGACAATCACGCCGAACAAATCCATTTTCACCCGCGAGGAAGCGATGGAACCCGCCAGGGCTCCAATAATCGTGCTCATGATTTCACAGGTGGAGAGGAACATGGCGGGAAGAACAGGAAAAAAGGCATATTCAGCAGACCCGTATCCACGGCAGGCAGGAGTCCTGGCTGGCGCAGAACAGGGAGGTGGAAGCCAGCCCCATGTCATGCAGGGTATCACGCATCAGGCTTTCTGCCAATGCCGGAGAATTGCTTTCTGCGCTCAGGTGGGCCAGCACCACGTTTTTCAGGGCTCCATGGGCAATCCGCCTCAGCAGGTCGCACGCCTGCTCATTGGACAGATGCCCGTGCGCAGAGGCGATGCGCTGCTTCAGCGGCCAAGGCCTCCTGGGAGTGGCCGCCAGCATGTCCGGATCATAGTTTGATTCCACCACCAGGCTGTCCACCATGGCAAGGTATTCCGCGATGCAGCCGGGAGCCTGCCCCGTATCGGAAATAAAACCCAGGCTGGATCGCTCCGTTTCAAATTTGAATCCCACCGGATCCACGGCGTCATGGTAAGTGGGGAAGGGAGTAATGACGATATCCCCTATTCTGAAAGACTGCCCCTTTTCAAAATAGGCCCAGGGAGCCTCCGGCGCTTTTTCCTGGACGCACATGGCCGTATGGCGTGTGGCGTAAACACGCACGGCATGCTTTCTGGTGAACTGGTGCACGCCTTTCATGTGGTCCGCGTGTTCGTGGGTAAGCAGAATGGCGTCCAGCTCATCCGGCTCCACTCCGGCGGACTTCATCTTATCCCGCAGCCTGGCGGCGCTGAACCCGGCATCCACCAGCAGGACGGTTTCCCCCGCCCTGACAATGGTGGCATTTCCCCCGCTGCCGCTGCCCAACACGCAAAACTGCATCATGCGCGGAATATAATACCGCCCCCGGAAGGGAGCAAGAACGTATCCATGCTTTTTTTATGACATGGGCACATGAAAAAATACTTTTTTCCAGTACGGGGTTGACATTTCAGGTGCATTAAAGTGTATTGAAGTCACTACGTAGTGTACTTGCATGCGATGAGCAGTGTATCAGACAACCTTTTTGGTGCATACACGCACAAGCTGGACCCCAAAAACCGGATTGCCATTCCGGCCGAATGGAGGCCCTCCGAAGGTTGCGCCCTGCTCCTGTTATCCGGCCGGCGTCTTGATTTGCCGACCGTCAAAGCCTATACGCGGGAAAAATTCCAGCAACTCATTGACAAGATAGAAACAACGCCCGGCTACACGGAAGCGCAAATCGACCTTTTCATCGGCAAATTATACGCCAACTGTGTGGAGGCTGTCATCAACGCCCAAGGCAAGCTGCTGATACCCAAACAAATGTGCGAACACGCACAGCTCAGTTCCTCCGTCCGGCTCGCCGCGCGGAGAGGATATTTCGAATTGTGGGAACCCTCTCTCTACGAAGAAGTTTCCCGGCGTGAAAACGCCAGCATCTCCGACATCAACCAATCCTACGGCATTCTCTAGCTTTCCTTCATGCCCCCAGACTCTTCCATTCTGCCCAATCCCCAGGCACGCCCCTGCGCAACGCTTGCATTGCGCCCGGGCTGGCTTGCTTCCGGCCTGGGCGTCGGCGCCAGAACCGGGCTGCATGCGGAACTCACGGCTTATTCCATCGTTTTCTGGGGGCACGATGCCCTTCCGGCGCAGGATATGGTTGCCTGGCAGCAGGAAAAGGCACGCCTCATGGCGGAGATGTCCCTGGCCGGGCAAAAGGGCGCCTATGGCAAGCTGGGCGCATTGTCTTCCGGCCTGAACCGGGCTTTTGACGACCATATTGAGCTTTCTTTACGCGCGGGCGCGGGTACGCACGTCCGCACGGAGGAGGTGCAGGCCCTGGCAAACGGGCTCGCGGAAGAAACATCCTGCCGTGTGCTGGCGTGGAGCGTCTGCCGCAACCATGTGCATGTGATTGCAGAGCTGACGGAGGAAAAGGGAGTGGATGAACTGGTCTGCTCATGGAAAGCCCTGGCCCCCTCCATGAACTGGGAAGACGCGTACCACACGGAAGCCCTGAAAGCCCGGGAAGCCGCGGCCAGGGTGGACGCCCTGATTTCCGAACTGGGGGATGACGCCGTTGCCGCTGTTGACGCGGAAGCGGACGGCACCGTCTCCGGAAACGGCTTCCGTCACATTACCGTTCTGCTGCATGAGACGGTGGACATGCTGAAAGCGGGCCCCGGCAAATTCATCGTGGACTGCACGCTTGGCGGCGGCGGCCATACGGAACTTCTGCTGGAACAGGGCGCCACCGTCTGGGGCATTGACCGCGATGCGGACGCCCGCCGCGCCGCCATGCTCAGGCTGGCGCGCTTCGGTTCCCGTTTCAAAGTGCTCGCCGGCAACTTCCAGGACGTGGAAAGCATTCTTTCCCAGCAGGGGGTTTCCCGGGTGGACGGGCTGCTGGCGGACCTGGGCGTTTCCTCCCACCAGCTTGACACCGCCTCCCGCGGCTTTTCCTTTAGGGAAGACGGCCCTCTGGACATGCGGATGGATACCCGCGCCGCTCTCTCCGCCCGGAACCTGGTGAATGAGGCCCCGGAAGAAGAAATCGCAAATATCCTCTGGCAATTCGGCGAGGAACGCGCTTCCCGCGCCATTGCCCGCGCCATAGTGAAAGCCCGTGCCCAGGCACCCATCACCACTACCGCACAGCTTGCCCGCATCGTGGAATCCGTTCTGCCGCGCAAAGGAAGGCAGCACTCCGGCACCCGCACGTTCCAGGCCCTGAGAATAGCCGTCAACGGCGAGCTGGATGCCCTGGACGCTCTGCTGGATTCCTCCGTGCGTCTGCTCGGGCAGGGGGGGCGCATGGCCGTCATCACCTTCCACAGCCTGGAAGACCGCAGGGTCAAGCAGTTCTTCGACCTCCGGAGCCGTCCGGAAATAGACCGCCCGGAATGGCCGGCACCCCGTCCCAACCCGGATTACTGCTTCCGCCCGCTTTCCCGCAAACCCGTCACTGCGGGAGAAGAAGAACTTTCAACCAACCCCCGTTCCCGCAGCGCCAAGTTGCTCGGCGTGGAAAAAATCATCTGACCATCTCTCTTCCGCCACCGCCATGAAAAGATTCAAACAGCGTTTCACCGGCCACCAGATCAGCGTGAGCATGATCATGTGGCTCATTGCCTTCGCCGCCCTCACCTGCGGAGCGGGCATCACTTATGCCGTGCTGAAAAACGACCAGATCCAGGTCGCGCGCGACATCAAGCAAATGAATGAAGAAATCGCCTCCTGCGAACTCACAAAGGAATATTACCGTTCCAAGACTTCCTCCCTGACCAGCCGCTGGGCCATCCGCGACAGGCTGGCCCAGGACAAGTCCAACCTGCAGCCTATCGAGCCCTCAGCCGTAGAATACATTTCTTCCGAAAACGCCTCCCGCATCGCTGCGGCAGGCCATTAAACGCGTTGAGCCGTTCATGATCACGATCACGAAGTCCAGATTTGCCAGAAGAAGCCTCGTCCTGTGCGGCCTGGCGGGCGCGGCGGTCATCTGGCTGATGTTGTCGCTGGTCAATCTTCAGCTGGTTTCCCCCCGGAAAACGAGCGGCGTTTCCAGCGGCGGCATTATTGAACGGGAGGTTCTTTTGCCCCAGCGCGGCCGCATCATGGACGCCAATGAGGAAATCCTCACCAGCAACATGCAGAGTTCCGAGCTGATTGCGGACGGCTATCATCTGAACGACCCCAAGACCATCAGCTGGGCTCTGGCCTATTCCAAGGCCGTTCATTCCCCGTTCTGGGAGAAAGCCGCAACGGATAAGGAAAAGGAAAAGCTCGTTTCCGGCTTCCGCAGCAAGATTCTGGGCCAGGCCGCCAGCAAAAAGGACGGCAGCAAGGAACATAATCTGGCGAAAATCCTGCTGGAAGAGCCTGAAGACGGACCGGAAGGGGTGGATATGGCCAGGAAAAAGCTGGAAGAGCTTTATGAGCCGGAGATGGTGAAAGAATACGTGCAGGCGCACCTGGAATACGCCGCCAAAGTGATTGCCCCTTTCCTGCCGGACATGAGCGTGCAGGACATCATCAACACGGTGGAAAAAGACGGGGCGATTCCCAAAAAGCGCATCGTCATTGCCAAAAACCTGTCCGAGGAAAAAGCGGAACTGCTGCGGCAGGCTATCCAAAACGCCCGAGTCCAGGGGTTCCGTTTTGAGACCTCCTCCAAACGCGTCTATTCCGTGCCGGAATGCATGGTGCATATTCTGGGCTACATCGCCCAGACGAAGGACAGCGGCCCCCGGCCCGTAGCCCTTTCCGGCCTTGAAAAGCAGCTGGACGACCAGCTGCTGGGCCACAACGGCATCAGGGAATACCGGAAAGACAGCCGCGGGCGCATCATTCCCTCCGCGGATTCCCGCTTCAAGGATGCCGTGGACGGGCTGAACGTTCGCCTGACGGTAAACATGGAATACCAGACGATCGTGGAGGAGGAGCTGGACGCCGCCATCTCTTTTTACACGGACCAGACCCACAAACCCCGCGGCTGCATTATTGTGGTGGAACCCAAGACCGGCAGCATTCTGGCGATGGCCAGCCGGCCCCACTATAATTTAAATACGCGCGAGGGCCTTCAGGAAGGCGCCTACCATTTCGCCGTGCAGTCCCTGTACGAACCCGGCTCTACCTTTAAAATAGTTTCCGTCACATCCGCCGTGGACAGCGGAAAGGCCACGTTCGACACCATGATCAACTGCACCCCCTATCCGGTGCCCGGTTCCCGCCCCGTCACGGATGCCCCCCGTTCCTATGGCGGTCTGACCGTAGCGGGCGTGCTGAAAAAATCCAGCAACCCGGGAGCCTTCCGTATTGCGCTGAAATCGGGCTGGCTCACGTATAAAAAATACTTTGACCTGTACGGATTTTCCTCCAAAACGGGTATCGACCTGCCGGGGGAAACCAACAGCCAGTGCCAGGACGGCAGCAATTTTGTCAACTTTTCCCGCATCAGCTTCGGCTACTCCCTGATGGTGTCCCCCCTGCAGGTCGCCATGGCTTATGCCGCCATAGCCAATGACGGCGTGCGCATGCGCCCCCGGCTGGTTGACGGCATTTATGTGGATGACAAGAACTTCCAGCCTTCCCCCCCCGTGGAGGTATGCCGGGTCATGAGCGTCAAGACGGCCCGGGACCTTCGGAACGCCCTGTTCCACGTTACGGATCTGGACGGGACCGCCAAAAGAGCTCGGATTGAAGGCTATAACGTGGGAGGCAAAACCGGAACCGCCCACAAGGTGAAGCCTACAGGCGGCTATTTTGAAAACCGCTACACCGTCTCCTTTGTAGGAATGCTCCCGGTGGAGGACCCGGCCTTCGTCTGCCTTGTCGTCATTGACGACCCCACTTCCAAGCATTGCCATCCCGGAGGCGGAACCGTATGCGCCCCGGTTTTCCAGAAGCTGGCCACCCGTCTGGCGGCCGCCATGAACATCCCCAAGAATGCCCCTTCCGCGGAGGCAAATAAAAAAGCCTCCCGTGCCCAGGCCTCTTCCACCCCATCCAAACCGCCGCGCAGATAATCCCGTCATGAAGCTACTTACCTTACTCAAAGACCTTCCCTCCCATACGCTCACCGGCTCCCCCCAGGTGAAAATTTCACATCTGGAGTGCGACAGCCGGCGCATTCTGCCCGGTTCCTGCTACATTGCCCTGAAGGGGACCCGGGCGGACGGCCATGAATTCATCCCGGAGGCCATTCGCCGCGGAGCATGCGCCGTCGTCGCGGAAATGCCCTGCACGCAGGAAGCCAGGGAGGCCGGAGTCAGCTGGGTGGAGGTGAACGATTCCCGCCTGGCCGTCAGCCTGATGGGCGCGACCTGGAACGGACACCCTTCCCGCCACATGACCATGATCGGCGTGACGGGGACGAACGGAAAAACTACGACGGCCTACATCGCCCATTCCCTGCTCAAGCAGTCCTGGCTGCGCGCCGGATTGATCGGCACCATCGCCTATGACAACGGAGAGGAAATCACCCCTTCCACCCATACCACGCCCGGACCGCTGGAACTGGAACACCTGCTGAAGGAAATGTATGAAAACGGCTGCCGCGGCGTCTCCATGGAGGTCTCTTCCCACGCGCTGGACCAGGAACGCGTGGCCGGCATCAATTTCAACGTGGGCATTTTCACCAATCTGACCCAGGACCACCTGGACTACCACCACACTATGGAGAATTATTTCCAGGCCAAGGCGAAATTGTTCGAACAGATGGCGCAGGACACCAGATCCCGGCGAAAACCCGTGGCCGTCATCAACATCGACGACGCTTACGGCCGCCGGCTGGCGGAAATGTTCTCCGGCCGCATGACCGTAAAGACCTACGGGTCCGCCCTGGGGGCGGATTTCCGCATGCTGGTGCACCACGCCACCGCCAAAGGCAGCGAGTACGAATTGGAATACAAGGGGAAAAGCTACCTGGTCCGTGTCCCCCTGATCGGCAAGTTCAACATGTACAACAGCCTGGCCGCGCTGGCCGCCGTCATTTGCGCCGGCATCCCCGTGCGGGACGCCATTGCGAACCTTCAGAATATTCCGCAGGTCCCCGGCAGGCTGGAACTATTCACCCACCCCGGAGGCGCCCAGATCTTCATTGACTATGCCCACACGCCGGACGCCCTGGAAAACGTCTGCAAGACTCTCAAGGAACTGTGCTCCCGCCGCCTGATTACCGTGTTCGGCTGCGGCGGGGACCGGGACAGGGGAAAACGTCCCCTGATGGGAGCCGCAGCCGCACGCCTGTCAGACGCCTGCATCGTCACCTCCGACAATCCCAGAAGCGAGGAACCCCTCTCCATCATCAGCCAGATTGCGGCGGGAATGCCGGAAGGCAGATACGCCATCATTCCGGACCGGGCCAGAGCCATTGCCACGGCCATCGACCAGGCCCGTCTGGGGGACATCGTCCTCATTGCGGGCAAGGGCCATGAAAATTACCAGGAACTTTCCACCGGCCGCATTGATTTCAGCGACGCCAAGGAAGTGCGCCGCAACATGTTCATCAAGGAACGGGAAGAATTCCCCCAGGCATAACACGTTATTCCATCTTTCTTTCATGATTTCCCTCACGGCGCACGGCATCTGCAACATCATCGGCGGAAAATTGGTCAGCGGCCCCTTTGACAGGGTCGCTTCCGGCGGCGTGTGCACGGACAGCCGCCATTTGCCGCCCCATGCCGTTTTCTTCGCGCTGGGGGGAGAAAAATTTGACGGCAACCTGTTTGCCCCGGAGGCATCCCGTACCGCGGCCGCCGCCGTCGTCAGCCGTGTGGAGGAAGGCATGGCCCCCTCATGCGCCGTCATTCTGGTGGAAGACACGCTGGAAGCCCTTCAGAGGCTGGCCGCCTGGTGGCGTTCAGAGCTTACCCTCACCGTCATCGGCCTGACCGGCTCCAACGGAAAAACCTCTACCAAGGATCTGACGGCCTCCGTTCTTTCACAGGGGCTCCGCACCATCGCCACGCAGGGCAACCTGAACAACCACATCGGCGTCCCCCTCAGCATCCTCCGGGCCGCCCCGTCCGACGAAGCCGCCGTATGGGAAATGGGCATGAACCACTCCGGGGAACTGGCTCCCCTGTGTGAAATGACGCGCCCGAAAATCGGCATCATCACCAGCATCGGCACCTCCCATATGGAATACCTAGGCTCCCGGGAAAACATCGCCCGGGAAAAATGCACGTTGGCACACTGCCTGCCGGAAGACGGCTTCATGATTTTTCCGGCGGACTGCGATTATGCGGATATGATCCGTCAATCCACCCGCGCCGCCTGTATTGACTGCGGCATTGGCGCCGGAACCGTTCGCGCGGAAAATCCCGTCTCTACCGAGAACGGAACACGCTTCATCCTTTCCATCCCGGATTTCTGCCGGGAAGAGGTGGAATTGCCCGTCCACGGCCGGCACATGGTAACCAACGCGCTTCTGGCCGCCGCCGCCGGCTGGGTGGCAGGTCTTGCGAAAGAGCAAATCGCCTCCGGTCTCACCCAGGCGCGGCTTACGGGCGGAAGGCTTCACTGCTCCCGGATCAACGGCATTCTGGTAGTGGATGACACCTACAACGCCAACCCGGATTCCATGCAGGCCGCCCTGCGCACCTTAGCAGAGCTTTCCTGCGCCGGCAGACGCTTTGCGGTGCTGGGCAGAATGGGGGAACTGGGCGTGTTTTCCGAGGAAGGGCATGTTCTGGTGGGCCGCACGGCGGAAGAACTCCGTCTTGACTGCGTCGTCAGCGTGGGAACGGACGCCGCCCGGATTACGGACGCTATTTCTCCCAATTCATTCACTCAACGCCTGAACTTCAGCTCCGCGGAAGAAGCGGCCGAATGGCTCCGCAGCCATACGGCGCCGGGAGACATCGTCCTCTTCAAAGGCAGCCGTCTTGCCCGGATGGAGCAAGTCATGAACCTTACCTTTCCGCCACAGTAAATTGTATGCATTCCCTCATTGAACAGTTCAGCCCCTCAGGGGCATTTGCAGGACCGGCAGGGAGAGCCCTCCTGGCCTGCCTGGTTTCCTTTGCCTTGACGATGATCTTCGCCCCGCGGGTCATCCGGGAGCTGATTTCCCTGAAAATCGGCCAGCCCATCAGGACAGCGGAGGAAGTGCACAAGCTGGCGGAACTCCACGGAGCCAAGGCGGGAACGCCCACCATGGGCGGCGTGCTGATCGTGGGTTCCATGACGGCGGCTACCCTGTTGTGCGCCAGAATGGGCAATCCCTTTATCATTTCCTGCCTGATCGTCACCCTGGCGCTGGGCCTGCTGGGATTCCGGGACGATTACCTGAAGGTGGCGAAAAAAACCTCGGACGGCATTTCCGCACGTAAAAAACTCCTCGTCCAGTTCCTGGCCGGCCTGGCCGGCGTCACCTTCCTGTACCTGTACCCGGAAGGCAGTCCCCGCGTGGAACTTCACGACTACATATCCTCCCTGTTCATTCCGTTCTATGGCCAGGTGAACCTGCCATGGTTCGTTTACATTCCTTTCGGCGTCGTGGTGGTCATGTCCGCCTCCAATGCGGTGAACCTGACGGACGGCCTGGACGGCCTTGCCTCCGGCTGCTCTGTCGCCACGGGCATCACTTACGCCATCATTGCCGTCCTCTGCGGAAGCTGGCTGACGGCTGATTCCCTGGATATTCCCTTCCACCCCGGCGCGGGAGAAATCAGCGTCTTCATGATGGCCCTGGTTGGGGCCTGCCTGGGCTTCCTGTGGCACAACTGCTACCCGGCGAAGGTATTTATGGGAGACACCGGTTCCCTGGCCCTGGGCGGCGCGTTCGGCATGGCTGCCGTCTGCACGGCGCAGGAGCTTCTCTTTATCGTCATCGGGGGCGTCTTCGTCATGGAAGCCGTGTCCGTCGTCCTGCAGGTGGGCAGCTACAAGCTGCGCCACGGCAAACGCATCTTCGCCATGGCTCCCATCCACCACCATTTTGAACTCAAAGGCTGGAAAGAAACGCAGGTGATTGCCCGCTTCTGGATGATCAGCCTCCTGCTGGCTTTCCTGGGCCTTTTCCTGATTACTACCGCCTGACAAACCACGAACATGCAGCTCAATAACCTCAACATCGCCGTTCTGGGAGCGGGAAGAAGCGGACGCGCCGCGGCGCGCCTCGCCATGACGCATGGTGCACGGGTATGCGTGTTTGACGCTTCCTCCTCCATTGACGGATGGCCGGAAGACATTCCCCTGCATACCGCCGCCACGGAGGAAGACGGACGCGCCTTTCATGCGGATCTGGTGGTCATCTCCCCCGGCATTGAGACGGATAGCCCCTTTGTCAAATCCTTTGGACGGGAAGGCGTGGAAACCATCGGTGAAATGGAGCTGGCATGCCGCTTTTACCATGGCCGCATCATCGCCATCACCGGAACCAATGGCAAAACCACCACCACATCCCTGGTGGAAAAGATTTTGCTGCGAGCCGGAAAGACTGCCGTTGCCTGCGGCAATTACGGCGTTCCGGTGGCGGAAATCCTGCTCCGGGATTCTGTGCCGGATGTGCTGGCGCTGGAGGTCAGCTCTTTCCAGTTGGAAACCATCCGCGATTTTCACCCGGATGTGGCTGTATGGCTCAATTTTGCGCCGGACCACATGGACCGTTACAAATCCGTGGAGGATTACCACCGCGCCAAACTCCACATCTTCGACAACCAGACGGAAAAAGACCTGGCCGTCGTCCGCTCCGGGGAACGGCTTCCGCACCTGAAAGCCTCCGTGCTCACCTTCAGCCCGGAAGATCCGGCGGCTGATCTTTATTACTGCGAACCGTTGATCCTGGAGGGCGGCGCTTCCCTGCTGAACCTGGAAGAGACCGCCCTGAACCAGCGCCATAATGCGGAAAACGCCATGGCCGCCGTCCTGGCATGCCGCCACCTGGGCATTCCCGCAAAAACAGCCGCAGATGTATTAAAAGAGTTCACGCCCCCCGGCCACCGCTGCGAGACCGTCCGCACACTGGACGGCGTTTTGTGGCTGAACGATTCCAAAGCCACGAATCTGCACGCGCTGGAAGCGGCTTTGAAATCACAGCATTCCCCCGTCATCCTGATTGCCGGAGGCAAGGACAAGGGGCTGGATTACGTGCCCTTGCAGCCCATGCTGAAAGAAAAAGTGCGCGCCTGCGTGGTATTCGGCCAGATTGCGGACCAGCTCCAGCACGCTTTTTCCCCCGCAGTCCCCACGGAAAAAGCCGCAGATGTAGAGACCTGCGTGGCAAAGGCCCGTTCTCTCGCCCTGCCGGGAGACACCGTCCTGTTCTCTCCCGGCACTTCTTCCTTTGACATGTTCACCGGCTATGTCCAGCGCGGCCAGGCCTTCAGGGACGCGGTGAATGCCCTGCCCCCCCTTTCCTGACAATTCACCAGAAAACGACCATCATGAAAACGACCAAAATACCTGATCACAATCCGACCGGACGCACCCGTCCGAAACGTAAAATGGGCACCGTATTACGCGCCAAACTCAGCAAATACCGCGCCCGCGTTTCCGAATTTGAAGACGATGCGCCCAGCAGCACCGTCGTGCGCTGGCTCGTCGTCCTTCTTCTTCTTCATCTTCTCGTCATCGGCGGCGTTTATGTCCGCAGCACCTGGTTCAGAAACACGACGGAAACCGTAGAAATGGCGGCCACGCTGCCCGCACCGCCCACCGTTCCCCAGCGCCCCGCCCCCGTAGCACCTCCGTCCGTCCTGCCCCAGGTTCCCCAGGCGCCACCCGCGGCCCCGGTCACCATCACGCAGCCGACGATCACGGAGGCGGTCCTCAGGGAACGTCTGTTCCGCGATACGCTCGCCCGTACCGCAACCAACCTCAACGAGGGCAACGCACCGCGCACGAACAATGTCCGTCTGGCCGCCAAGGCCATCAACGGTACGATCCTGAACCCGGGCGATGTGTTCTCCTACAACACAGTCGTCGGCGAACGCACGCAGGCGCGCGGCTATCAGGAGGCGCACGCTTACTCGGGCGGCAAGATCATCGACGAATTCGGCGGC
>OKUQ01000731.1_pt1 | contig 17657 bp, 16 predicted proteins | sample 1606811 | NCBI WGS metagenome assembly OKUQ01 (sample SAMEA3882546, study PRJEB24775) | human gut metagenome | biome: human-associated habitat; feature: intestine environment; material: feces | place: Netherlands | collected 2009/2010
CCGCTCGGTGCCGCCCAGTCGCGGGGGTCGCACGGTCGGCGACCATCTGGCGTTTGCCCCGTTCCTGCTAGACGCTGCATAATCGGCGGCGATGTCCTCGGCGGTGCCGCCAGGCACGCCGTTCTCGAACTGCCAGATTAGCCAGAGGTGTGAAAAGCTCTCGATGCCCGCAACTGCCGATTCGAGGGCGCATTCGGGTTCGAACACGATGTATCCTCGCAGATGGGGCGCAAGGAAGCTGTTGCGGGGGATCCCGAACTTCTGCGGAAGGTCGGTGCGGATGTGCGCTATCGGCTTCATGCTGCTCCTATGCTTGCGGGTGGTCTGTCTGACATAGCGGGTTCTTTGTGCTCATCAGCCAATCTGCTGGCGCAAGGCTTGCCCCGCGCGCCAAATGAAGCGCAACCTCGCAGATGAGCCAGTCACTATCGCTTAATCCAGGAGGTCTCGGGACGGCAGATAAGACGCGCGTTGTTGTAGGCCATCTCAATCGTGAGGCAGGTGCGTGCGGCGTAGAAACCGTCCTCGCGCTGGATGGTCAGCGCCAGCTCGGGCTTGTCGCCGGTCAGACACAGCGGCAGCAACAGCTGGATTCGGCCGCCGTAGAACTGCGGCACCGCGAGCGTGTAGTTGGCGGCGGCGCGGCGGGCGGCCGCCTCACTCTGTGCCGAGCGGTTGGAGGCGCTGCGGTGCGCCGAGCGCTCCTGCGCGGCGAAGTCCGCCGCCTCGCGCTTTGCGGCTGCGCTGCGTTTGGAAGTGTTGCCGTTAAGTTTCATGATTTTGGCTCCTGTCTGTCCCTGTCAAAATCGGATTATTTAAATATGTGTCGCGGAAAGCCTCCGCCTCACCGGGCGGGAGCTTGGTGCGCGGCTGCTTTTCGATCTGCGGCTTCATCCACGGGTTGTGCTCGGCCTTGCGGTCGGTCTGTGCCTCGAGCAGCTTGCCGATGAGCACGTTCGATAAGAGGAACCCCGAGGGCGTGAAGTGCCAGCGCTCGCCGTCCGCGACGGCCCAGCCGCGGCGGACGAACTCCTCGAGCTGCTGCGCGATGCCGGAAAAATCACTGCGGTAGAGCCGCTCATATTCCGCGCGCGACACACCGTGTACGGTGCGCATGCCGAGCATGAGATATTCGGCCGCGCGCTCAAAGTCGCCGATCGTCTCGTATTCGTCGATCATGTCCTCACCGTGGAGGACGCCCGCAAGATAGCGGTCAAGGTCGCGCACATAGCTGTAGCGCGTGCGGCCGATACACGAGTGCGCGCCCGGGCCGAAGCCCATATAGTCATCGAGCTGCCAATACTTCAGGTTGTGCCGGGACTCATAGCCCGGGATGCTGAAGTTGGAGATCTCGTACTGTTCGTAGCCATAGTGCCGCAGCTCCTCGACCATGCACAGGTACATATCCGCCTGCTCGTCGTCCGACGGGATGAGGGGCGAGTCCTTCAGGGCGTACATGGGCGTACCCTCCTCGAGCTTGAGCCCGTAGCCGGAGATGTGCTCCGGACGCAGGGCAAGCGCCTTGGCGAGCGTGTCCGCCCAGTCGCTGCGGGTCTGGCTGGGAAGACCGTAGATGAGGTCGAGGCTGATGTTGTCAAACCCGGCGGTGCGGGCATTTTCAACGGCCATCTCCACCTGCCGGTAGCTGTGGCGGCGGCCGATCATTTTCAGGATATCGTTGTTGGCCGACTGCATACCGATGCTCAGGCGGTTGAAGCCCGCCTTACGCAGGGCACGCAGGTCGTGCAGGCGGACGCTGTCCGGGTTGACCTCGACGGTCACCTCCGCGCGCTTGAGCAGGCGGCCGGTGGCCTTGACGGCGTCGAGCAGCTCAATGAGCCGCGCCGCGCCGTAAAAGCTCGGCGTGCCGCCGCCGAAATAGACCGTGTCGATGTACGCCGGCGCGATGCGCCCGGCGCTCTCTTCAATGTGCTCGAGCAGCGCCTGCTGATACTCCGCCATGCGCTCGGCAGCGCCGGCGCAGGAATAGAAGTCACAGTAGCCGCACTTGCTCGCGCAAAACGGGATGTGGATATAGATACCGAGACGCGGTTGCATAGACAGCTCCTTACTTGGGGTGCCCTGACCGCCGGGATGCGGCGGTCAGGGTTCAGATCAGATCGGTTGTCAGATAAGCGTGCACACGAGCTCCGAATACGCGGCCGGATCCTCGAGCGGCTCGCCCGCGATGAGCAGCGCCTGCGCGTGCAGGATCTTGGCGATGCGTGCGGCCTTGTCCTTGTCGCCGGCGGTGAAGGCCTCCTTCATGGTCTGGTAGGCGTGGTGGTTGGCGTTGAGCTCCAGCACGCGCACGGCGCGAATGTCGGTCGGCGCGCCGGGCATGCTCCGGAAGTAGCGCTCCATCTCGAGCGTGACGCCGCCCTCAGTGCTCAGGCACACGGCGCTGGACACGAGCTTATTGGACAGGCGCACGGATGCGACCTGCTCGCCGAGCGTCTCCTTGACGAAGTCGAGCAGCTCCTTGTCCTCGGCCTGCTTTGCCTCGGTCTCTTTCTTCTCTTCCTCGCTCTCGAGGCCGAGATCGTCGGTCGCAATGTTGCAAAACGGCTTGTCGTCGTAGCTCTTCATGGTGTCGACGAAATACTCGTCGATCTGCGAGGTCATGCACAGGACGTCAAAACCCTTGTCGCGCAGCTGCTCCGCCTGCGGCAGGCTCAGCAGACGCTTGACGTTGTCGCCGCACGCGAAGTAGATCTTCGTCTGCTCGGCGGGCATGGCGTCGACGTATTCCTTGAGGGAGACGAGCTTGGTTTCACTTGTGTGGTAGAGCAGCAGATCCTTGATCTCGTCGACCTTGTCGCCGGTCTCGGTGACGGCGCCGGCGCGCAGCACCATGCCGAAGGCAGCGTGGAACTGCTCGTACTTCTCGCGGTCGTTGGTCATGAGCTTCGTGAGCTCAGACTTGATCTTCTTGCCGAGGTTTGCGGCGATGAGCTTGAGCTGGCGGTCATGCTGCAGCATCTCACGCGAGATGTTCAGCGACAGGTCGGGGGAGTCGACCACGCCGCGCGCGAACGCGTAGCACGGCGGCAGAAGGTCGGTGCATCTGTCCATGATCATGACGCCGGAGCTGTAGAGCTCGAGACCGGGGTCGGCGTCGCGCGTGTACATATTTGCCGGGACCTTGGACGGGATGAACAGCAGCGCGCGGTAGGAGATCAGGCCCTCGGCGTTGACGCGGATGACGGCCAGCGGGTCGTCGTTGTCGTGGAACTTTTCCTTGTAAAACGCGATGCACTCCTCATCGGTCGCCTCCTTGCGGCTGCGCTGCCAGATGGGGATCATGCTGTTGACGGTCTGCTCCTCGGTCTTGGTGACCATCTCCATCTTCGGCTCGCCGTTTTCGTCCTTCTCGCCGGAGTCGACCCAGTCGCTCTGCTCGACGTCCATGACGATCGGCCAGCGGACATAGTCGGAGTACTTGCGGATGAGCATCATGAGCTTCCAGTTTTCGAGGTAGGTGGAGTATTTCTCGCCCGTCTCGTCGGCCTTGATGTGCATGATGACGTCGGTGCCGACGGTGTCCTTCTGCGCCTCGGTGATGGTGTAGCCGTCCGCGCCGGTGCTGACCCACTGATAGGCGGCGTCGCTGCCGTAGGCGCGGGTGATGACCGTGACCTTGTCGGCGACCATGAACGCGGAGTAGAAGCCGACGCCGAACTGACCGATGATGTCGATGGCGGCATCCTCCTGCGCGCTCTCGCCGAGATCGTCCTTGAACTTCAGCGAGCCGCTGCGCGCGATGACGCCGAGGTTGCTGTCGAGCTCCTCCTTGGTCATGCCGATGCCGTTGTCGGACACGGTGATCGTGCGCGCTTCCTTGTCGGGGATGACGCGGATCTTGAAGTCGCCGCGCGCCATGCCCACGTTTTCATCCGTGAGCGACTGGTAGCAGAGCTTGTCGATCGCGTCCGAGGCGTTCGAGATGATCTCGCGCAGGAAGATCTCCTTGTGCGTGTAGATCGAATTGATCATCATGTCGAGCAGCTTTTTGGATTCTGCTTTGAACTGTTTCTTTGCCATATCTATGCCTCCAAAATTTTAATTACACCTTTGGGTCTGTACCCGGCCTGCACGCAATAGCGGCCCACGGTACAGATTTTAATATTATAGCACATCGACCGTTTTTTTCAACACCCGCCGCCGGAATAATTGGGTTGTGCGGCGCGTTTTTTGTGGTATAATGAGACGTTAAGAAAAAAATAAGATTCTGTGAGGTGGCACCCATGAACGATCTGAAAGACCTGCTCCATGCGCGCCTGTTCCTGCTGGATATGGACGGCACGCTCTACCTCGGGGACGATGTGTTTCCCGGCGCAGTCGACTTCATCCACACGCTGGCCGATACCGGACGGCAGTACATTTACCTGACCAACAACTCCTCGCGCGCCGGCACGGACTACATCACGCGCCTGCGGCGCCTCGGCTTCCCGTGCGAGGCGGAGAACGTGTTCACGTCCGGCATGGCGACGGCGCTGTATCTCAACCAGCACTACGCGGGCAAGCCCGTGTATCTGGTCGGCACGCAGGCGTTCCGCCGCGAGCTGCTCAGCTACGGCATCCCGCTCGTCGAAGAGGGCGCGGAGATCGTCGTCGCCGGCTTTGACACCGAGCTCGTGTATGAGAAGCTCGACAAGGCCGTGCACTATCTGCGCCGCGGCGCGACCTTCATCGCCGCCAATCCCGACTGGGTCTGCCCCATGCCGGCCGACGAGGTGCTGCCCGACTGCGGGAGCATCTGTGCGCTGCTGACTGCCGCCTCCGGCGTCAAGCCGACCTATATCGGCAAGCCGAACCGCAACATGGTCGACGTCATCTCGGCGCAGACCGGCGTGCCGAACGAGCAGATCTGCTGCGTGGGCGACCGGCTGTATACCGACATTGCCGTGGCCGTGAATGCGGGCGCGCAGAGCGTGCTCGTCATGTCCGGTGAGACGGACGAGGCGATGCTCAGGGCGTCCGACGTGCAGCCGAAATACGTCCTGCGTGACGTGGCCGAGCTTGCGCAGATCCTGCGCGACGGCACTGTGTGAGAAAAAATCCAGAATTTTTTAAAAAGCGCTTGACAAACACGGACACAACTGTTAGGATATGTTCAGTAAGCATCGTTTTGTGTGAATGATGTTTACGCCCCCCTCGTTTGTGTTCTCTCTTCCATTTCAGCGTCCGGGTCTGCATCCGCCGCGGACGCGCAAGCACAGCAATCAACAGCCAACAGCCGAGCCGGCATTTGCCGGCTCGGCTGTTGGCTGTTTTTCACGGTATGCAGGCTTGCCCTGCGCTCAGATGTCCGCGCGGAACCACGCGCCGGGACGGTAGTGCTCGAAGATGACGATGTCGTAGTCGCGCTCGTGCGTCCAGGCGCGGCTCGTCCAGCCGGCGCGCACGGCGCCCATGGCCTCGCACAGGCGCACGCTCAGCGGCTTCGGGCCGATCTTGTAGGCGATGAACTGCGGGCGCGCGATCACGTTTGTGAGCACGTTGCCGACGATGGCGGCGGCCGGCTTGCTCAGCGCCGTGCCGTATTCCTTCGGCGGCTGGCTGAGCTGGCCGCGCAGGATGTCGGGTGCGTTGCGCCGGAACCATGCGACGATCGTGGGATCGAAGCTCTCGACGCAGTAGGGGCCGGTGTAGGTGCGCAGCGCCTCGAGCGTCAGCGCGCACAGGCGGCGGTTATCGTGCCCACGCTTGACCTCGAGCAGCAGCGGCACGCGTCCGCCGAGCGCCTCGAGCGCCTCGGCAAACGTCGGGATGACGCAGTCGGTCTTTCCGAGACGCAGCGCGCGCAGCTCGGCGAGGGTGAAATCATCAATGACGCCCTGCACGCCGCACATGCGCTCGAGCGTGTCGTCGTGGAACACGACGAGCCGGTCGTCGGCCGTCAGGTGCACGTCCATCTCGACGGCATAGCCCGCCTCGGCCGCGGCGCGAAACGCAGGCAGCGAGTTTTCCGGCACGGAGCCGTCCTCGGTGTGCAGGCCGCGATGCGCGTAGTTGCGGCACAAAAACGGCGCCTTCTGCGCGCGCGTTGCGCGGCCCGGCGCGACCAGAAATGCAAACGCACCCGCGCAGGCTGCGGCCGGTGCGGCGATCTTACAAGCGGTTTTCCAATTCATAATGTGTCCTCCTTTTGGCGGCGGGAGCCGCTGGTCTGCCTGCTCATATTAAACAACAATTTCTGCATTTCGTCAAATGCCTGTTGAATTGCACGGCGAGGTATTGTAGAATGGTACGGATTTGAAACAAACTTGGAGGTAACCCTGTGAAGCTCAACTACAAACGCACCATCTGCGTTGGCTTTGCTTTTTTCCTGATCTGCGCGTTCTGGCAGGCCTACGACAACACCGTCCCGCTGATCCTGACCAACAAATTCGGTATGTCGCAGGCATGGTCCGGTGTCATCATGGCGCTCGACAACATCCTGGCGCTGTTTCTGCTGCCGCTGTTCGGCGCGATCTCGGATAAGCACACCGGCAAGCGCGGCCGCCGCACACCGTTTATCCTCATCGGCACGATCGTCGCCGCCATCGCCTTCATCAGTCTGTCGCTCGTTGACGACGCGCAGCTGAAGAATCTCGATGGCGCTGCCGCGATCGATGATCCCGCCGCTCTGCGCATCGTCTATCAGAAGGAGGCGGACCGCACGCTCAAGACGCCCGACGGCGAGACCTTCGTGCTCGAGGATACCTTTACGGAGGATGAGTTTGCCGCCATCACGAGCCAGGTCACCAATGCCGAGGGCAAGACCGTCACGAACCACGACTACACGAATTATGTCGCGCCCGCGCGTCAGGCCTACGCCCATCAGACGACGCTGCAGCATCCGGGTGCGCTCATCGGCTTCATCGCGCTGCTGCTGGTCGTGCTCGTCGCCATGGCCACGTTCCGCTCTCCGGCCGTTGCGCTCATGCCTGATGTTACCATCAAGCCGCTGCGCAGTAAGGCGAATGCTGTCATCAACCTCATGGGCACCGGCGGCGGCATCCTCGTGCTGGCCATCGGCATGGGCTTCGCTACGAGCTCCGTGCGCAACTCGCTCATGAGCTACACTGCCTACTTCTCCGTGATCGCGGGGCTCATGCTGCTTGCGCTGCTGATCTTCCGCCTGACGGTCAACGAGCCGAAGTTTGTCGCCGAGATGCAGGCCGACAGCAAGCGCTTCGGCATCGACAACGGTGACGACGGCGACACGCCCGTCGCCTCCGGCAAGCTCGGCAAGGCCGAGCGCCGCTCGCTCATTTTCCTGCTGCTGTCGATCGTGCTGTGGTTCTTCGGCTACAACGCCGTGACGTCGAAATATTCCGTCTACGCGAGCAACATCCTGCACAAGGACTATAACCTCACGCTCATGCTCGCGCAGGCCGCCGCGATCGTGGCCTACCTGCCCGTCGGCATCGTCGCGTCCAAGATCGGCCGCAAAAAGACCATTCTCGGCGGCGTCGTGATGCTGGCCATCGCGTTCGGCGTGGCTGCGTTCCTCAATTCCGAGAGCCCCACGATGCTCATGAACGCGATGTTCTGCCTCGCCGGTATCGGCTGGGCGACCATCAACGTCAACTCCTTCCCGATGGTCGTCGAGATGTGCTCCGGCAGCGATGTCGGCCGCTACACCGGCTTCTACTACACGGCCAGCATGGCCGCGCAGGTCATCACGCCGATGTTCTCCGGCTTCCTGATGGACAAGGTCGGCATGACCGTGCTCTTCCCGTATGCCGCCCTTTTCGTGGCCGGCGCGTTTGTGACCATGCTCTTTGTCCGCCATGGCGACAGCCGTCCCATTGCCGCCAAGGGTCTGGAAGCTCTCGACGTGGACGATTGATCAAGAATTCTAATTGGAGGTTGCTACTATGGAACGTCTGACCCGTAAACTCAAAAAGGGCGGCTACTCCGCCAACCGTCATCCCGCGGCACAGATCGATGAGCGCCTGAGCCAGCTCAAGGGCGTGCACAAGCAGTGGGTCGGGGATGTGTCGGACATGATCACCGGCATGAAGCAGAGCGAGGCCGCCGGACAGGCCGGCGCGCTCACGCTGGCGATGCTGCAGGCGAGCTATGCCGCGATCGTGCGCATCGGCCGCCGCTTTGAGGCCGTCTGCCCCGCCGAGGGCAACACCGACGACGCCATCACGGCGCTCGGCAAGCTCGAGGATCTGTACGAGCAGTGCCTCTCCGAGCTCGAGGACGCCAAGGCTGGTCTGGATGAGTGCCGCGAAAACGGCTTCCAGGATGATCTCGCCTACGGTGAGCTCATGGTGACGAAGCTCGGCCTCACGCAGCTGACCAAGCAGTTCGACATCGCCACTGGCTATGCCGAACCCGATCCGGAGCCGTACAAGTACCGGCCGAAGACGGACGAACCGGCGCAGTAAGCCGCTGCCATAGAAAATAGAAAGAGGAGATTTCCGTATGAAACGCACATTTACGACCATTGTCTGCGCGCTGCTTCTTGTGGCCATGCTCGCCGGCTGCGGCAGCACCGGCAGCACCAACCCCTTCGACGCCAAAGCCAAGACCTTCTCCGACGATGGCATGCAGATCACGCTCACGACCGCCTTCAGCGAGGAAGACCTCGAGGGCTACACCGTTGGCTACGCTGCGGACACGGCGATCGTGCTCGCCCTCCATGAGACGAAGGCGGAGTTTGCCGACGCCGGCGCGGAAGACGTGACATTCGAGCAGTATGTCGAGTTCGTCCGGCAGGCGAACAGTGACAAAGAGCTCGTCGACGGCGAGCCCATCGACGGCAACCCGACGCTGCTGTATGACTTCCTCAACGAGGAGCAGAACGTCACCTACCGCTACCTCACCGTTCTCTACGAGTCTGACGACGGGTTCTGGATGGTGCAGTTCGCGTCCCAGAAGAGCAACTTTGACGCCTATGAACCGAGCTTCATCGAAGCTGCCAAGAGCGTCAGCTTCAGCGCCTAAGCGCGGGGATATCAAAACCCCCGTCCGGCAGACTGCCGGACGGGGGCTCTTCAATTGCTGGAACAGATCCTTTTTGGACAGAAAAAGAGCAGACAGGATACGCCTGTCTGCTCTTTTTGCGAAAACTCAGTAGCGCACGTCGCTGACGGCGACGGTCGCGTTGTCATAGCGGTACACGCGGCGAACGCGGAAATGAATGTCCGCCGTGACGCCGCCGTTCGTGCCGTCCGGCAAGAGCGCCGCCAGCTCGTCGGCGGGGATGCACTGTCCGCCGTCCGCTCCGAGCAGCACAGCCTGATCGCCGACGGCAACATCGGGGATGTCCGTGACGTCGACCATGGTGAAGTCCATGCACGTCTTGCCGCGTACAGGCGCATACTTGCCATGCAGGAGCACCCGCGCCCGGTTGGAGAAGGCGCGGGAGTAGCCGTCGGCATAGCCGACCGACAGCACGGCCACACGCGTGGGACGCTCGGCGGTGAAGATGCGTCCGTAGCTGACGCTCTCGCCCGGCTCGACCGTGCGGATGTCAACGACCTTGGCGTACCATGTCAGAATGGGCTCAAGGGCGCATGCGCGCGCGCTTTCGGCGCTGTAGCTCATGCCGAGGGCGAACATGCCGGCGCGCACCATCTGGCAGCGGTATTCTGGATGCACAAGCAGACCGCCGGTGCTGGCGCAGTGGCGCAGACCGGGGTCGATGCCCAGTGCTTCCAGTCCACTGCAGACCTCCTGAAAGGCTGCGAACTGCGCGTCCGTGAACGCACTGTCCGAGGGATCCGTCGAGTCGGCACAGGCGAAATGTGTATATATGCCAGTCACGTGCAGACGATCGAGCGCGCAGATCTGCGCGGCGTCCGAAACGGCCTGTGCGCAGTGCCCCGGCCGGGCGTGGAGCCCGAGCCGGTTCATGCCGGTGTCTACCTTGATGTGCACATCGATCTGCAGATCCATCGGCTGCAGGAGCGCCTGCACATGGCTGGCATATTGGAGTGAGAACACGTTGATGGTCAGACCGTGCTGTGCCGCCTGAATGATCTCCGGGTCGAGCAGGCCGCCAAAGATGAGGATGGGCGTGTGCGGTGCGGCTGCACGCACGGCAAGCGCCTCTTCAAGCGTGGCGGCCGCAAACCAGTCGACATAGGGCGCGGCATACTCGGCGCATACGCGCAGGCCGTGGCCGTAGGCATCGGCTTTCATGACCTCCATGATGCGGCAGTCCGGCCCGATGAGCGCGCGCAGGCGCTGCAGGTTGCGCTGGAGCTTGTTGAGGTCGATCTCCGCGCAGGTACGGTAGGGATACTCGTGCATAAGGGAAGGGTCCTTTCTTTGCAAATCTCAGCGATGCTGCATCAGGATCCCGCGGATCGCCTGCACGATAGGGGAGAGCTCATGTGCCTGCAGGCACTGCGGGTTGATCACGATCTGATCCTGATAGAGGAAGGTGTAGATGCTCGGTTCGCCGTCGATCAGTGCCTGACGCAGCGCAGCAGCGGGCATGGTCAGCGGCCGCAGGAAGAGCCGGCGGATGCAGGCGGGCTGTACGCCGGGCTCGGTCGGAATGCCGATGGTCATCTCCAGACCCGGGCAGTCGGAAAGTCCTGCGCGGATCGTGTCCACATAGCTGTCCCACTGCGCCATGATCTGATCATAATCGCGCTGCACGAACAGCTCCACCGCCTTGACAAGGCCGCAGATGTTCTCTTTGTCGACCTTCATGGGGCGGCCAATGCCGTAGTTCGGGCAGCAGTTGAGATCGCACGCGGCGATCAGCTCGCGGCTGCCGAGGATCATGCCCGAGGCCTGCGGACCGCGGATCTCCTTACCGCCGCTGAACACGACGAGGGACGCGCCGTCGTCGAGGTATTTGCGGATATTCGCCTTCGGCGGCAGCTCGGCCGCCGCATCGACGATGATGGGGATACCGTGCGCGCGGCAGAGCGCCGCGATCTCCGGCAGCGGGATCGAGCCACGCATGGTCTCGGCCTCGGACGTGTAGAAAAACGCCGCCGTGCGCTCGGTGATGCGGTCCTCGATCTGCTGCAAAAACGCCGATGACGTCACGCCGATCTCCACAAAGTGCGCGCCTGAGAGCAGCATGCCCTGATCGTAGAGGTCGCGGTGGCATTTGAGGCAGAGGATCTCGTCTTTCATGCCGGTGGTGTCCGGCAGCTGATAGGCATACGAGCGGCGTGTGCCCGTCATGCAGGCGGCCGCCGCAATGGCAAGCCCTGCAGCTGCGCCGCAGGTGACGCAGCAGGCTTCCACGCCGAGGAGGTCTGCGATGCGCCGGCCTGCTGCCGTGTGCAGCTCGCTCATGTCCACGAAGGCGCCGGCCGCTGACTGCATGGCCTGCAGCACCTCGGGCGCCATGAGCGAGCCGCCCAGCGCCGTGACCGTGCCCCAGGCATCAATGACTGTGCGGACGCCGAGCGATTCGTAAATACTTTCTGCCATGGTTCAGTCCGCCTTTGCATCGCCCGTGACGATGGGTGTGGTGAATGTGGACAGAAATTCGCGCAGTCGTGCCGTCGGGCGCTCCTCGAAGATCTCCTTCGGTGTGCCCATGGCATCAATCTTGCCCTTGTCCATGAAGATGACCTTGTCGGACACTTCATAGGCAAAGCGCATCTCATGTGTGACGAGGATCATCGTGGCGCCCTCCTTGGCGAGGCTGCGGATGACGTTGAGCACTTCGCCGACCAGCTCCGGGTCGAGTGCGGACGTGGCCTCGTCAAACAGCAGGATCTTCGGATTCATGGCCACGGCGCGTGCGATGGCCACACGCTGCTGCTGGCCGCCGGAGAGCTCGCTCGGAAGGTTGTCCATCTTGTCGCCCAGGCCAACGGCCGTGAGCCACTTTTCCGCCAGCGCCTCGGCCTCGGCCTTCGGCATTTTCTTTGTGTGGGTCAGACCGAGCATGACGTTTTTCTTCGCCGTCATGTGCGGGAACAGGTTGAACTGCTGGAAGACCATGCCCGTCATCGAGCGCTGCTGCGCGATGACCTTTTCCGGCACGCGCTTGCGCTTTCCGTTGACGTCGTGATAGCCGATCTCCTGGCCGTCGAGGATGATCTTGCCCGCCTCAAACGGCTCCAGCAGGTTGATGCAGCGCAGCAGGGTCGTCTTGCCCGAGCCGCTCGAGCCGATGATCGACACGACTTCCTTCTCGTGCACCTCCAGTGAGATGTCGGAGAATACTGTGAAGTCACCGTAGCTCTTCGTTACGTTTTCAAATCTCAACAGTGCGTCACTCATGGTAGTTACCTCTTAGCTTTCTGCAGATAGTTGAGCTTTTTGCTCAGTTTCTTGCCGGCGTACTCAATGAGCGTGTTGATGGCAAAGTAGAACACGCCGATGATCAGGTAGTACACCAGCGCCTCGCCGTATTTGGCGACGATCTGGCGCGTGACCAGCAGCAGATCCAGCACGCCGATCATGCCCAGCAGCGTCGACGCCTTGATCATCTCTGTGGCGGAGTTGATCCACGGCGGGATCATCTGCACCACCGCCTGCGGCAGCAGGATGTTGAAAAAGATTTGCGGGAACGTCAGGCCGATGGCGCGGCCGGCCTCGATCTGCCCCTTCGGGATGGCCTGCAGCGCGCCGCGCGTGAGCTCGGTCATCTGCGCGGCGGAGAACATCGTCAGCGCGACGGCGCCGGCCGTGTTCTGCTGCATCTGGAAGCCGAAGAACATTTTGAGCACGGCGTTGACAAAGTAATACACCACGAAGATCGTGACCAGAACCGGCAGACCGCGCATGATGTCCACGTAGATGCGGAACAGCCACTGCCAGCGCTTTTTGCAGTAGGTCAGCACGACGCCCATCGCAATGCCCAGAATGGTGCCGAGCACGATGGCGATCAGCGAGATGTAGACCGTGTTGCCGAGTGCCGTGAGGACGTTGCCCCAGAGATTGGATATGTTTTGGAAGTACTTCATACGGACCTCCCCTACAGGAACAGTTTCTCGACCCGACGCAGAATGAACGCGATCAGGTAGCAGGCCGCCACATACAAAATGCCCGTTGTCAGCCAGACTTCAAAGACACGGAACGTCTGCGTGGTGAGGACCTTCGAGATGTACGTCAGCTCGCCGACCGTGATGGCCGAGGCGATGGATGTGTCCTTAAACAGCGAAATAAGGTAGTTGCCCATGGACGGAAGGACTTTTTTCATCATGATGGGCAATTCAATTTCTATTTTAATAACCGTTCCGCTCAAACCGATGGCCTGACCGGCCTCGATGATCCCCTTCGGGATCGCTTCCAGTCCGGCGCGGAACACTTCCTCCATGTAGGCGGAGGAATACAGAGCCAACGTGATGACGAAAGAGGGGACCTTGGGGATGTTGATGCCGATCGTCGGCATACCGAAATAGGTGATGTAGACGAGGATCAGAATCGGCGTGTTTCGGAAGATCGTGACAAAGATCTGCACGAGCTTGCGGGCAATCTTGGATTTGGAGACAGCGGCAAAGGCCAGCAGCAGGCCGATGATGGTGCCGACTGTGATCGCGATGATCGCCATGAGCAGGCCGAAGCCAAGACCCTCCAGCATGGGGACAATATTCTTTTCGATAACTGTCCAGTTAAAATTGTAATTCATAGCGTTCTCCATCCGAAGCTTTGGAAAAATGCGGATCGCAAGGGCGATCCGCACCTTCCAAAATTCTGTTTACATAGGGATGCGGCTGCGCTGTGCTCAGCAGTACATAGCCGGCTTGCCGGTCTTGGGCGGGTCGAGCTTCACGCCGAACCACTGCTCAAACGCGTCGATGTAGGACTGGTAGGTCGCACCGCTCATGGCGTCCTGCAGCACGGTGTTGACATAGTTGAGCCAGACCTGGTCGCCCTTCTGGACGCCGGCACCGTAGTTCTGCGGGCGGCCGGCGATGCCGGTGGCGATGTAGTTGCTGTCGAGGGAAGCCTGATACTTGGCGTTGGACATGTCGCACACGGCGACGTCGCAGCGGCCGGAGGCCAGCGCCTGATAAAGCAGCGCCTGATCCTCATACTGGTCGACGGTGTAGTTGTCGTGGCCGGCAAAGACGTCGGCGACGATGTCCTCGGCAAAGCTGTTCTGCAGGATGGCGACGGTCACCTTCGTGCCGCTGTCCATGGCTGCGAGCAGCTGCTCGCCGGTCTTGTACTTGCTGTTGGTGTGCAGCAGAGCCTCACAGCCCTCGGTGTAGTACGGGATGGTGAACTCGATCTGCTGGGCTCTCTCGGCGCTGATGGTCATGAACTGGAAGCAGATGTCCACGTTGCCGTTGACCAGGTTCGGAACGCGCTCGTCAGAGGACTGCTCGACGAACTTGACCTTTTCCGGATCGCCGAAGAGAGAGTTGGCAACGATCTTCGCCATGGAGACGTCGAAGCCGCAGAGGTTGCCGTTGTCGTCATAGAAGTGCCACGGGGCGTTGGTGCTGCCGGTGCCGACGATCAAATAACCGCGATCGAGGACTTCCTGCAGCTTGCTGCTGCCGCTGGCAGTGCCGCCGTTGCCGCCGCTGCCGCATGCCGTGCAGGCGGCGACCATCAGGATGGCCATGAGCAGCGCGAGAATGGATCTGAGCTTTTTCTTCATTTGTTTTCCTCCTATTTTTATAATATGAAGTGGTTTTCACATCATTTTCCTGTGTTTGCTCGTGGTTTTCGGGGTGTCGTGCCGGTTCAGAGCTTTTCGGCGATGATCTCGATCTCGACCGAGGCGTTCGTGGGCAGAGAGCCCACGCCGATGGCGCTTCTGGCATGGCGGCCGTGCTCACCGTAGAGCGCCTCCAGCAGCTCGGATGCACCGTTGACGACGGCGGGCTGGTCGCCGAAGTCGGGCACACCGTTGACCCAGCCGTGCACGCGCACGATGCGGATGCGGTCAAGGTCTGCCACCGTGGCGATCGCGCTCAGGCAATTGACCGCGCTGATCTTGGCGGATTCATAGGCGTCCGCGATGCTGACGTCGCCGCCGACCTTACCGGCGTAGAGCAGCTTGCCGTCGACCCAGGCCGTCTGGCCGGATGCATAGATCAGGTTTCCCGCCGTCTGCACCGGAAGATATGCTGCGACCGGCGCCGGGCATGCGGGCAGCTTCAGGCCCATGGCCTGGAGCTTTTGTTCCACATTGGACATTGGAATCGTCTCCTCTCTCAAGCCGTATAATACTTGGCGCAGAAGCGGCGGATGCGTGCGATCGCCTCCGTCAGATCCGCGTCGCTGCAGGTGTAGGCGATGCGCACGAAGCCCTCGCCGCATGCGCCGAAGGCGCTGCCGGGGATGCAGACGACGCGCTCCTCGTCAAGCAGACGGTTGCAGAAATCCTCGCTGCTCATGCCAAAGGCACGGATGTCGGCAAAGACATAGAATGCGCCCGTGGGGTCGTTGCTGTTCATGCCAGGAATGGCGGCCAGACCTTCCAGCAGCGTCGCGCGGCGGCGCGCGAAGATGTCGCGCAGCTGCGTGCACAGCTCCGGATGGTCAAGTGCGGCAACCGCGGCGTACTGACCGATGGCATTTGCGCAGGCATTGAAGTTTTCCTGACATTTGGTCATGCGGTCGACGATCTCCGCAGGGCCAGCCAGATAGCCGATGCGCCAGCCGGTCATGGCGTAGGATTTTGAGAAGCTGTTGATCACCACGCAGCGGTCCTTCATGCCGGGCAGCTCCGCGATGGACAGGTACGGCTCCGTGCCGTAGAGCAGGGTGTTGTAAACCTCGTCGGCGATGATGAGCAGGTCGTGCTTTTTGGCGATCGCGGCGATCTGCTCCATGTCCGCGCGGGACATGACGCTGCCGGTGGGGTTGTTGGGCGAATTGATCATGAGCGCCTTGGTGCGCGGGGTGATGCGCTGCTCGATGGCCTCGGGCTGCATCGTGAAATTGTGCTCCAGATCCGTCGGGACGCGCACGGCCTCACCGCCGCAGTAGCGCACCTGCGCCACATAGTTGAGCCACTGGGGATCCTGAATGAGCACCTCGTCGCCGGGATTGAGCAGCACCAGAAACAGCAGGGACAGCGCGCCCATGCCGCCGTTGGTGATGATGATCTCGGTCGTGGGATCGTAGCCGACGCCTTTCAGGTTCGACTTCTCCGCGATGGCGCGGCGCAAAGCCGGCGTGCCGGCGTTCGGCGTATAGTGCGTGATGCCCTTTTCGAGCGCCTCGTTTCCGGCGCGGCACACGAGCTCCGGCGTGGCCATGTCCGGCTCGCCGATGCCCATGCTGATGACATTGTCCATCGTGGAGGCCTTGTCAAACATGGCGCGGATGGCGCCCTGCCGGAGCGTTTTGGCCTTCTCATTGATCCAGTCCATCGGAATCGCCCTCCTCTCAGCGCTGCACGCGGCCGGTGCCGTCGCCGCCGGCCAGCTTCTCGACGTCGGAGACGTCGACGCGGTTGAAGTCGCCGATGACGCTGTGCTTGAGGCAGGAGGCCGCGACTGCGAACTCCAGCGCCTGCTGGCGGTCGGCGTAGTGGTTCAGGCCGTAGATCAGGCCGCCGGCAAACGAATCGCCGCCGCCGACACGGTCGATGATGTCGCGGATCTCGTATTTCTTCGAGACGTAGAAGTGCTCGCCGTCGTTCAGGCAGGCGGCCCAGCCGTTGTAGTCGGCGCTGTGGCTCTCGCGCAGCGTGATGGCGATCATCTTCATGTTCGGGAACGCGGAGAGCACCTTGCTGCCGAGCATACGGTATTTCTCGCGGTCGAGCGAGCCGGACTCGACGTCCACGTCCGCCGTGATGCCGAGCGACTTCTGCACGTCCTCTTCGTTTGCGATGGCGACGTCCACGGACTCGGCCAGCTTGTTCATGACCTCGGACGCGGCCTTGCCGTATTTCCAGAGATTCTTGCGGTAGTTAAGGTCGCAGGAGACGGTGATGCCGCGCTTTTTCGCCTCGGCGACCGATTCGAGCGAGAGCTCCATGGCTGTCTCCGAGATGGCCGGAGTGATGCCGGTGATGTGGAACCAGTCCACGCCGTCGAACGCCTTGTCCCAGTCGATGTCGCCGGGCTTGGCCAGCGCGATGGCGGAGTAGGCGCGGTCATAGACGACCTTGCTCGGCAGCTGGTTTGCACCGCCCTGCAGGTAGTAGATGCCCATACGGCCCTCGCCGCGCAGGATGCGGGAGGTGTCCACGCCGAAATAGCGCAGCTCGCGGATGCAGGCGTCTGCAATATCATTCTGCGGCAGAACGGTCAGAAATTCTGCGTCCATTCCATAATTTGCAAGGCTCACTGCCACGTTGGCTTCGCCGCCGCCGAACGTCGCTTCCAGCATCGGACTCTGGAAGAAGCGCTCGTGTCCCGGCGCTTTCAGGCGGAGCATAATTTCACCAAATGTCAGAACTTTCATCTTCGCCCCTCCTTACTTCTGCAGCAGATGCACGGCAAAGCCGCCGAACTCATCTTTGAGGTATGCAACTGTCATACGGCCGTTTTTGTACTTTGCCGAGCTTTCGTCATATGCAAAGCCCTTCTTTGCAAGCTCTGCCACCGCCAGCTCCACAGAGTTGGTGCGGATTGCAATATGACCGTTTTTACCCTTGAACATGGTCTTCATGACCTCGATGCCGCTCGAGGCAAACATCGAAGAGCTGCCGTCTTTGACCGGCAGGTCAAACGCTTCGTTCAGCTTCTCGCAGACCGCGGACGCTGCTGCGGCATCTTCGCAGTTGACGCCGATGTGCGCGACCTCAAAGCCGAGCG
>OKUQ01000736.1_pt1 | contig 17521 bp, 19 predicted proteins | sample 1606811 | NCBI WGS metagenome assembly OKUQ01 (sample SAMEA3882546, study PRJEB24775) | human gut metagenome | biome: human-associated habitat; feature: intestine environment; material: feces | place: Netherlands | collected 2009/2010
TGGCTCAGTTTGAAGCATCCAAAAAGTAAGTGAGGCTGGATACTATGGAAGAATTGATTGCATGTATCGCCCGGTCCCTCGTCAAGAACCCGGATGCGGTTACAGTTACCAAGATTCAAAAAAAAGGCCTCGAAGTCTATCAGCTTCATGTCGCACCCGAAGATATGGGTAAAGTCATTGGCAAACAGGGTAAAATTGCGAAAGCATTGCGCCTTGTTGTCAAGGCTGCGGCAGTGAAGGCTAACAAGAAAGTATCAGTGGATATCGTATAGGAGGAACCATGGATCAGATTACATTGCGCGTTCCTGTCGCTGTCAAAGCGAAGGTGACGCAGGCCCTCAAGGATCGTATCCTCAAAGGTGCTGACCAGGCCCTGAGTGACATCGATCGGGAAATGCAGAACCTGGAATTCCAGGCTAAACGCATGATGACCGAACAGGCTAAAATCGATGCCCAGGGGTTGATTTCCTTGCGTGCTAAAGTAGAAGAACAAAAACAGCGTCTCGCTGCAGCAAAAGCAAAGGCACAGCACGACAGAGAGGAAGCTGAACAGTTGACAATCGGTTCCGAAATCAGACAAGGCACGCTCGAACAGACTGTCGTTGTCAAGGTCGGCGATGATTTAGAAAAATTGATGGGAACAGAAATCTTGCTTGAAGACGGCAAGATTGTTTCTATCCGCCAATAGAATACGATGGCTGAATTAGATCTTTTCACAATCGGTCAAATCGTTGCCCCGCACGGCGTGCGGGGTGATGTTCGTATTTATCCCGATACGGATTTTCCGAAACGATTCCTGAAAATGAAATACGGCTACATCAACGGCAAAAAATATGAAGTAGAATCTGCACGTCTTCATAAGCGGGTCGTCCTCATGAAATTTGTCGGCGTCGATGATCGCAACGCAGCGGAACTCTTGGTCAAGAAAGACCTGCAGGTCCCGCGCGAAGATTTAGTACCCCTGAAAAAAGGTCAGCACTATATCTACGACATCCTCGGCTCGGCCGTATACGACCTTCAGGACCATGAACTGGGAAAACTTACAGACGTACTGCGCACGGGCAGCAACGACGTCTATGTCGTCACTGCCGATGACGGCAGGGAAACACTCTTGGCCGCTATCCCTGATGTCATCAAGTCCATTGATGAAGGCGAAAAGAAAATCGTCGTCGATCCGCCGAAGTGGGTAGACGAATGAGAATCGACATTATCTCACTTTTTCCGGAGTTCATCGAAGCTTTTTTCCAGCACAGCATCATCGGGCGGGCCCGGGCAGCCGGTCTGTTGGATCTGGATGTGACCAATCCACGTAATTTCACGTATGACCGCCATCACATGGTCGATGATACCATCTATGGCGGCGGCTGTGGGATGCTCATGAAAACAGCGCCCCTCTATGCCGCTGTCGAAGCTGTGCGGCGCCAGGTGCCGCGGCGGCGTATCATCTTCATGGGGCCCGCAGGGCAGACCTTTACGCAGGCCAAAGCACGCGAGCTGGCGACATACGACCAGCTTATTTTATTATGCGGCCATTACGAAGGCGTCGATTACCGCGTTGAGCAGGATTTGGCCGATGAAACTATTTCCGTCGGCGATTACGTCCTTACTGGCGGTGAACTGCCGGCTATGACCGTTACCGATGCCGTGGCCCGCATGATTCCCGGCGTCCTCGGCGCCGCAGCCGGTGCGGCAGAAGATTCTTTCTATTCGTCGCTCCTGGAATATCCGCAGTACACGAAGCCTGCCGTCTTCCGCGGCATGGCCGTACCGGAAGTCCTGAGAAGCGGCGACCACGCGAAAATCGATGCCTGGCGGCGGGAAGCCTCGCTGTCGCGGACCTTGGAATTACGGCCAGACCTTTTGGCGCATTGTGACTTGTCGCAGGCCGACCGGAAGATACTGGCAAAACTGAAAGGGGTGAAGAAATGATGAAATCCCCTTTGTATGTCGGATTGGTTCATTATCCCATATATGATAAGAATTTCAACGTCATCGCTACGGCCATTATCAACTACGATCTGCACGACATTTCGCGGTCGGCCAAGACGTATGGCGTCAAAAAATATTTCATCATCCACCATATTCCGGGGCAGCTCGATATGGTGCATAAAATCATGGATTTTTGGGAAAGCCCGGTTGGCCGTAATTATAATGGCTACCGCACACAGGCTTTCGATATCGTCGACATCCGCCCGTCCATCGAAGCGGCTGTCGAAGCAGTCACCACCGCAGAAGGGAAGAAACCTTACGTCGTCACGACGGATGCGCGGACCTATGCCAATACTATTTCCTACAAGGACTTGCGACACAAGCGGGAAGAAGACGATACGCCGATCCTCCTGCTCTTTGGCACGGGCTATGGCATGACCAAAGAAACGATGGAAAAATTTGATTTCATCCTGGAACCGATTTACGGCGCCGGGGAATATAATCACTTATCTGTCCGTTCGGCAGCAGCTATCATCTTAGATCGCCTGGCCGGCGAAGATTGGTGGAAATAAAGGGAGGCATTTGAATGTCTGGACATTCTAAATGGGCGAATATTAAACGTAAAAAAGGGAAAAACGACGCAATCCGCGGCAAGATCACGACCAAGATTGGCCGTGAAATCACGATTGCTGTCCGCATGGGCGGCCCGGACCCGGTCGGCAACATGCGTCTGAAACTGGCCCTTCAGAAAGCTAAGGAAAACAATATCCCGAAAGATAACATCAAACGGGCTATCCAGAAAGGTGCTGGCGCTACGGAAGGCCAGAACTATGAAGAAATCGTATACGAAGGCTATGGCCCGGCAGGCGTTGCCGTTACGGTCAACGTCCTCACGGATAACCGCAACCGCGCAGCCGCTGCTGTCCGTCACGAATTTTCCAAATCCGGCGGCAACCTCGGTGCTACGGGCTGTGTCAGCTGGATGTTCCACAACACGGGCATCTTCGTCGTCAACCGCGACCAGGCTGATGAAGACCAGATTATGGAAGTCGCTCTCGACGCCGGTGCCGATGACGTAAAAGTCTCCGATGAAGACTACGAAATCATCACCACGCCGGAAGCTTTCGATGCTGTCGAAAAAGCCCTGGCTGACAACAACATCGAAACGGAACACGCATCGATCACCATGGTTCCGGAAAACACGATCAAACTCACCGGTGAAGACGCTGAAAAAATGGAACGCTTCGTAGACGCCCTCGACGAACTCGACGACGTCCAGGACGTATACCATAATGCCGACTTACAGGAAGACGAAGAATAAACCCAGTAAAATAGCACCGTTGTCACATTCTTTATAATGTGGACGGTGCTGTTTTTTTTGCTGATTTTAGCTAATTCTATTACGGTGGCTACACTGGAAGCGGTAAATTTGACGGGTAATTTATCAACGGCGTCAATTAATTGTTTAGTATTTTTATGCGTGTAAACATCGCTGGTAACATCCGTTTGTGCATGGCCAACAATATTTGATAAGGTAAAATATATTTCGCAAATTCAATTTCATAAAAAATGGACATAGTCTATTGCCGCTAGTACAATTAAGTTACCACACAAAATTCGTAAGGAGGCAATAGACTATGTCTGGTAATATTATACAACTTAATGAGGATCTTATAAAGAATAATTTAAAGGATCTTGTACGCAACAGTGTAGAGGAAACACTGAACGCCCTGCTCGACCACGAGGCGGATGAACTCGTCCGCGCTGGCAAGTATGAGCGAACGGGAGACCGTAAGGGCTACCGTTCCGGTCATTACGAGCGGAATTTTGGCACGACTTCCGGCGAAGTCAGATTACGCGTGCCGAAGCTCAAGGGCATCCAGTTTGAGACGGCCATCATCGAGCGCTATAAACGCCGTGAATGCTCTGTCGAGGAAGCCCTTATTGAGATGTACCTGGCCGGCGTATCCGTGCGCCGTGTCGAAGATATCACCGAATTGCTTTGGGGCACAAAGGTCTCCTCTGGCACCATCAGCCATCTCAATCAGAAGGCATACAAGCACATCGAGGAATGGCGTCAGCGTCCTTTAACGGGGGAATATCCGTATGTTTACGTCGACGGCATTTACCTCAAGCGCTGCTGGGGTGGCGAGATTCAAAATGTCTCCGTTTTAATCACTATTGGCGTCAATAAAGACGGGTTCCGTGAGATTCTCGGAGCAGCAGAAGGCATGAAAGAAGACAGGGAAAGCTGGTTGAACTTCTTCACCTGGCTCAAAGGCCGTGGCCTTGCAGGCGTGCGTCTCATTATCGGCGATAAATGCCTTGGCATGCTGGAAAGCATCCCTGTAGTCTGTCCTGAAGCCAAATACCGACGCTGCACGGTCCATTTTTACCGGAACGTCTTCACAGTGACGCCAAAGACTAAGATGAAGCAGGTTACCTTAATGCTCAAGGCAATCCACGCGCAGGAGAGCAAGGAAGCTGCACAGGAAAAGGCGGTCTCCATTGCCGCCAAGCTCCGTGAAATGAAGCTTTTATCCGCAGCCAAGAAAGTCGAGGACAGCGTGGGCGAAACCTTGACCTATATGGATTTCCCAACAGAACACTGGAGCCGGATCCGCACGAATAACCTAACAGAACGGGTGAATCGCGAGATACGCCGCCGTACACGAGCCATTGGTGCCTTTCCTGACGGCAACAGTGCTTTGATGCTCGTCTGTGCCAGACTTCGTCATGTTGCCGCCTCGGAATGGGGCTCAAAACGCTATATGGACATGGAGCATCTATTCAAGATGGAAATTGAGCAGCCAAATGACGAGGAAAATCCATATATCTGATTACGATATTTACTGGCGGATGAAATGAATTTGCGAAAGAATCTTGACACTACCTTTTTTATGTAGCCGAATGATAATTGACAATGGCAACCTCTGTCATAGAATTACGAACGGATTCGGCAATTTTATATAGCTGTCTCATGACTTCGGTTGAATAATACGGTTCACTGCATTGCGTGCAGACCTGCGATGGAACATTGCGGATAATTACGATGCAGGAATCTAAGTCAATTGTGATGTGGTAAGGGCAGCATGTAAATTTCCTTTACAAAACGTGCAGGATGCAGTCAGTAGCTTAATGTTGAATTTTTTTTATAGTTTTATGCCAATTTTCTGGGAAACCTAGCTTAGCAAGAATCTCATTAGATTGGATCGTCTTCATACGGCGGTCTAATTTATTGAATTCCTTGCGTATTGTATTATGCACAGCACCATATTCACTTTCACTCAAAAAACATTGTAGTGAAATGAAAACCGAATATACTGTATTGCGTGGAGAATCAGGAGTTATGTTATACGGAATGTGTAATGGTTCCCAATATTTACTGTCTCGTCGGCAAATAAAGCCCAAAAGTCTATTGTTGTGAGCACAGATATTTCTGACATCGTTTATATTTTCAATAAAGCTACACATCACTTCTGGAGAAAAAGGGACTGGTAAGGCTGAATCGGGAAGATGTACCTGAATAAAATTCATCATATCTTTGGCTACTGCATTTTGCACAGATGTTGTCGAATTTAGAAGCATATATCTCAACTCGCCAAAATCAAGGTAATTAGCTAGTACCCATATAGGTACGTCATGATGATGGCTTATATAGTGAGCAATGCTGCTATCTTTGTGTTTTTTATATTTACTGATTGTCTTGGCCAATTGTGATATAGTCGTTATGACATTTAAAGTTTTTGTTTTGTCATAACAATCTATGTTTAGGTAGGCATAAGGAATATTGGGATTGGCTTCGGCAAAGCGATGAGCGAATATAGCTTTTAAATGTGTTTCCATTGTAAGGCAAGCTTGAAAAATAGCTTGTTTTATTTCTCTTTCAAATACATATAAATGCGCGATTTCATCAAAACTAGTTCCAGCGATATATTGGTCATCTTTACGTGGAAAATAATTTGCGTAGCCATTAATAATATTGTAATAATTTTGAGTTAGTAAATATAATTTAGCTTTATTGATATCTTCTATTTTTAACCCGCGTTGGTAGAGCAATTGGATTTGCTCGTCAATTGTTTTAAATTCTTTCAAAGAAAAAGGCCTCCTCCATATAATGGAGAAGGCCTTTCCTTCGCACTGGTCCCCGTAGAGATTCCAGCACTCTCTCTAAGTGTCTCCATTATAAGTTATATAATAGTAAAAGTCAAGAAAATTCATAATTGTAATAATATATATTAATTGTTCATATTCATTTTTTTGAATATTACTTTGAAAAATCGACTTCGATTATCCTGCCGATTCGTCTTTAATCTTAGATTTTTTCATTTCATCCATATATTTAAAATCAATGTAATCATTCACGGACTGTTTTCCTTCAGAGCAGCAGTTTACAACTTTTTGAACAAATAAATATCGCGTAACCACACTTTGGAGTATAATGAATCTGCTACAAACCACCATCTCAAAGGAGTTACGCAATGAATTCATTATACCTCGAAAATTCGATTATTGGTAGTCTGTTTCGTTTCTTTTCTCCATATTTTTCTACGGCGACACGGCCAACGCGATTTCTACTGACCTGGCTGGTCATCGCTCAGGTAGCCTTGCAGGCCTTCCCGTCTCTTCGCTTTCTTCATCGGAATTCCTTGTCCCAGGTGACGCATCGCTGCTTAAATAGTTATTACCGGGCGCTTCAGAACGAAACGGTGACGAGCCGTTCTCTCCGCCGGCAAACAGCACAATTGGCTTGCAGCCTGATCCCGGCGGCCTTACAGAATGAACCGGTCTTTCTCAGTGTCGATGATACGACGGTACCGAAATTCGGCAAGAAGTTCGATGTTGTTTCTCTGTTGCATGACCATGCCTGCCATACAGGCAAGCCTTACGTAAACGGTCATTGCTTCGTCAGTTTGACACTGAGTGTCCCTGTCCTGAACCAGCATGAAGGAAAAGCTCCACTTATCCGCTATCTGGCGGTTCCCGTAGGGTACCGGAGTACCGGATGTGGACGAAAGAGCAGACCAAACTTGAATTAGCCGGTGACCTCATCGAGGAGGTGATGCCCTTACTGAAAGACCGGCAGGTACTGCTGCTCTTTGAAAGTTGGTACGCTAAAAGCTCGCTGATAGAACGGGTTTTGCAGTATCCCGGACTGGACATCATCTGTAATGTCCGCAGTGATTCGGCAATGTATGAACTACCGCCATTGCCTAACGGCAAGCCGGGACGCCCGAAAAAACGAGGAAAGCGGATTCATATGAATGATTTTACGCTGTCCTGGAATATGGACGGTATGCAAGTGGGTCATCGGATTGTTTTGACCCATATCTGCGGGAATCGCCGTATCCACGCTTATGTCAGCTGCACTACATTTGGCTCCCGACGGCTTTTCTTCAGCACCCTGAATCCCAGTGACCTGCATATAAGCTGCGCCTGGCAGGAACGAAAGATCCTACGGGACGTACCGGCAGAAGGCATGGACTATTATCCTTTGAAGCTGTACAAGCTGCGTTGGGCCATCGAAACCAACTACTATGAGCAGAAGGCCTTCTGGTCGCTGAATGCCTACCGGATTCGCCGCCAAAATGGTATTGAACATAGGGTGAACCTGGTAAACCTCGTTCACAGCAGCCTGAAAATGCTGCCGTATCTGGACGATCATTTTGCGAAGTACCAAAACGCCAGTCCACAAGAGCTGCGAAGCCATATAAGCTGGCAAATACAGCGTGAAATATTTTTAGGCACTTTGGTTTCTAAAGCTCAAACCGCAAAAAATCCAACGGACTTAGTGCAGGCCTTGTGTAAACTCGCTTCGTCAACTTTCGAGGCAGCGTAAAAGTTGTAAAGTGCTGTAACATAAATAATGCCATAGAATGAATATAAAAAGAAGATTGAGATCAAATTGTAAAAAAAAAATCGTTTTTTACATTGACAAGAGTGATATAATTAATATAAAAGATTTGAAGAAGGGAGGATGTACAATGGCTGCTTTAGATGTCGCTCAATATGTCATTACTGAAACATTAAATAAAGGGTACCCTGTTAGTAATTTAAAATTGCAAAAAATGTTATATTTTGTGCAAGGGGTGATGTTAGTTAATTATGGTAAGCCGGCATTTGGAGACCGCATAGAAGCTTGGCAATATGGTCCGGTTGTGCCTGAAGTATATTTCGCTTATTCTTCTTATGGAGCTACGCCTATTTTATTGAACTATGATAGAATAAATCTTAATGAAGAAGAAGGAACCGCAGCAAATATAGTTATAGATTCTTTTTTAAGAACACCAGCGTTTGCTCTAGTAAATGAAACCCATAAAGTAAATTCACCTTGGTATGAGGCGTATCATTCTTCAGGTGATAACATAATATCTAATGAAAGCGTGTTACAATATTTCAGAAATAATTATGTAGTAAAATGAGGTTTGATATGGTTAAAGATGGTAAAATTGAACATATTAATATAGGTTCTGAAAGCTTAACTGTAAGAAATTCTGAAAAAGATAAGAATGTTAGCGAAGTAATTAATATATTAGCTGAAAAACCATTAAATATCAAAGTAAATAAAAATGATGATAATAACGATGTGCAAAGTTTATTGCGCATTTTGGATTTGCTAGAAGAACTTTATGCTAAAAACAGCGATGAAGAACCTGAATTCAGGCATTCGTACTCAAATATTTTTAATACAATGGTTCGATTGATACCACCTAATAAAAACAGGATATTCAGTAGCGAAAACAATAAATTAGAGAATTTAAGTAATAACACGCAGTGGTTAAAGGAGATATTAGATAAGAAAAATGAAATTAGCATAGAAAAAATTTCAGAGGATAAAGATATAATCCAAAAAATTTATAACTTACAAAATAATGATAAGTTTAATAAGGGCTTTTTTAAATTATATGATCATATTTTATTAGAATATGCAAGAATTGCGTTTTCTTCAAGTTGGATTGATAGAGTGGAAATAGCTGAAAAGCAATTAAATTCAACAAATATGAGCTTGAGAGATTTGAAGAAGGAGTCAAACGAGTTAAGAGAAAAGTCACAAAAAATACAAAGAGATTATGTTGCAATTTTAGGTATATTTTCATCAATTGTTATTACGTTTGTAGCTGGTATGGTGTTCTCTGGCTCTGTCTTAGGCAATATTGATAAAGCATCAATCTATCGACTTGCTTTTGTTATGATTATGATTGGCCTTTTGATATTTAATTTATTGAATTTGTTATTATGTGCTATTCAGAAAATCAATGATCAGTGTATATTGGTAAATAAAAAAGAACGTTTGATAACTAAAATAAATATAATATTATTCTCTTTTTTGCTTATTGATATTGTTATGTGGTGTTTTTATTGGTATCGTGTATTACATCCAAATTCATGGATGTAATTTTCAGGAGAATATGAAAAATACTGCAAATTGCTGAAGAACTAGGTATTTCTGTTTTCACGGAACTACATAAACTTCAAACACAACTACATACCTTAAATGTATAGTAAATAGGACAAATCCCACTAGACTATTATTTAGTTTGGTGGGATTTTTTTATTAAAATCAATCTAAAAAGCTTGACAAAAACACCGAAAAAGATGTATAATAAATATATAGAAAGGAGGTGAAAGAATGAAATGGAAAAAATAGAAAAAGCCCTTCAGATAGCGGCTAACGTAATTACCATTCTAGCAGGAGTGGTTACAATAATCGCTTTCTTGAAAGGCTAAGGAAAAACGGGGGCGAGGCAATCGCCTTTCCCCTTTCTTCCATTTCATTATAGCATATGGTTTGGACGATTGCACTACTTATTTTAACTGCAATGGCATATATCCGAGTATATTTTCATCGTGATTGGCTATCCATTGCAGCTGCTCTTATTGTCACATTGGCTACATGCATTCGATTATGGGGGTGATATTTCATGAATTCATTGGAAGATATTATGACGGCTAAGGAAGCGGCAGAACGGTGGGGAGTTGCGCCTATCACAATCCGACAGGCGTGCTCTGGTTACAAGAAGTCGCCACCAAGATTCACGGAAGCGGAAGCGAGAAAATCAGGCGGCACTTGGCTTGTCACTCGCGCGGCTATGGAACGGTTGTATGGTCCGGAACCACACAACGTTGATTAAATAGAGGATTGTACTGCATATATATAATGTATTTTATGTAGGCAGGATAATAACAAATCTATTTGCTATCGGTTAGACGATAAAACGGTGGCTACATTTTAAGAAATAAAAAGTGGTATAAATGGCTATTTTACGCCATTTTCCTGCTATTTTCCCATTATGTATACCACAACGCAGAACTTCCGGAAGAAGAATAAAGAAAAAAGGGCTGCCGCTTGCACGGCAGCCCTTTTTTCGTGGTTCGTTTGGCGTTTGCCGTTTGACGTGATGGTTTAAACTTTGTAGGGGCCTCCATAGCCGGAGGCCCGCGTGAATCCTGTGGATAGCCTCATTCTGTATTTGCGTGGATTTTCGACAAACGATGAACGACCTACGACGAACGATTTTTTTCAAATGTTGTAATAACAACAGATTCCCTCCACTATCCATGGTATACTACGTTCAGAAGTTGAGAGAAAGCTCACTCAGAGATAAGATAAAAGTTGTCCACATACTTTAGGAGGTAGTTACTATGTTGAAATCCGTTCTGAATAAATTTGCTGCTAATGAAAAAGTTACGTCTGACATGATCATGGGCGATATCATCCGCCTTCACCCGGAAGTCGTCGATACCCTCATCGGTCAGGGCATGCACTGCCTGGGCTGCCCGTCTTCCCAGCAGGAAAGCCTGGCAAACGCCTGCTTCGTCCATGGCCTCGACCCGGAAATTGTCACCAAAGCCGTCAACGTCGCTATCGAAGCAAACAAACAGTAAGGGGAGGATATCATTATGAGCGCATTTTTAGGACCTATCCATTTTTGGTTATACAATAAAATCCAGTTCCAGGAAAGCCTGATTGACGAACTCATCCGCTATGCATCCAGCCAGGGCTGGTCCGATGGCGATCTGGCCGATAAATACGGCAGCAAAGACCGCCGCAAACTGGATGAAGTCATCGACGAATCGAACATCCACGGCTGGCTCCAGTCGCGCATCCACGACGCCGAAGGCCGCTATGCTGCCTTGGTACTCGACGTCGCCGGCAATCAGGAAGACCGCCTGACGGCGCTGAAAAAAGCGGCCTATGATTTCGGTACCAGCCAGCACCTGAGCGCCGCTACGGCACCGGAAGCCTTCCACCGCCTGGACGACCTGCTCCTGGACGGCATGCCCTGTGACCAGGTCAACCGCGTCCGCGAAAGCGATGACAATCGCATTGCCTGGGACCGCACCATGGACTTGCACAGTGAATTTTGGCAGGGCCACGGCGACTGCTACTATGCCCTGCGCCAAGCCTTAGTCGACGGCCTGCTGGCTGCCACGGATTACGCCTTCACCAGCCCGGCTGAAGGCCAGTATGAAATCGTAAAGAAATCTGCCTAAACGAAAGAGAGGGACCCTTATGTATTGCACGGAAGTCATGGTCAAACAACATGCCAATATTTCACGGATGCTGAAAGTCATCAAAGAATCATGCTGCGCCATCTTGGAAGGCGCTGAAATCGACCAGCAGGAATTTGCGGAAATCCTCGATTTCATCCGCCGTTACGCTGACGGCCATCATCACCGCCGGGAAGAACTCGTCCTCTTTCCGGAAATGGTCGACCACCTGGAAGAAGTGGCTTCGATTATCATCAAACACGGCATGCTCGTCGAACACGACCTCATCCGTGCCCACGTCCGTGCCCTCGACGAAGCCCTCAAACTCTACGCTCAGGAACCGAAGACCGAATATAAACTCCAAATCCTGACGGAAGCCATGGCCTATGCCAACCGCTTGCAGCAGCACGTAGAAAAAGAAAATAACGTCGTCTACCCCTTAGCCGACCGCGGCCTGTCGGACGACATCAAAGCCAAGATTGACCAGACCGTCAAAGACATGGAACAAGAAGAAGGCCCAGAATTTGCCCAAGGCTATATGGACCTCTTGGACCGCCTGGAAAAGAAATACCGTATCGCTTAGTGGCGGCAGAAGAAAGCAGCTGTAGGGGCGCCCATGTGGGGCGCCCGCCCCGTCGAGGTGAGAATCCCGCATTTCGTGAAAAGCAGAAAAGAGCAGAGAAAGACAGTAGGTGCCTAATGGCGCCGCAGTTCGTAGTTCGCAGTCGGCCGTCCGCAGTCCGGAAGAAAGTCTCCCCTAATTTTTCTAAAAACTACAAACTAAAGACTACAAACTACAAGGGCTCGTCGCTTAATGCGGCAGCCCTTTTTTGGCACGATGACAGAATCTGTCTACGGGCGTGTGTATAATCTACAGTAGCTTAAAGATTTGAGTGCATTTCGAAAGGTGGAATCTTCATGAAAAAACTTTGTACTGTTTTCTTTACCTTGCTGCTGCTGGCCTTTGCTTCTGTGGCTTCGGCAAATTATCCGTACTACCTGAACGACAATTCGGACTATATCCGCGTGGACGGCCATATGGGCACGGCCTGGTACGTGGACAAGACGTCGCTGGTCAACCAGATGTATGCCCCGCCGTACTACAAGCTGGCCATCAATGTCGTCACGGCCCAGAGTGCTACGGGTGACGAAAACGATTTCTACAACGGCGGCGAAGGCGAAATCGTCGGCGTCAAGACCTACTACTTCTACTACAACATGGATTCAGACCGCATGTGTGTCCTCGACAACAACGGCGATTGGCGCTACCTGGACCCGCAAGGCAGCTGGGCCGCCACCGGCGTCGCCCTGCCGGCAGGCCAGATGGCCTTCGAATTAGCCTACGGCCGCAGCTTCTATTGATTTAGCAAACATCGTAGTTCGTTCATCGATGGGCTCGCTGGCGCATCGCCTCGGACTCAGATGGCGCTGCGCGCCTTTAAACTCAAAGTGACAATGACGCTTTGGGATGCCCTCAGCGCATAGCGGGTCGCCCACACGGCGACCCCTACAACAATGGTGCTGCGCGCCTTTAAACTCAAAGTGACAATGACGCTTTGGGATGCCCTCAGCGCATAGCGGGTCGCCCACACGGCGACCCCTACAACGATGGCGCTGTGTGCCTTTGTAATCAAACTGACAATGCGTCCTCGGGTGGCCCCTGCGGCGCATAGCGGACACCCCTACAAGGTCGCCTTGTGGCGACTATTAAATAATCATGTGGCTAAGCCCGTCGCGTAGGGGGCGCCATAACCGGCGCCCCGCGCGAAGCCTGTGCATAGCCTAATTCATGACGAATGGCACACGGTCGTTAAAATTCAAAGCCCCAGACTTATGAAAAAGAATGGCATGAGTCTGGGGCTTTTCTATACACTGATTTACTTTCTGTTTGTGTAATCTTAGAAATAGACAGGATATATCTTTTCCGTTTGTTATGATGTAACAGGAGGTGATAATTTGAAAGTGGGAAAGGTTTCGCGGGTACTGGGACTGTATTCGCAGCTGCTGGACGGTCAGACTATCAAGAAGGCAGCGGCTGCCCAACAGTATGGCGTGAATGAGCGCAGCATCCAACGGGATATTGAAGACATCCGGGCTTTTTGACATGATGGCATGACCGTTGGCAACGGGACGCCGTGCGACATTGTCTATGATTACGTCGACAAAGGATACCGCATGGAGTATGTTGATAACGTAACTACGGAAAAAACATCGAAATGTGGCTGCGGAGCCGGGAAAACCACGTCAAAGAGGCTAAAATCGTTGAAATGTAATCATCTGAAATTTGAGTTGATTTTCAGAGATTTATAATGTAAGGAGCTAGGCATGAGGTATAATTCTCGTGTTATGGCTCCTTTTGATTTCCCTAAATACTTGCTATAATGTTATTATAATATATAAGAATCGGGTGATTTCATGCAGCTATTTTCTACAGTTTTAAAAATTGACGGCAAGATGATGAAAGAGGATTTTATACGTCTGGTGATTGAATGGAACCAGACTAGTCCGTATCCGGAAAACGTGATTCCAAATCTATCCTGGAACGGGGAATACAGTGTGCGCTGCGGGACGGATACGCTTTGGCTGGAGATTGAAGAGCTGAAGAAGCAGCAGATTGTGGCTGTGCGCTATGAAAAGCATGATGCTGACGGCGTTATCTGGGATACGGATTACATCATGAATTTTAAGGAAATGAAGATGGCTATCCGCCTGGACCGAAGCTATCTGGAAGAAGCCTTGAAAGTCGATTCTGCCTTTTCGACGCCTCATTTCATCACCATGCTCATTCAGAAGAAGTATTTGAAGAAAGATAACGGCCTGGACGTGCTGCGGACGCCGCTTTTTGTAAATAAAGAAAACGCAGCCGTCGTAACAGCTTTCCTTCATGGCAAGAACTGTTATCGCCTGCCATTGGTACTCATTGCCAAGACGGCAGACGACATAAATCCTGTCGATGTCAGGCGGTTGGCAGGGCGCCTTAAAGGGGCGGCCCATGTCCTTGTTTGGCAAGACAGCCGATTCCGTGAAACCCTGCGGGAAGCCTGCCCGAAACTGCATTTCCCGCCGGGCTGCATCGATATTTATTTCCCTAATCAGGCCGTAGGGCAGCGGCGCTATCTGTATCGGCAGGGGCAGGAAAAGCGCCTTCTGGAGAAAGTCATCGCGACGGTGATCCAGTACGCCAATGCCCAGCTGATCGACCCGCTCTATACCTGGGCTGGTGTCAACAGTGCCATCTATCAGGAACGCTATCTGAGTTCCCAGGCGGAATACGAAGCTACCGAGAAAGAACGGCGTGACGCGCTGCATCAGCTGCTTACCCTCCAGAGCCAGCGCAAGACTGCGGCCAAGAACATACGGGAACAGGCCCTGTCCGATGCCAAGCGAGAAGCGGATAAGATACTGGACAGCTTTGATGACGATATGAAGAAATTGCAGGAGGAAAATGCACAGCTGTGCAGTCAGGTCGAACGCCTGGAATATGAAAACCAGGGGCTGCGGGCGAAAATCGATTCCAATACCAAGGTCCCTGTACTGTCGATGGGAACGGAAGACGATTTCTATCCCGGTGAAATCAAAGACCTGCTCTTAGAGACACTGTCAGAGAAATTGGAATCTTTGCCCAAGCACACGCGCCGCTATGACGTCGTCAAGGACATCATCGATTCGAACAATTACCAGAAAATCAGTGAACAGCGGGCGGCGAAAGTCAAGGCCCTGCTCAGCAGCTACCGGGGCATGACGCCGAAGGTCGCCAAGGGACTGAAGGAAGTCGGCTTTGAAATTACCCACGACGGCGGCCATTACAAGACGATATACTATGGTGACGACCGTTACATCGTCGTCCACGCGGCCACACCAAGCGACGGCAGAGCTGGGAAAAACAATGCCGCCGACACGATTAAGAAAGTGTTTTAAGGAAGTAGGTGAGGCTATGTGGAAGATGCCAATCGGTATTGATGATTTTGGGAAAATACGGAATGAACACTATTACTTTGTCGATAAGACGGACTTCATCCGCCAGCTCATCGATGCGCACAGTGCTGTGTCCTTGATCACGCGGCCGCGGCGCTTCGGCAAGACTTTGACGATGAGTATGCTGGAGTATTTCTTTTCCATTGAAAAAGAAGAACAGAGCCGCCATCTCTTTGATGGGCTATCCATCGAAAAAGCCGGCAGTGAGTATGTGGCCCGGCGCGGCCAGCATCCGGTGATTTTTTTAAGCTTGAAGGATATCAGGAATCCGTCATGGTCATCATGGGAACGAATGCTGTCCTTCATGCGTCTCTATTTTTCACAGGTCTTTGCCAAGTATCGGTACTTGTGTCAAAATGAAACTGTCGATGAGAACTGGAAACGCCTTTTTCAGCATGTCGTTGACGGCGTGGCCACGGAAGATGAATTGGCTTTGTCGCTAAGTAACTTAATGGCCATGATGCAGCAGTACTATGGCAAAAAGGTCATCCTCCTCATCGATGAATACGATGCGCCTATCCAACAGGCTTGGGAAAGCGGTTATTACACAGACTGCATCGGCTTCATGCGTCAATTCCTGAGCAGTGCCCTGAAGACCAATGATACGCTGGACTTCGCCGTTTTAACCGGTGTCATGCGTATTTCAAAAGAAAGTATCTTCAGCGGTCTGAACAATTTGAAGGTCTGCTCTGTGTTAGATGAAGAGTATGCGGATATTTTTGGCTTTACTACAGACGATGTTGTTCATATGGCAGAAGATTTACAGCATGAACGCGAGCTGCCGGAAATAGAGGCTTGGTATGATGGCTATCGTTTTGGCGGTATTGAAATTTATAATCCCTGGTCGGTCATCAATTTCTTTGACCAGGGCCACAGCGGCGACTATTGGATCAATACGTCAGGGAATTCGATTTTGTATCGCTTGCTGCAGTACCGTTCTGTTCAACAGGAACGGGATTTGTATGCCTTGTTGAAAGGAAAACGTGTGCAGGCCATCATCCGGGAAAGCCTCGTTTATGATGATTTGAACAGGGACAAAGATGCTTTGTATTCTATGTTGGTGACGACGGGTTATTTGACGGTCGTCGAAAAAAGGCAGATGCCGGGCGGGCCTTTCTGCCGTCTGCAGATTCCGAATAAAGAAATCCGCGATGCCTACCAATTCGAGATTTTACAGCGTATGAAAGAGGCAATGGCTGTTTCTGATCTCTATGCCATGCTGGATGCGCTGCTGTGCGGCGATGCAGAAACTTTTTCCGACGATTTGCAGCGCTATATTGCCCAATTCGTCAGCACGTATGATGCGGCCAATAAAGAAAGTTTCTATCACGGTTTGCTGTTGGGAATGACCGCCCTCGTCCTCAGAGACTACACTGTCGAATCAAATAGAGAAAGCGGCTACGGCCGTTTCGACCTGGCCATCTTCCCGAAAGAAATAGGCAAGGCCGGCGTCATCATGGAATTTAAAGTGGCTGCCAGCGAAAACGAAATGGAAGAGAAAGCCCAAGAAGCGCTGCAGCAAATCGAAGACCGGGAATACGTCGCGGAATTCCAGAAACGCGGCGTCAAAGAAATCTGGAAATATGGCATTGCTTTTTGCGGCAAGAAGATTGCCGTTTGTCGTTCATCGTAGTTCGTTCGTTAACCTCAGATTGCGGATTCAGAAGCGGCGTTCCGCCGCAACAGACTCAGGAATATATGACGAACGTGTACGTACCGTTCGTCATATATTCCGGCTATTCACAAGATTTACGGCGGACGCGCCCTCTACAGCGGTCCGTTTCAGCATCCGTCTTGCCATTCCTTACAGTCATGACCTGACGGGCTGAAAAGGCACGTGCACGCCCCTGCGATATTGCATACAGGCAATGGGAAATGAATGTGGCCGCAGTGAATCAAAAATATATGGCCTGTGGCCTTGTGTGTATGGGATGAATTGTAGGGGCTCGCACGTGGCGAGCCCGCTAGAGAGATTTAGTCACAGCCCATTCTGGTATAATGGCAGGCTTTTACGAGCCACGAACCCACAAACAACGAACCACGGTTTTTCCGCGGATTCAGATGCGGCTTCGCCGCGACAAACTCAAACTGACAACGACGCTTCAGGATACCCTCAGCGCGTAGC
>OKUQ01000740.1_pt1 | contig 17477 bp, 14 predicted proteins | sample 1606811 | NCBI WGS metagenome assembly OKUQ01 (sample SAMEA3882546, study PRJEB24775) | human gut metagenome | biome: human-associated habitat; feature: intestine environment; material: feces | place: Netherlands | collected 2009/2010
GGACATCTTCCTCCTTGGACATTAATTCACACTCTTCCTGATCTATCTTCTCAATGTCATGATTGAGCTTTTTAATGTAACTCTCATACATGGCAGAATCCTCTTTCGTTTCAAACATCTGCATTCGGTTCATAAAGTTTGTCCGTTGCTCTACAAGGAACTTACGCTCATTGACAAGTTGCTTCAACTGTTGCATAGCCTTGCTTGGCAACTTGTATGGCTTGGCACATTCCGTGCCATCATAACGATAGAGGAAGTCAGCTATCTTTGCAGAGTCATTCTTGTCACTCTTATCTATTGTCCCCATAGGATGATGTTTTACTATACGTGTACTAAGCATACAGAAAGAGTAATTCTTGGACGTGAGGAATTTTTCCAAGTCCAAGGAGTAGCAACCTGTAAATTCCATGCCAAACAGGGCTTGGGAAAGTACCACACGGCTCTTTTTGAGCCATGAGCACATATCGCCAAATCCCTTGCGAGTGTTGTTGAACACCTCATGAGGGAACATTTTGATGTTGGTGTCCTCACGAAATATAGATACATCTATGACCTTTTTAGAGATGTCAATGCCTACAAATGATTTATTTTTCATATCTTTGCACCGCTTTACGAAAGGAACTCTCTATGTCAGGATAAGCCAAATCTTTTAAAAGCTGGTACGGACAGCTAATTCCCTAAAAGGCACTGAGTCTGACATTTCGGGCAGAGGAGACTATATCAAGGGAAAGGGCTTTGCCTAAGATTAAAAAGTTCACTACCTCTGTCTGGAGTTCCTTCCTTTTGAGGATTCCTCGCAAAGGTAGTGCCAAAAGCAACCAAGAGACTCTATCATGGTATAGTAATGGTCTTAAAACACTGTTAGTTCACTCATGGTTGCTTGTTTTTCCCATTTCGATAATTGTCCGTCTCCACATACGGAGTACCTCGTTTTATAACGGCAAACATACGGAGTATCATCTTAAACTTGATTGCATTAAACACTATTCCACTGCATTTTTCCTTTCTCTTGCGTTCCCAGTAATCTCTGATGTTCGGAATGTGCTGCATGCAAACCAAACAGGCAATGGACAAATCTGCCTTTGCCTGTTTAAAGCCTTTCTTAGAGACTGACGAGCCTTTTCTCACAGATGTACCGGATTCTTTCTTGAAAGGAGCGACACCAATATAGCAAGCGTATTTACGTGGGTTATCTATTGCTATGAAGTTTTCGGTCAATACAATGGTTTCAAGAGCGACAACACGCCCAATACCAGGTATTGATGTCAGCAGGGAAAAGTTCTTGTTGATGTCCGCATCTTCTTTTATGTACATGTCAATTTCATTGTCTATGCCTTTAAGTGCATCATTGAGCGTTTTAAGTTGCCCGTTCTTACGTTCCACAGACAAATCTGTGTCATACGCACATATATCATGAAGCTGCTGCTTGTAAAGGACTGACTGCTTGACTGTCTGCTTGCGTTCCGCCAAAAGCCTCTTCAACTTAAAATATACAGGAGGAGGAAGTTTTGATGGGTTGCGAAGAATCTTTCTGTGATTCTGCTCACAGTAAATGGCTATGCGGAAAGAATCAAGCTCGTCAGTCTTGATGCGGTCAAGCGAACGCAGTCCATCATCCAAGTCTGGCTCAAAGCGATGCATCTTGCGAGGTTCCACCATCCTATAGATATAATGTTTCTCTTCCAACCACAGTCTAAAGTTTTGGGTGTAAAGTCCTGTATATTCCATACAGAACAAGACTATATCAAACCTCTTGCTTACCTTTGCCACCCATGAACCGATTTTCTTGAAACCTGCATTGTTGTTGCTCACCTTTATATGGGCATTCTTCCAATCAATGCTTTCTCCGTCATAATAAGCAAGGTCGAGAGTCTGCTTTGAGACATCCACGCCTATGTAAAGTTCTTTATCCATAATTTTAACATTTAATAATTAAATGGAATCAAGAAAGTTGGCTGGATTGTATAAGGACTATGACATGAGAAAGGGCATACCTTGAAAGAAAGATAGTTCACCTTAACACCCATTAACCAAATATCCTAACTTGATTCCTGGGTGCAAAGGTAAAAGCATCAACACTGCTAACTAGACTAGTTATCTCATCCGCATGCTGACTGATGCTTGAATTCACGGATGTGAACTTTCCGTCTGCATCTTTCTTGTTTGCCTCCACGGTGCTCGTGATGCTATCAGAAGTCTGCTTGATTTCTGACCTAGCAGTTTCTAATACGCCATCTTTTCCATACAGCTTTTCATCCACAGATGAGGTGATGCTGTCAGCAGTTTGGGTAATCTGCGAAGACGTATCTTTTCGATTCTTCTCATCCGTCTCTTTAACGTACTGTCGGATTTCACCCTTTTCTGCATCCAGTTCAATTCCAAGTTTTGTAGTCTTGCCATTCACATTATCAACATTCTCGCCCAGTAACTTGATGTTCTCGGCGGTCTGAATAATCTGGGTGCTTACGCTCTTCGAAAACTCGCTGAGAGGTTTACCGGTAATCGAAGCGATGGCGATATAGCAGTCACCAGTATAGCGGATAGCGAAATCACCGGTTCCATTCCATACACCCTCGAGAGGGATGTTCGTCCAGTCGCCTGAGTAAGGCACGGCGATATTCTGGGCAGTCAGCGTATTGCTCTTGCCCGATACCGATGAGCAGCCCTCGAAGCCGATTGTCAGCGTACCAGCTGTCTTGGCAAAGATACGGATGCTGATGTAGAGCTTATCCTGTACATCAGTACTTCCGGTTGCCGTCGTCTTCAAGCCATTCTTCCCAGTATCACCGCTAGGCTGCGAATATTCCTTATGAGTGCCCGGCTGCTTGATGTGTGCATTCAGCTGCTTCACTCCACAGTTCTGCAAGCGCAGCACCTGCCTTCCGTCCACCTTGTCTATCGACACCTTGCGATTTCCGCTTACCGAGAGCATGCCATTCACCATAAACGGATTGCCGAGAGCATCTGCCCAGAACATCGATTCATCTGTAGAATCTACCGTCCAGCAGGAAATGATCGTATCTTCATCATCCCTTACCTGCTCCAGGAACTGACCATTTTCAAGGTAATTGTCGGAATTGGTAAGCTCATAGCTGGTCTGTGAAAACCTGCTGGAAAACATATTTTCGAGCATCTGAAGCTTCGAGTCAACACTTTCGCCTGTTCGCTGGATGATGAAATCGCCTACCGCATAAAGATTATTCAAGAACTCTCCGAATCCCGACAACTCTCCGAGAATAGGATGAACGATACCCTTCAGATTACCGAGTCTGCCCTTCAGCGCATTGTTAGGATCCGTCTTCATGCCGTAGATAATATCCATATACGGAGTATTCGCACCCACGGTCATCATCTGAATGATACCCTTGCGCTGAGAGTCACTGAGGTTGTCCACTCGCACGAATGTATCCTTCTTCTTGATGAGTGACTCGGCAGTGGCGCCTTCCATCGTGGTCGTGAAGTTGGTAAACGTCACCCAGTCCAATCGCTTGTCACCATCATCAAGACTGCCACATCCGGCATCCGTAACCAGCAGCTCGTATGTCTTGGTCACATAATGGTCGTTTTCCTCTGAAGGCTGCCCATTATATTGCTGCACCATTACGATGTCGTTCTTACGGAAAGGATTGTAGAGCTTGCCGTCCTGAGTATTGAGATACACCTTGCCCGATTCTGCATCGTAATGGTCAACTTCCATCATACCCGTGAAGATACGGTTGTCGTTCTCGCCGAGCAACTGGGAGATAATCATTTCGAAGACTCTGAGTGAACCTCGAACGATGACGTTATCAAACTCTCCCGTCCACTTGTTTTCCTGCTCTCCTGCAGCATTGGTAACAGGAGTATTGTAGATACCCCAGCCCAAACCTCCAAGAAATCCGGAAATAAACTGCTTGCTCGACAGCTCTCCACCGAACCGGGAATTTCCGTTCACGAAGAGCTTCCCCACCGTAGCCACGGTGTAAGCGATAACCTCATCGATGCAGAGTTTATAGGTATTGGTAAGAGAATCTTTCTGAAGGATGGTAAAGCCCTTGCCGTTCTCCTCGCTTGCCCCGTCAGAGGATATTGAGTGAGCGATGATATTACCTTCCTTATCAAAAGAGAATTCTTCTCCCACCAGCAAACCACCAAGAAGCTTCTGCACCTTCTCGAAGGTAACCGTACCTTCTGCAGTATCATCGATATCCCTGCGGAGATACTTTTTCAGGATGGCAGCTTCTCCGTCCAGTTCCTTTGCCACGTCTGCCACACCTGCCTTCAGCTTCTCACCTTTATATAATAGGTAGCCGCCGATAAAGGAGAGTGCATCAAGCACACCGATGTTGATATGCTTGTGGCCAACCTCTCCCTGTCCCGAATATCGGTTGGATATCGCCGAGAGGAAGGATGAAAAGATGGCATCTGCAGTAGTAGTACCCCACTCTTCCGAGTGAGGATCCTGAACCGGGAACAAGACCCCTCCACCCAGCTGCTGGCGCGGGAACTCAACTAAGCGAGGGGCGATAGTAAAATTTCCGATGTCAGGAAGATGGATATCCATCTGCTTAAGGCTCTCCCCGCTTACTCTCGAGAGATTCAGGTAAGGACGGGCATCGGAATATTTATAGGTGAAGGTATAGTTGGATGGCAGTTCCTTCGCCTCGTAGTTCACATCACTCTCGGTGACGGTGATCTTCCGCCAGCTGTTGCGATGATATACGTACTTGCCCAGACTCGGGAAGAAGTCGAGCAGCCACAGGCGCTCCTTCCCGTCCAGATAGCCGGTGTTCTTCTTGAACTTCCTTGCGGTATCTACACGGTATTCCTCCGAGTCATCCTCTATTTCTGCCACGTTGTGGGTATGTTCTGCAGTATTCTCGCTGTTGCCGTAAGCCCTGAAGCAGTCCACTCCTCCCAGCGAATTCTCAAAGAGGAACCATTCCTCCTCCTCGCTCTTCATGTCGCTGGCATAGTAGCGCTGCACATAGGTAAGCCGGTTGCCGCCTTCCTTCTCCACCCAGATGTCGTAATAGGATGGAGCCTTTTGGTTGAGAGCCTTGGCGATGATGGCATACTGCACCGGGATGGTATAGACGCATCCCTCGGTAAGATGGGCTAGCGTCACCTCTGATTCCGTATAGCCCGTACCGTTCCAGAGATACGCCTTGCACTTCACCGCACAGGCTTCTGCAGCGTAATAGGTCAGGAACTCCGGCGAATAATACGTCACTGCCTTCACCTGCGGCTGCCAGGTGAGGAAATTGTTTTTCAGAAAATTCTCGGCAGAATCAGCGAGCTTATCTACTCCGGATCTGATCACCGAGAAGGAGAATTCCTTCTTGTTTCCGGCATCCCCCACCTCGTAGATCTCTACCGAGAATGCCTTCATGATGTTCTCCTGGATATACGGAGTGCTGTCGTCCTTCAGCTCGAAAGCCAGCAGCGGAAGGATGATATCTTTCACATCTACCGTGATGCGGTGCTCATCGTTCGGCGTATAGGTATGCTGAACGATGTTCTGCTCTGCTCCCTGGTAACGAAGGGCGAAAACCACGTCTGTCTCCGAGTCGTTGTAGATCTCGAAGGCATTCATGGAGCCTACCAGGCTCAGGGCATCTGGATATAATAAAACCTGTATCATCTTAATGTTGGGTTGATTATTGATAACGCAAAATTAAGATAATACAGGTAACTTTCAAAGGACTCCCGCGTCCTAGATCTTCTCGCATTCCAGCCATGTCGTGGTGCAGTGATACACCCATTTGGAGTGACGGAACATCGTCGCATGTCTGGTCTTCTGGCTTACGAATGTCTTCTGCAGGCCGTATTTCTGCCCCACATATTCGGCTGAAGGAAGAGGAGGATAGATGATCTTGAAGGTGCGGTCCTTGTCATCTCCCGAATTCTCATATTCGCTGCCCGATACCTCCACCGTCTCTTCATGGCCAACCCATCTGTAGCCGCAGCTCAAGGCCGGCATCACATCTGCCATCCGCTCAGCCTCATTGATAGGCGTGGTAAGGGCGATGGTTCTGAGTTCGCTTTCCGTAGGCTCGCTTTTTCCTCCGAGGGTAAACTTCAGCTTGTTGAAGAAGAAGCTCACTCCCCTGATCACGATCTTGGCATAGGAAGGCAGGTTCTGCTTCTGCGACTGGGTGAGCAGCAGCTTCACCTTGAGTTCCTGGAGTGAATTCCGCAGGAGGAGATCATACTGCCGGTAGAACTTTTCGAAGATGCCGTCATCACCATTATACACCAGGGCGTAATCGAATATCTTGCGGTAGAGGGATTCCTCTGAAGCATGGGATGGCGGACCGAAGCGGTTGTCATATTCATAGTGGATATCGTATGCCGTCACGGTTCCGCAAGGCATTCCATCGGTCGATACATACGGGAAGGCAAGCATCACCGGGGTTGTCACCGCTTCCTCGCTGCTCTCTGAATTATCCTCGGTGGCAACCTTCATCGATGAGTTGAGCGTGGCATAGCTGCCTATGTAGAGAAATCTGCCCATCTCGCGGCTGATGGTGTCATCATCTGCCGACTGGCGGTACTTCAGCGTTCTCGTCTCCGGAATCATCTCGGGTATCTCGATATCCTGGGTGTCGGTATCTTCCTCGCCGGTATCATAGCTCTGGGAGCCCTCGCCTATCTTCGATTTCACATGATAGTTGCCCGAATATCCGTCCTTGTAGAAGCAGCCATCCACCTTGTCGAAGTAGGCACCGGTATTCTTCGCCAGCATATCCTTCAGGTCGTCGTAGCTGTCCTCTGCATCACTGTCTGCCTGGTGCTTAGCCCGCAGCACCACACGCTTGTAGTCGGATGCCGTCTTATAAGATAAGGTGGGTTCCTCGGTCATCTGGCGGGTGAGATCTGCCACCGGGGCACTCTCCACGGCATCCTTCAGGAAGATGATGCTCGCCTGGTGAGTTCCCTCGTCTGAGACGAATTCGCAAAGAAACTTTTTCCGAAAAACTGAGAGGAAATCGGAGACGGAAACGTCCGGCAGAAGGTCCTCGATGCGGATATGGCCGTTCACCATCACATCGATCACGTTGTTCACCAGCACCATCTTGGTGAACGGCTCCGTCCGGGTGAAGAAATTCTCCTGCAGATCGTACCCGAAGTACTTGAACACACGCTTCAGCACGTAGTTGGCACGGATAAACGGAGAGATGTAGTAGCCACGGGTCAGACTCACCGGAATCTCGTTTACATATTCCGTGCGGTTGAATTCGCCCTGAAACCTGTTCGACTTTCCGGCACACGTCACGAAGTCGTAGGCATTAGGAGCCGCCACATACTCGTAGCCTCCGGTGTTCTTGAACCGCCAGTACTTGGCATCCGGCAGCTTCTGCTGGTTGCCCCATCCGTTCAGAATCTTGTAGTCGTAGCCGGTATCCTTGCCCGAGTCATCGGTGAGCAGCACCGGGAAGATATCGTAGTTCTCGTTTTTCCCGCCGATGAGCGAACGGCAGAAACTGATACACTCATCGATGGTGCTGCACCCCGGTATCATCTCGTCCTTGAAGATGCTCTTCAGCTTCACGTTCTGTATCTTCGAGTAGAAGGATCCGTCGTTGATATAGAAGGAGGAGGAGATGTTGCCCTTGTGCTGTGCCGATAGCACGATCTGCCTGCACTGGGCAAAATATTCCCCGTCCTCGATGCTCACGTTGGCTGCCACCATCTTCTCTCTCAAGCCGAAGGTGTCGGGATATCCCAGTATCATGCGGTTGTAGTCGCTTGCCGGGATATCCAGCGGGGTTGTCGTCTCCCCATAGTCGTTGAAGAACGGATTGGTCCGTTCCACCTCCAGCTTGGCACCTTCGCCAAGCTGGTAGGTTTTTCCCTTATCCAGATTCGTTATTTTCATAGATCATTTATTTTTTGGCAAATTTCCTCGCCTGGTTTCTCAGTTCCTGCTTGGCATCAAGCTCCGTGAGCGAGATATGGGAGTGGATTCCGTTGTCGCGAAGCTCCCTGAGCAGTGCCAGGAGCTCGTCATTACTACGTCCCGACGCAGTAATTCCTGCGTCGCGATGTGTGAATTCCTGCGTCGCGACGTAGGAATCAGCCCCACTAAGACTTGGTACGGAGAGGGTACGGAGCGGGTACGGAGCAGGTACGATGCTGCCTCCCAGTGCCCTGCCCTGCATGGCCATCAGATATTTGCCCATATCGAAGGTGCGTATCTGACCGGCTCGCTGGGCTGCATCCATCAGGTGGATGAGCGGGGCGATGGTAGGATTTTCCAGGGCTGCATTCGATGCCACCCACTCCTTGCTCCTGCCCTTAGGACCCTCGCCCACTATCACCGTAGGATGGTCGATATAGCCGCGCTTACCAGGTGAGTATTCGGCATTGAAGTGCTTGCCGTCCTGTTCCCGCTCCACATCGATGCGTCCACCGCTCTCCCTTCCGCTGGCTATGCGGCTGCCTGCCGAAGAGGTTCCGCTGGCAGATCCGTTGAGGGTCATGCGCTTCACCTTCTGGCGCTCGGCATTCGCCACGGCCAACTGGGCTGCACCCGTCACACCCATCAGGGCAGCTGCCACGCTTCCGGCTATCGGACCCATCTCGCTGTATGCCTTCATGATGGAGGTGGCAGTATTGGAGATGATCTGAGCTGCCTGCATGGCAAAGTTCACGTCGGCATACTTCTTCTGTATCTTCAGCTTCTCGTTGGCTTTCTTCTTCTCCAGCTTCTCCTGAAGGGCTGTGTTGCCCTCTGCAGCCTTGATCTCGGCATCATACTTGGCATCTACGTTCGCCATCTCGGCATTCTGCAGCGCACCCACGGCATTACTGAAGAGGTCGGTGTAATACTGCGCCTGCTTCATGAAGGATTCCTTCTTCAGCTGCTGCACCTTCTTCTCGTGTTCCTCCTGGGTGATATACTGATTATCGAGAGCCGTCTGAAGCTGCTCCAGCTGCCTGTCGTATTCGCTCTGCTGGTCGAAGCCGAGAGCCTGCCTTGCCTGCCTCTCCTTGTCTGCCTGCTGGGCAAGCTGCTCGGAGTGCTTGGTGGTATATTCGGAGTCTATCTGCTTCTGGGCATCCTTGTATGCCTTCTCCAGCTGAACGGTGTCCTCGCCGTTCTGCTTGGCTAGGTCGAGAGCTGCCTGGTAATATCCCTTCAGTATCTCCAGCTTCTGGTCGCGCTGCTGTTCCAGGGTCAGCTCCTGCTGCGTCTCCCCTTGCTCCATCACCTTTGCCAGAGCATCCTGATAAGCCTGCTCGGCTGCCACCTGCTGGTCGAAATGTGCCTGCTCTGCCTTGCGCTGGTTATCCAGCTGCTTATCCTGGAGTGATTTCTTCTTCTCGCCGTCCTTGATGCCGATGTTCTGCGACTGCTCGCTGTAGGAGGTCTCGATGGCGAGGATATTGGCAGTATGCTGGGTCTTCAGCGCCTGCATGGCGAGGTCGTACTTCTCCTGAGATACCTGCTTCTGGGCGAGAGCCATGTTCCAGTTGTTCACGTCCTGCTGGTAGTCCTGGTTGGCTGCATCGATATCTGCCTGGCGGTTTTCAGAAAACTTCTTCGATGCGATATCGTCGGGATTAGGAGCTGATGATGTGCCGGAAGCGTGACCTCTACCCGATTTTCCGCCACCCTTGCCACCGATGTTGCTGTCTGGAACCTCCGGATCTGTAGCATCCTTCACGGTCTGATGCATGATATCTTTGCCGAAGGCATCACTTATGGTTTTAATCTGCTTGTCGAGCTGATCGATGCCATCAGTAAGCGATTCTACTTCAGACTTGAAACGAGAGACGGCATCCACCTGTGTATTGCCGGTGGCTCCCCATGAAGTGGTATATTGGAAGCCACGGGCATTATTGGCATCTGCCAGACGGCTTTTCGCCTTGGTGAGCTTGATGGTGAGTCCGGCACGTTGCTCGGCAAGTTCCTGGATCTGCTTCTTGGCGCCCTGCACCTCGTAGAGTCTTACCAGGCTGTTGATATAAGCCTTCAGCGCCTTGTCCGATGCCTTGAATTTCTTGGTGGTCTGGTCGATGGTGGCATTATAGTGAGGAACTATCTTGTTGAGTGCTTCCACCGCCTTGTATCTTTCCTCCATGGAGAGCTTTTCATCCTTGGCCACCTTGATCAGGTTTTCCAGCTTCAACTTTTCCTCTACTACCTGCTTCTGGGCTTCTGCCTTGATGGCGTTGAGTGCCTTCTGCGACTGAGCTGCAGCATCGGCAGCCTTCTTCATCTCCCATAGCTTCATGGCGAGGAGTACCACGCCTGCAGCTATCAGTCCGAAGACACTAGCCTTCATCGTTGCGTTCATGGCGGTCCAGGCATTCTTGGCAAGCGTAACCCTGCCCGTGAGCAGATAGAAGCCTGCCTGCAGCAGCTTCAGGAGTCCGGTTCCTGTGGCACATATCACGTTCCATGCCTGCTGGGCTGCAGCTGCACCCTTGGTCACGACGATGTTCGACTTGATGGCATTGCTGGTGGCAATCGCTACAACCGTGAAGGCAGCGAGGAGGATGCCCAGCGTCTTCACCACGCCCTGATGCTTCACGCACCAGGAGATGAGGTCGATGGTATGCAGCTGCATGTCTGCATAGGCATCATCCCACTGCTCCTTGATGGGAAGGATTTCGTCTCCCAGCGCCTTCTGGGCATTCTGCAGCTCTACCGTTTTCTGGGCTGCCCTGTCGGCTGCACTGATATAGGTTTCTCCTGCCTCGGCAAGCTGGGTATCCACAATCTCTGCCACCGCCTTCATGAAGTCGCCCGTCTCCTTGGTCTTCTCCGAGATTTCTGCTGCAGAGATGCCCAGGTTATCGAGAATCAGAGGAGATTTACGGCCCAGACCGGTCACGATGCTGTTGGTCATATAATCTACCGACTGACCTGTCTGCTGCGCCTTCAGCTGGGCGAACTCCAGATACTTGCCCAGGTCTTCCAGCGGAATGCGGAAGTCATTAGCCTGTACGGCAGCTGTCATCAGCTGCACATCGTTTACGGTTCCCTTGGTTGCCTTGCGCAGATTATCGAGCAAGCCTTCCTGGTTCAAGCCGTTGAAGGCCTTGGTTACACCATCTGCCTGCTCTGCCATCTCTAGGCCGCCATTGATGAGTTCTGCGATGGAATCCTTGAACTCTCTCGCTTTCTCGCCGAAGAGTTCTGCACCCTTGGTCAGCAGATTGCCCAGAAGTACACCGTTCACGGTATCATCAGATGCGAGTTCTCCTAAGCTCTTGGCGTTCTGCTTCAGTTCGGAGATACGGGAATTCACGTCCATCAGGCGCTGTTCCAGCACGCCGTAAGCCTCCGGATTGAGCGACTTCACGGTGTTGTCCATCTCCTTCTGCAGGCTTTTCTGCTGTTTCTTCAGCTGCACCATACTCATATCCAGGATATTGATCTGGCTGGTCTGCTCGCCTATGCGGTTGGTAAGCGAGCGGATCTCCTTGCTGGTCTCGGTGTACTGCTTCTTCAGGTTCCTGTAGGCTTCCGACTCTTTTCTTCCGGCTGCCTCCAGGCTGATCATCTGGCTGAGTCGTGCCTTGTTCTCTGAGCGCAGCTTCTTGCTCTGCTGCTCCAGGGTGTAGATGGCTTTCTGCGCATCGGCAGTCTTCACATCTACGGTATATCGGATTTCGTCTTCCGTTAAATGTTTGTTGGCCATAACTTATGATTTTTGTGGGTTGAGTGATTTTTCCAGTTCCTGGCGAATGCTGTTCCGTACTTCATCATTGAAGCCATAGCGGAGCTTCGGGAACGTCTCGTGATACAATACGCCCCAAACCACGCGGTTGTACAGTGCCAGGTTCCTGCGCTTGAACTTGCTGATGCGGTCGTTGCGCTGGCGGTACTGCATATCCAGGAAACGGAGATAAGGAAGGATCCGCACGAAGATGGTGCGGTTCTCGCCCGAGATCTGGCTGTCGAACGAGTGAGCGGAGAGCGTGGTGAGCAATCGGCCGGTACGGCGCTTATAATGATTGCGTACCACGTTCTCCTGGGTGGAGTATATCTTCAGGATGCCTTCCTGAAGAGTCTCGTGAACGAATTTCTTTTTAACAAGACTGTCTGTTACCATATTCTTTGTACATTACTAATTAGTAATGCAAATATAGTAACAGACATCCAAAGGGCAAAGGACTGCAGCCTATCTCTTGAGGATGCAGATCCGATATAGAGGATACCCTATCAAGGGCGTAAGAATCGTGCAGAACAGAAGGTAGAGCACCCAGTAGGCGGGAACCCTGCTCTTAACCAGGAATGGCATCAGTACTACCGCTATAATGGCAGAGTAGCCTTGTATATACGTTATCAATCCCATAATCTCGATATTTTAATGCGTTAATAATTCTCCGGGTGCAAAGATACACCGCTTTTTCTGAAAAACCAAATTTTGACTAAGAAAAAAAAGATGGCTACCCTCACGGGCAACCACCTTCGGAAAAATTTAATTTATTATTACTAAAGAGTCTTATATAACAAAATAACCAAAAAAAATCTTATTTCTTGCGATACTCCTGGAACGCCTCGTAATCCTCCTTGCTGATCTCGATGCAGCAGCAGATGTGAGTGTTCTTGAAATCGAGATCCTCCGCATATTTGGAATCCTCGAAAAACGCATGCGAATGGCGAAGGGCATCCACCAGCGGAAACTTGTCTCCATCCGTCTCTACCACGAAGTCCTTCTTGCAAAGTACGTCACCATTATTGCGAGGAATAACAGCCTCTCCATAGAAGTACTTGCGTGGCTTCTCACCTGTGAGCAGCTCTGTAAGCTTCCCGTGCATCTCCTTCAGCTGTTCATCGGTAATGCCCGAGATATACATGCCGTTCAGGCTGAGCATGTGATAGCGCTTTACCACGCCATAGTCGTTCACCTCGCACTCATCAAAGATAGGGTGCATTCTCTCCTCCTCGATGTTGGCCGCAACATAAGTTCCAACATTTGTATTCTGATCGTTCATGATTTCCTAATTTTAACTGTTAATACTACTCCTCTACTCCTCCATCTTTAGGCTTTGGACGGCTCCATCCTTCTGGATACATCTGCTGGGAGTCTTCGGCAAGATTTGCCCCCCCAGATTTGCGGTAAGCCTCGAAAATCTTGTGGCGCTCGTTCTGAAGCTTCAGGTTCTTCAGCGCGTGATCGCTCTTCACCTTCGCCATACCGGTAAGGTAGAGCTCGGTAGCCTTGCGGCGGCCGTCGCGGATATTGCGCTCGCTCGCATCGAAGGAAAACTTCTTACGGGCAAACTCCTGCTCGGCTTCAAACTTACTCTCCATAAGGGCCTTATAGGCTTGGTTGGCCAAATCCTTCTGGCAGTCGCACTCCTGCTGAAGCTGCACCTTCTTGCGCTCGAAGTCCTCACGCTCCTTGTTCATCAACTCGGTGTTCTCTACTAACTGACGATGAAACTCGTCGGTGGTCATTACCTCGGCTGCTGCCTGGGTATTGATATTCTCTTCTTGATTCATAATTTATTAAATGTGTTATGCGTTAATAATTCTCTGCGTGCAAAGGTACGGAATTTCTGCCTTTGCGCAAAGGACAAACATATGAGTGATGTATGGCTATTTTCCCTCCTCTACAGGGCGCCAATATACAGCGAAGGTGTTGCACTCGGCGAAGCAGCCGGAATCGCTGTTCTCGTTCCAGATAAACGGGATGCCATCTTGATAGCGCATTCCGTCGGCAAGCATTGTGCTCTCTATAATATCATCCGGAGTGCGAGGGTCGTACCATCTTACCTTGGCTCCCTTCTTGAAGCCCTTAGTTACCTCGAGGAACTTTCTCGACTTGAAGATATACAGGCTTCTGCCTGCTTTCTTGTATTGGAGCAGACCGCTATGCGTCATGCTGCATACCTTCTGGCTCAGTTCCATGGCTTCCTTGTCGTTGAAGATTTCTTCCGTATTATTGGCAGTGATCGTTGTCAGCGTAGTGTCGGGGTAGAACATCTTGTATTCTGCCACGCGCTCAGAAATATCCACTAAAACTTCAATTTTCTCCATAGCTACATCACCTCCCCTCCGAAAAGATAACCACCAGCAATCATCACTACCGCGAAGCAGGCTATGCCCGCCATGGTCAATGCCACCTCGCCATACGTTACCTCCTCCTCGCAGAGGTAGCTGAAGGTCTCGCTCCTGGTAGCCATGAGTCGCTTAGCCTCGCGGCTGATTGCACACTTGAGGGATTTCATTCCCTCGTTCACATTCACGTGGATGCCCGCAGGCTTGGCCTGCATCACATCATTCAATAAAATAGAATTCTGCATATTGCATCATCTTTGTTAGCATTAGCAGCGCACTTGTTTCGTGGAAAAGGGTGGCGGCTGCATTCCCCGTTGCTAACAAAGATGATGGCTTATCCGAGAGGACAAAACTTAATCTTTACGGTTCATGCAGCCGCCATATAGGTACACCTTTTTCCTGATGTCAGGAATATGGTACTCTTGAGCATAAAAAAAGCCTGCGGCTGAGAAGCCATAGGCGAAACGGTCGCCCTGCCGGATAGACTACTATCATCTTTGTTAGCGTTGGCAAAAGTACGAAGAATAATTGGAACCGCCAAATAAAAATCGGGAATTTTTCGCACGATGCGAAAAATTAACACTAAAATATGCTGCAGAGCATAAAATCGGGGTGATTGGGGAATGAAAAAGGAAAGAAAAGGAATAAAAAAAAGCCCCCGATGCATCTCGCACCAGGGGCTCAAGAGTTCATTTAATTTTTATGAAGTATAACCGTTAGAACACGGCTGCTTGTAAATCCGCTTTAATATTGCTCATGCAGGCGTTGAGTCGCTGATATGTTTTCTCTCCAGCTTTTTTGACACCGCTGCTATATTGCCGCATGAGCGATGGGTTGATGCCCGCTCTCTTTGCGATGTCCGAGACATTGAGGAACGAGAAGTAATTGAAGAACGACTGAAGGTCGTATTTATATTCAAACTCCACCTCAGGAAACGTCTTGCCGTTCTCCTCAGCATCCTGCCTTGCTTCCTCGTAGCACTCCATCAAGTCAGCTTTTGCTGCTGCCACAGAGTCACCAATGGCACTCAGGCCAACATCTCCGATACCATGCTCTGTATAGCACCAAAACTTGCCATCAGATGCCTGCTCCACTATAATCTGTACCTTCATATTAATATAATATTTTTATAGTTACCTTATAAAAAAGAGTCCATATCCCTCATAAAATACAAAAGGATTTGAAGGTGGAAGGTTGGGGCTACTCCCCAACCAAGTCTCTCAAGATTTTATTGGCAAGTCCCGTAGGAACCTCTCCACTATGTCTTGGTACGAACTGCGACACACCCGTTTTTGGATTAGTCCACTTGTCGTGATTTCCACCATGTCGAGACAGGACGCATCCCGCATCTCTCAGTCTCATAATCAAATCTTTTGTTTTCATAAAATCAATGAACTCTTTGTCATTTTGACACTGCAAAGGTAGCAAAAAAGCTACAAACCGCCAAATATTTAGGTAGCTTTTTTGCTATATTAACTAAACTTTAACATTTGGCTACGAAAAAGCCCCGAAAATGAGCGGGAAAAAGCGTATCTTTGCAGAAAAGAAATGTTTCACCTATTAATTATATATATAAGGTATGGAAAAGATAATAACCGGCAAGGTTCGCAAGAACCTGAACGAGCACACCGCCCGCATCATCCTGGAACGCTCAGACAGATTGGCAAGCAGCACGCTGGAGCAGCTCCGCAAGTCCACCGACCGCGCCTACACCATGACTGGATTCCTGCTCACGGTGTTCATCGCCCTCACGGCATTCGTATTCTCCAGTCCGTCTTTATGGCAGCTCTCTACTGCTGTAGTTCTGTGGGCAGGCATCTTTACGGCGCTATACATCATGGTAAACCAGGTGCTGTGGGTTCACCCCTTCCGGCATACGGGCAATGAACCCAGAAATATGATACAGGAGGAGAACATCGACAGACTCCTGAAGAACGGGTACAACCAGGAAGAGATGAACGCCCTATACTCCATCAATACCCTGCTCGATGCCATCAGCCACAACCAGGATATCATCGACCGCAACAAGAGTATTCTTGCCGACCGCTGTGATCATATAGAAAAAGCAATGACGGTGATCAGGTGTACCATTATTATCGCCACCGTCATCACCGTCATCTCATTTCTAGCCTCTGCTCTGGGGATGTATCACGGTTCCGCCATTTGAGCGGTCGTCTCCACCTCCACGCTGAGGAATCCAGTCGTCATCGTCTGTTGGTTTCATATTCATAAAAAAGGGCCCGTGCATCCGGAGGGCATTCCTTCAGCACGAGCCACTGTGAGAGTGTGCATCTTATAACTGTCGCCATGCGCAAGCCATGCCCTGCCTACGAATAGCTATCGTTTATGTCATCATTACGCCTGCAAAGATAGCACTTTTCTTTGAAACTATCAAACATTTGGCTGATTATTTTCAGAAAAAGCACGAAAAAGCCCCGATGCATCACGCACCAGGGCTTCTAAAGCGATCTTTTAATTTTTAATTGCATGAAGTACAATCGGCATGAAGCCGACCGAACTGTTCTTTAAACGTACTGTAGAACTGGTCTATCTATCAACACACCAGCATCTAAATCTCCTTTTATTCTTTTTGTTTAGAAGGTGTCCCCGGCACGGAATCGTGTCGGGGACGATGTGTGAATAGATAACCCTATGCTAACTGCAAAGAGCTAATGCGTTGTCCAATCTCCTGGACGGCACGATTGAAAATATCTTTCTGCTCGGAATTGAGCGTATAAGCATGACCACGAACCTCTGAGCCATTGAGACGCTGAGAGAGCCATGCAGCGCTTTTACCGAAGTATTTCTGTGCGATGTATCTTAGTGGAAGCAATTTATAATCTGCCTCTGCAAGCTGCTCACGCAAAGTGGCAACCTCCAGCTTCAGGTTTGCTACTCTATCTACAACCACCTCACTAATATATTTCTTATCCTCCTCCGTAGCGTTTGCGCTGAGATAGCGATGAATCTCGTCTCTGCGCTCTTTGCTCTTGACATCCTGCTTGCTAGCCAATGCCATGTACTCTGCCATTAATTCTTTAATATGCTCCATATTCTTATATTTATATTGTTTAAAGAACCTCCCCCCTAGGGGAGGACTTTTTAGTTTTTTCTTTGCTTGTAGAGCTTAGAAAGGTCTGCGAGTCTCAAATCAATCTGTCTCTCGTAATCGAAGACCAAGTCTTTCAGTTCGAGAAGGGCCTTGATTTCGTCTTCCTTTCTTTTAATTTCTTGCTCTAACTCTTTTTGTGTCATACGCTTAAAATTAAATTGTTAAACATCTAGTTATCTATTCACGATGCAAAGATACATAAAATTCCTTTAATGACCAAATAAAACATAAACTTTCTTTTATGTTTAACTCATTTTTAACGTTTTGATACGGGAAATAAGCGGAAAAAGCGTATCTTTGCAGGAAACAATACTGCGTTAAATTAATATTTAATCGTCTGTAAATCAATAACTTATATTA
>OKUQ01000747.1_pt1 | contig 17370 bp, 14 predicted proteins | sample 1606811 | NCBI WGS metagenome assembly OKUQ01 (sample SAMEA3882546, study PRJEB24775) | human gut metagenome | biome: human-associated habitat; feature: intestine environment; material: feces | place: Netherlands | collected 2009/2010
TGCCGGAGGTGCACCAGCCCCGCGCCGGCGGCAAGCGCATCTGCATCATCCACAAAAACGAGCCGGGCATGATCAGCCAGATCACCGCCCTGACCACCGAAGCCGGCCTGAACATCGAGAACATGGTGAACAAGAGCAAAAAGAACATGGCCTACACCATGCTGGATGCTACCGGTGCTGTGGACAAGAAGCTGGCCGAAAAGCTGGCTGCCATCCCCGCCGTGATCCGGGTGCGCATCCTGTAAAGCAAAACGGTTTAAAATGCCCGCCGCTTCGCTCTGGGCATCTTCAGCGGAAAACGATTTTTATTTTAGCAACCCGGAAAAATCTGCGGATTTTTCCGGGTTGCTTTTTCACAGAGAAGGGCCGTGGCGGCAGCCTGCATTTCCAAACCAGGATTTTTTACAAGCTGGAAATTCTTTCTCGTCTTATCTGCCGGTTAGTTTCCATTTACAAACTGTAGTTTGTCTTAAAAAACGCGTTAAAGATAGCTTTTTCTAACTACACATCGTAAAAAGTTTACACGTATTAACATTCAAGAAAAAGCTTGAAAATGGTAAATTCTGTGCTACAATAGGCTCGACAGAAGGGAAATGTCCCCCTGTTTTTAGGCTTTTGGGCCGGTATATTCATCTTACAGGTCCTGCGAGGGCCTCTGACAGGAAATAGAAAAGGTAAGGAAGTTACTATGGATATCAAAAAGATCGCACTGTTCGCCGCCGGCACTCTGTTCGGTTCTGCCGGTTTCAAGCTGCTGTCCAGCAAGGATGCCAAGAAGGTCTACACCCAGACCACTGCTGCCGTGTTGCGCATGAAGGACTCCACCATGGAGACCGTCAGCAAGGTGCAGGAGCAGGCCGGTGACATTCTGGCCGATGCAAAGGCCATCAACGAGGCTCGTGCTGTTGAAGCCGAGGCTGCTGTGATCGAGGATGCCGCCGAGGAGACCACCGAAGAGACCGCTGAGTAATTTTCGGTTCGTAAAGCACTGAAAGCCCCCAACGTGGCTTTCGAGCCGCCTTCGGGCGGCTCTTTTTTGTGAGAGTGGGGCCGCAGGCGTGCAGGGTATAGCAGCCTGACGCTGCGGCAAAAAGATAGAGAAGGATATTTGATATATGAAATGTACCATTCTGCATGAAGGCAAGGGCCGGATGCGTGTGCATGTGGAAAACGTCCGCATGACTTTGCACCGTGCCGATGTGCTGGAAGCATATCTGAACCACCATGATGCCATCGTCCATGCCGCCGTTTACGAGCGCACCGGCGATGTGGTCATTACCTATACCGGCAAGCGCACCGCCGCCATTGCCATTCTGGCAGGCTATAAGTTCGATGTGGCCGAGTATGACGCTCTGGTCACCTCCGCCGACAGCCGCAGGCTGAACCGGGAATATCAGGATAAAATGTTCGATTTGGTGGCAGGCCGCTGCCTGCGCAAGCTGTTCCTGCCCGCACCCCTTGACGCTGCCTACACGGCATTCCGCTCCATCCGCTTCCTCTGGAAGGGTGTGCGCTGCGTGCTGAGCCGCAGGCTGGAAGTGGAGGTGCTGGACGCTTTGTCCATCGGCGTCTCGCTGCTGCGTGGCGACTTTGGCACCGCCGGTTCTGTCATGTTCCTGCTGAATCTGGGCTCTCTGCTGGAAGAGTGGACCCGCAAGAAGAGTCTGGACGATCTGGCCCGCAGCATGGCCCTGAACGTGGACAAGGTGTGGGTGCGCAGCCAAGGCACCGAAGTGCTGGTGCCTCTGACCAAAGTACGCTCCGGCGATGAGGTGGTCGTGCGCAGCGGCAACATGATCCCGCTGGACGGCACCGTGCTGGAAGGCGAAGCCATGGTGAATCAGGCTGCCCTGACCGGCGAAGCCATGCCGGTGCGCAAGACAGAGGGGTCCACCCTCTATGCCGGCACCGTTGTGGAGGAGGGCGAGTGCGTCTTTATCGCCAAGGCCGAGGGCGGTTCCAACCGCTACGACAAGATCGTGGCCATGATCGAGGAATCCGAAAAGCTCAAGTCCAGCACCGAGAACCGTGCGCTGGTGCTGGCCGACAAGCTGGTGCCATGGTGTTTGGGCGCAACGGTGGTCACCTATCTGCTCACCCGCAACGCCACCCGCGCCATCTCCTGCCTGATGGTGGATTTCTCCTGCGCGCTCAAGCTCTCCATGCCGCTGGCCGTGCTTTCCGCCATGCGCGAGTGCGGCAGCTACCACATCACCGTCAAGGGCGGCAAGTATCTGGAAGCGCTGTCTCAGGCCGACACTATCGTGTTCGACAAGACCGGCACCCTCACCCGTGCCACCCCGCAGGTAGTGGAGGTCGTGCCCTTCTCCGGCTGCAACGAGCGCGAAGTTCTGCAGCTGGCCGCATGTCTGGAGGAGCATTTTCCCCACTCCATGGCCAACGCCGTGGTGCGTGCCGCCAAAGAGCGCGGCATTTCCCATGAGGAGATGCACTCCGAGGTGGAGTACATCGTAGCCCACGGCATTGCAAGCCGCGTGGGCGGCCAGCGCGTGGTCATCGGCAGCCACCACTTCGTCTTTGAGGATGAAAAGTGTACCATCCCCACAGCCGAGCAGCAGAAGTTCGATGCCCTCAAGCCCGCGTATTCGCACCTGTACATGGCTGCCAGCGGGCAGCTGGTGGGCGTCATCTGCATTTCCGACCCGCTGCGCCCGGAAGCTGCCGCTGTGCTGAACGGCCTGCGTGCGCTGGGCATCCGGAACACCGTCATGATGACCGGCGACAGCGAGCGCACCGCTGCCGCCATTGCAAAGCAGGTGGGCGTGGACCGCTTCTTTGCCGAGGTGCTGCCCGAGGACAAGGCAAACTTCGTCCAGCAGGCCAAGGCCGAGGGCCACACCGTGGTGATGATCGGTGACGGCATCAACGACTCCCCCGCCCTGTCCGCTGCCGACATTGGCATTGCCATCAACTCCGGTGCTGCCATCGCCCGCGAGATTGCAGACGTGACCATCAAAGCCGACAGTCTGGAGGAGCTGGTGGCCCTCAAGGCCATCGCCAACTCTCTGCAAAAGCGCGTGCACGCAAACTACCGCTTCGTGCTCACCTTCAACTCGGCCCTCATCGCGCTGGGTGCTCTGGGCATCCTGCAGCCGGCCTCCTCTGCCATGCTGCATAATCTCTCCACCATCGGCATCAGCCTGAAGAGCATGACCAATCTCCTGCCGGAGAACAAGGCTCCGCAGCTGAAAGCATAATTACCGCAAAAAATAACGCCGTGTCTGAACATTCGACACGGCGTTATTTTTTTATCTGTTATTCCAGCCCGATCTGCTGTGCATACTCTTCCAGCAGCTCCCGCTCCAGGAACGGAGTCTTGACACCCTCGCGGTCACGGTAGGTCTCGTGGCCCTTGCCAATGACGGCGATCAGGTCGCCCTCCTGCGCGTGATCCACTGCGTAGTGCAGTGCATCCAGACGGTCGGGGATCTCCACGAACTTTGCGTCCGGGTTGCCCTTGTTCATGCCCACGCGGATATCAGCAAGGATGTCCTCCACCTTTTCAAAGCGGTTGTTGTCCTCGGTAAGGATGGAGAAATCGGCCATCTTGGCGCAGATCTCGCCCATGCCGTAGCGGCGCAGCTTGGAGCGGTTGCCGCCGCAGCCGAACACCACCACGAGGCGGTGGGGGTCGTAGGCCCGCAGAGTCGTGAGCAGGCTCTCGGTGGAGACTTCGTTGTGGGCGTAGTCCAGCAGGATGGTGAACTTCCTGCTGATGGGGACCAGCTCCACGCGGCCCTTGACCACGCAGCGGCTCAAACCTTCGTGGATGGCCTCATCGGGCAGGCCCAGCACCTTGCCCACAGTGAGAGCAGCCAGCGCATTGTAGACGCTGAACTCGCCGGGCATATTCACCTTGACGTCCATATCGTCCTTGCCGGAGACATGGAACTGGACGCCGAGGAAGTCATGGGTGCGGAGCAGCTGGTAAGTACCGGCGCGGTAGTCGGCCTTCTCGCTGCAGCCGTAGGTCACAAGCTTGCAGGTATGGCCTTCCAGCAGGGCCTCGGTGTTCTCGTCGTCGATGTTCACGACGCCGGTGGTGCAGCGCTTGAAAAGCTGACCCTTCCAGCTGCGGTATTCCTCAAAGGTCTTGTGCTCGCCGGGGCCGATGTGGTCGGGCGAGAGGTTCGTGAAGACGCCGATGTCGTAATGGATGCCCGCCACGCGGTCCATCATGAGGCCCTGACTGGACACCTCCATCAGTGCCGTGTCGCAGCCGGCGTCCAGAAACTCCCGGAAAGTCTTCTGCAGCTCATAGCTCTCAGGGGTGGTGTTGGCCGTCTCCTGATGGTGGCCGAGGAAGTAGATGCCGTTGGTGCCGATCATGCCCACTTTGCGGCCTGCGGCTTCCAGCACACTCTTTATCATGTGGGTGGTAGTAGTCTTGCCCTTGGTACCGGTGACACCGATCATGGTCATCCGGCGGGAGGGGTTGCCGAACAGGTTGCCGCTCATGAGTGCCAGCGCATAGCGGCTGCTCTCCACCTTCAGCACGGCAGCACCGGGGACGGTGGAAAGGTCGATGTCGTGCTGGACCACCAGCGCCGTCACGCCGTCGGCCACGCACTGGGCGGCGTAGTCGTGGCTGTCCCGCTGGGTACCCACGATGCAGACGAAAAGCCGGCCCGGGGCCGCCTTGCGGCTGTCGTAGATGATGTCCTCGATGTCAAGTTCAAGGCTGCCCTGCACCAGCGTATAGGACACGCCCTCCAACAGTTGTTCCAGTTTCATCGTTCAAATGCTCCTTATTGCTGTTCTGCCGCTGCGGCAGTAGGGTCTTCGGCGGGCGCGGCTTCCGCGCCCTCAGTATCGGGTTCGGTGCCGGAGGCTTCCTCCGGCTGGTTCTCGGCTTCTGCCTCCGCCGGGGCGGCAGGCTCTTCCGGGGCCGTCCAGCCCGAGGGCAGAGTCGGCTCACCCTGTGCAAAGCGGAATTTGCGGCTGGAAGAGGCGCTCAGGTGGCTCAGATCCAGCATACCGGTATCGGTGGGCGAGCAGCCCTTGCCGTCCTCATTGAGCAGGACATACTTTGCCAACCGGAGTTTGTAGTCCAGCTCATTCAGGGTACCCAGAAGCACGCTGATGCGGCCCTGATACAAAAACGCCATCTGCTCCGGGTCCTCGAACTCGATGCGGGTGACATCCGCCCCCAGCTCACTGCTGTCCAGTGCGGTCAGCAGAGTGTTCAGGGACTCGATCCGCTTATCCGTGGGCGGTCCGGCCTCGCTGGATGCGGCGCTGTCAGACGCCGCGCTGCCCGAAGACGCGCCGGACGGTCCTGTCTCAAATTCCAGCTGTGTACCCGGCGTCGTGGATACCGGCTCGCCGCCGCAGAGGATGATAAGGTCCGGCTGGGCCGAATCCTTATCCAGTATCTTCAGCCCCGCAGAAAGGCTCAGCCAGCCGCTGGACGTCTGCATGGCGTAGACGGCAGTGGCCGCGTTGGTCCGCACCACTACAGTGTTAGGGTAATCCCGCTCCACCCGGATATTTTCCAGCAGCGGGAACTGCTTTTCCAGCGCAGCGGCCTTTTCGGCGGGGTCGAAGCTGAAGATGTTCTCCTCCGCGTGGACGCCCAGCGCCTGCAGGATCTCAGCGCTGGAATAGCCGCCCACCTCCTGCACCACCTCTCCATCGACCGCCACTTCCAAGGTGTTTATCTTGAAGAGCATGGTCACGGTGAGGTAGACGCCCACCCCGATGACACAGAGCAGCAGCGCCAGCGCCGTCAGGCGGCGGATGGCCCTGCGGCGGCGGACAGCGGCACGAGTCAGACGGCGCTTCTTTCTACCCTCCCGCCGGGCCGGGCTGCGGAGGTTCGCCTCTGTGGGGCGGTAGCGCCCGCCGCTCTGGGGCCTCCGGGCGCTCTGGACGTTCTGGGGCCGCTGGCCATTGCGGGGGCGGCTCCCATTTGTGGGGTAGGCGGTCGTGTTCTGACGGGGCCGCTGGCTTCTCTGCTGGCCCTGACGGCGGCTCTGGTTCTGGTTACTGGGCCGTCGCGCCGTCTGCTGGGGAAACTGGATGCTGTTGTCCGCATATCCCGAGCTGTGGTTTTCGAACGTCACATTGCCGCCCGAGAAGTCCAGCGTCTGCTCCTGACAGCCCTGCGTCCGGCGGCGGTTCTGATTCGAGGGACGCCGGTCCTGCGTCCAGTCGTAGGCTTTGCGGGGCTTTCCCTGCCGCCGGGCGCTGTTCTGCTGCCCGGTGCGTCGGCTGTTATTCCGATCCTGCTGCATGGTGCGGCGTCGCCTCCTTTCCGTCTGATTATTTTATCACAAGAGTGCTGCCGAATCAATCACGGCGTCTTGACCAGTTTCATCAGGGCGTCAGCGATGCGGTCGAGGCTGTCGTCCACCGAAAGGGTGCGGGCGTTCCTGCCCATGGCAGCCAGCTTGCCCGGCTCGGCCAGCAGGCCGGAGACGGTCGAGACCAGCTTCTCGCCGGTCAGATCCTTTTCCTCGATGACCACAGCGGCACCGGCCTTCTGCAGCTCCATGGCGTTGTAATACTGGTGGTTCTCCGCCACATTGGGGCTGGGGATGAGGATGGCGGCGCGGCCCTCGGCTTCCAGTTCGGCCAGCGTCAGCGCACCGGCACGGCTGATGACGAGGTCGGCAGCGGCCAGCAGCTCGGGCATATTGTTGATATATTCCTTCACCACGAGGCTCTCGCCGGGAGCAAAGCCTTTTTCCTTTTCGAGATTTTGAAACAGCTCCACGCCATACTGTCCAGTGGCGTGGATGTGGAGCACAGGCTTGTGCTCTTTCTGCTCCCATGCGCAGAGGTCGGCCACCACCTCGTTGACGCGGCGGGCGCCGAGGCTTCCGCCGAAGGAGAGGATGACGGTGCGGTCACCGGCACCCAGCTGGGCGCGGATGGCGTCCCGCTCCCCTGCCTTCTCGAACACTTCAGGCCGCACCGGGTTGCCCACGACCTGCGTCTTTTCGGGCGCACCCAGCTTTTCCACAGCGGCAGGCACGGCGGCGAACACGATGTCCACATCCGGGGCCAGCAGCTTGTTGGTCACGCCGGGGAAGGCGTTCTGCTCATGGATGGCGGTCTTGATGCCCTTCTTGGCGGCGCAGCGCACCACCGGGCCGGAGACGTAGCCGCCGCAGCCGATGACGAGGTCGGGCTGTACTTCCTTCATCATGGCCCGGGCTTTCGGGCCGGAGAGGGCCAGGTTCCAGAGGGTGATGATGTTCCGCTTGATGTTGTTCAGGGAGAGCCTGCGCTGGAAACCGGTGATCTCGATGTGGTGGAAGGGGTAGCCCGCCTGGGTCACAAGGCGGTATTCCATGCCCTCTTTCCGGCCTGCAAAGTGTATCTCGGCGGACGGGTCGGCCTTTTTGATGGCTCCCGCAATGGCCAGAGCCGGGTTGATATGTCCGGCAGTTCCGCCGGCTGCGATCAGTACACGCATGGTGATTTCCTCCTTATTTGGATGTGCTCAATATCCCATGTTGGGGTCGAGCCGGATGGTGTTATTGGACTTTTCTTTTTCCCGCTGTTCCCGCAGGGCGCGGAGATTCTCCCGCTCGAGGCGGGCGCGCTCGCCGCCCCGGCCGATGTTTATCATCACGCCCATCTCGGCCAGCAGCAGGATGAGGCTGGTGCCGCCGGAGGAGAAGAAGGGCAGCGAGATGCCGGTGTTGGGCAGGGTATTGGTGACGACCGCGATGTTGCAGAACACCTGCCACGCAATTTGGGCCATGATGCCGATGCCCACCAGTGTGCAGTAGCGGTTCTCGGCGTGGAAGGCCAGCCACAGCCCCTGCACGAGGAAGAGCACGAAGAGCAGGATGACGATGACGGCACCCACGAAGCCCAGCTCCTCGCACACGACGCTGAAGATGAAGTCGTTGGTGCTCTCGGGGAGCCAGAGCTGTTTTTCGATGCTATTGCCGAGGCCGAGGCCGGTGACACCGCCGGAGCCGATGGCGTAGAGGCTCTGCAGGGTCTGGTCGGTCATCTTGCTCAGGTCGTGGGTCCAGCCGTCCAGACGGCTCTGTAAGTACGGGATGGAGTCGATGTGCTCCAGCACGGTGCGGAGCAGCAGCACAGCGGACGCGCCGCCCGCCCAGGTGATGATGCCGCCGCTGCCGCCCAGCAGCAGGATGGTGCCGCAGATGGCCGTCGTCAGGACAATGCCGGACATATGGGGCTCAAGCATGAGCAGGATGACCACCGGGATGAGGGGCAGCAGCGGGACGATGAGTTCCCGCACGATGCGCTGATAGAGCCACTGGCCTGCCGGGACGCGCCGCCCGGAGGCGGGGTCCAGCTTTTCCAGATGGGGCGCTTTCGCGGCCAGATGGGCCGTGAGCAGTATCATCTCGAACTTTGCGATCTCCGATACCTGAATGGTGAATCCGATGCGCAGCCAGCGGCGGCAGCCGTTGAGGGGCGCACTGAACAGCACTGCGATGAGCATCACGATGCTGACGACATAGCCCGGCCCGACCATCCTGCGCAGAAAGCGGTGGTCGATGCGGGAGAAGATCAGCATGACCGCGAAACCCAGACCCAGGCAGAACACCTGCGACTTGATGTAGTAAAAGCTGTCGCCCATCCGCAGGTAGCCCGTGGTGTAGCTGGCACTGAACAGCATGATGAGTCCGAACACGATGATGACTGCCAGCGTCGCCAGCCAGTTGATGAGCACCTGCGGCCAGGGGCCGGGGCTCGACAAGATGGCAAAGGACTCAGACTTTTTTCTCCGGATGGTCGCCATCCGCATTCCCTCCTTATCGGGTCCCGGCTCAGCTGGCCAGCGCCGCCTGCAAGGTCAGCGCAAGGCCCAGCATTGCCAGGACTCCAAAAATATAAAAGATATTCACCGGGTCAAAGCCCCGCTTTTCCAGCCAGCGGTGGAGCGGCGCGGTGCCGAACAGCTGCCGCCGCCCGCCGGAGGCTTTCCAGACGATGATCTGCAGAGCCACCATGCCGCCTTCCAGCCAGTAGGGCAGGGCCAGCGGGAGCGTCAGCCCGGGCCAGCCGACGCTCAGCGGCACACAACCCAGCGCACCGGCTAAAAACTGGCATCCCACTGCACCGGGGCGGAGCTTTGCGGGGTAGAAATTCCAGAGCAGGAAGGCCATCAATGCCCCGGCCAGCGCCGCCGGAAGGACGCCCAGCGGGAACCAGCCCAGGAGGGTCATAGCCGTCATGAGACCCAGCATGGCGATGAAGGCGCAGCCGCAGACCGTGCCGTCCATGCCGTCGGCGGTGCGGGCGCTCTCGGCCAGCGCCACTAAAATCGCCAGCCAGACCACCGGGGCCAGCGGCCCGAGGGTGCAGTAGCCGACGCCCGGCAGGGCCAGCCCGTCGGGCAGGCAGTGGTTCAGTCCCAGCAGGGCCAGCACCAGCGTGCCGGAGGCTGCTTCCAGCGCCAGCCGCACCGGGCGGCGCAGCCCCAGCGGCGACCGATGCCGCAGCCGGGCCACATCGTCCGCGAGGCCCACGACCCCGAAGCAGAGCGCCCCGAACAGGGCGATGAGCAGCCGTGTGGTCAGCAGGCTCTCGGTCCCCAGCAGCTCCGGCTGGGCGACACAGGCCGCTGTCCAGCCGACGCCTACCGCTGCCAGCGTCCCCACCATCAGGCAGAGCCCGCCCATCGTGGGCGGCTCATTTTCCTCCTGCTGGACGCGGAATGCCCGCAGCAGCGGCGTCATCAAATTCCCGAGCGCCGCCGTGAGGACGAACCCCAGCGTTGAGGCGACGATCAAGGCAAAACGAATCATAATAACGATACTCCAAGTATTTTACTTTGCGCAGACGGGATAAAACAGGGCCAGTGCCTTTTCCAGTGCCATGCCCCGGCTGGCCTTCACCAGCAGAGCGTCGCCTGGGGCCATCCGGGCCAGCAGAGCGTCTGCAGCCTGCTGGTAATCCTCGGCGTGGACAACGTCGGCGAGGCCCGCGTCCTTTGCAGCCTTTGCCGTCCGTGCGGCCTCGGGGCCGTAGGTGACAAGGGCGGTCAGCCCGGCCTCTGCGGCCTGACGGCCCAGCTCTTCATGAGCGGGCGCGCTCATCCCGCCCAGTTCCAGCATATCGCCCAGCAGAGCGAAGCGGCGCTTGCAGGGGTACTCTTTGAACATCGCCAGCGCGGCCTTCATGCTGTCGGGGTTGGCGTTGTAGCAGTCCTCGATGACGTCCATGCTGCCTGCGTGGACGACCTTCTGGCGCATACCGGTCTGCTCGAAATCGGCCAGACCCGCGATGACGCCCTCGGGCGCGAGGCCCAGACGGGTGGCAGCGGCGTAAGCAGCCAGCGCGTTCGCCACATTGTGACGTCCCATCGCAGGAATCGTCACCTCATAGCGGCCTGCATTTTTATCGCAGAGGGTGAAGGCCATGCCGTCGCCCTCCTGCCGGACATTGAGGGCGCAGACGTCGGCGTTCTCGTCGCCGAGACTGAACCACACGGGCCGGACATGGGTGGGCAGAGCGGCTTTGCGCAGGAAGGGGTCGTCGCCGTTGAGCACGAGGGGCGAACCCTCGGCAAGGCCGGCGCAGATTTCCAGCTTCGCCTTGCAGATGTTCTCCTGACTGCCCAGATTGCCGATGTGGGACACGCCGATGCAGGTGATGATGCCCACATCTGGGCGGGCAGCGCGGGCCAGACGGTCGATCTCACCAGCGTGGCTCATGCCCATCTCGATCACAGCGTATTCGGTGGAAGCGCCGATGCGCATCAGGGTGCGGGGCATGCCCAGCTCGTTGTTCTGGTTGCCCTCGGTCTTAATGGTCTCACCAAAGCCGCACAAGGCCGCGTAGGTCATCTGCTTGGTGGTGGTCTTGCCCACGCTGCCGGTCACGCCCACCACCTTGGGGTGGTACTGGCTGCGGTAGTTGGCACCCATCACCATCATGGCGTGGTAGCTGTCCAGGCAGAGGATGGCTTTTTCGGCCGGGACGCCCTCCACCGGGTGGTTCACCACCACAAAGGCTGCGCCCTCTTCCAGTGCTTTGGCCGCAAAGTCGTGGCCGTCGAACCGCTCGCCGGGAAAGGCCACAAAGATGCAGCCCGGCCGCACCTCACGGCTGTCGGTGGTGACCAGCTCCACTTCCGGGTCGCTGGTGAGGAAGCCGGCAGGCACAAGCCCTGCCAGCAGCTTGCTTGCATGGATCTTTTCCATAGTTCATTCCCCTCTCGTTTTTCTGGTTCCTTTATCCACAGGTAATGGTAACAATGGTACCGCGCTGGACGCTGGCCCCCACCTCACTGCTCTGGCTCTGGACCACGCCGTTGGCGTCACCCTCCACCACGCAGTTCAGCCCGGCGGCCGCCAGCATCTGGCGGGCAAAGTCTGCACTCTTGCCGGACACGTCCGGCACCTCGGTCAGGCTGCCGTCGTAGGTGTCGGTGTACAGATACACGGTGGTGCCGTAGGGCACCTTGGCCCCGGCATGGGGGTACTGGCAGGTCACCAGCGCCGCCGTCTGGTCGGATGCCGACTCCATCAGCTGGTGCTTGAGGCCCTTGATGTTCAGCTGCACCTGCGCATTGCTCCACTCGGTGCTGATCAGGTTGGGCACCGTGACGGTGGTCTGGCTGCGGTCCTCGCCGTCGGTGGCGATGCCCAGATAGGGGGCCACCTCGCTGATGATGTTGCCGGCCACAGGAGCGGCCAGAATGGACGAATAGTCGGTGCGGGCGTTGTTGGGGTCATCCAGCATCACATAGACCAGGATCTCCGGGTCGTCGGCGGGCAGGACGGCCGCAAAGGAGGCGACCTTCTTGTAGTCACCGTCGGCGCGGCGGTGCATGTTCAGCTGTTCCGACGTGCCGGACTTGCCGCCGATGCGGTAGCCGGAAACGTAGGCGTTCTTGCCGCCGCCGGTGCCGTTGCCCACCTCGTACTCCATCATCTGGCGGATGACATCGCTGGTGGACTCGCTGATGACCTGACGGCGAATGTTGGTGCCGATCTCCTCCACCACGTTGCCGTTGGTGTCGGTGATCTTATCCACCACATGGGGGGTGACCAGATAGCCGCCGTTGACGGCTGCCGCCACGGCAGTGCACATCTGCAGCGGCGTGATGGCCATGGCCTGGCCGAATGCCGAGGAGGCCAGCTGCACCTCACCCAGCTGATTGGCCGAATAATACTTCATCAGGCCGGTCTCGCTGGGCAGGTCCACGCCGGTGCGCTCGGTAAAGCCAAAGGCGTCAAAATAATTGTAGAACTGCTGGGAGCCCACGCGCTGGCCCAGCTGGATGTAGTAGAGGTTGCAGCTCTGGCGCAGAGCGTCGGCCATGTTGATGGTGCCGTGGGCCTTGTGGCCTGCGCAGTGGTAGGTCTCCTTGGCCACGCCGTAGGCACCGGCACAGGTAAAGGTGGTGTTCATGGTCGCCACGCCGGAGTCCAGACCCATGGCCGAGGTGATGACCTTGAACACACTGCCGGGGTAGTACAACTCGGTGATGGCCTTGTTCTTCCACAGGATATCGCGGTAGGTGCCGGTATAATCCGGGTCCGGGTCCACGATCTTGTTGCCGTTTTCGTCCAGCTTGAACTTCTTCGGGTCATTTTCGTCCCGGAGGTAGATGGTGTACAGCTCCGGCTCTGCGGCCACCTGCTCCTGCAGGTAGGCCAGGTTGGCGCTGTAATCCAGCGGCGTGTTGGGGTCAAAGTCCGGTTTGGAGGCCATGGCCAGGATCGCACCGGTCTTGACGTTCATCACGATGGCACAGCCGCGGTTCTCGACGTTGTTGGCCGCAACGGCCTCCGTCAGGTAGCGTTCCGCGATCTCCTGTACGTTCACGTCCAGTGACAGCACCAGATTGGAGCCGTCCTTGGCGGCAAAGGTGGTGGCGTTCTGGTCGGCAATGGCGTTGCCCACCGCGTTGCGCCGGGTGATGGTGCGGCCGTCCACACCGGCCAGCGTGGACTGGTAGGATTTTTCCAGGCCGTAAGTGCCCACGCCCTCGCCGTCGGTAAAGCCCAGCACGGCAGCCGCAAAGGCTCCGTAGGGGTAGTTGCGCTGAGAGCTCTTTTCCGTCGAGACGGACACCCGCCCGATGCGGTCTGCGCCGGAGCCCTTTTTGTGCGCCTTGTTGAAACCGGACACATAATCCTCAATGGACAGCTTGACGGCGTTGTTCACCTTGGTGGCCAGCACCACATAGGAGGAATCAATTTTGGACAGTGCATCGTACACGGTCTGGTATTGCTGGGTGTATTCCTCCGAGGAAGTGTCCACCGCGTCCAGACTCTCGCCGTCGCCGGAGAGCAGCCGCAGGGTGATGCCCTGGCTGACCTCGGCGCACATGGTCGGGTCAAATGTGCGCACCGTCGTTTTATCGTCGTTGGTGCTGGTGGTGTACAGGATGCTGCTGTAGCTGGGGTCAGCCCAGATGTTCCACACCACGCTGGTGGAAGCCAGCGTGATGCCGTTGGCGTCGTAGATCTCGCCGCGGGTGGCCTTGACCGTGGTGTCCAGCAGCTGCTGCTGGGCGGCATACTGTCGGTACTTGGCACCGTCCCGGATCTGGATGACATACAGGCTGTGGACGACCACGGCCGATGCCAGCACGACCGCCGCCAGCCCCAGAATGCTGCACACGCGCCGGGTGCGTCCGTTGAGCCGTTCCCGCGCAAAGGCCGGGCGCACCCGGTAGCCTTTGCCCTTTTTCTTGTTGGAATCTTGTTGCATGCTGTTCTCCCGCAGACAGGGCGGAGCACCCGTTCTGCCTGCTGTTTTCTTCAGGATATCGGCCCGCGCGGCGGCAGCCCCGGACCGGCTAAAAACCGAAAAAGCGTGCGCCGCCGCACGCTTTCCCGTTTTGATGTTATTTTACGGTGCCCAGAATGGTCACGGCACCGTTGTAGATGAAGCTGGTCCACTGCCGCACAGGGGACTGCTGACGCTCCAGCGCACCGGACTCGTTCAGCCGGATGTAGGTGATCTGGCTGGGGTCGATCTTCATCAGACCCAGACGGCTGGCCGCTTCTTCCACGCTGGTGATGTTGGTCTTGCTGTTCAGGGTGCTGTTGTAGTAGGTGTACTGGCTCTGGGCGCTCACCAGCTGGGCCTTGGCGTCCTGGATCTGATCATTCAGCTCCACCAGCTGGGCCTCGCTCATCAGCAGGCTGATGGCAAACCCGGTGAGCAGGGCTGCCGCCACCAGATGCATGGCATTGCGCAGCGCTGCCTGCAGCGGCGAAAGACGGCGCTTGCCGCCCTTTTCCACGCGCAATGCGGTCTTGCGCTGTGTCTGCGGCGCTTTTCTGCGCCGCGCGGTGTTGTAATCGTATGCTGCCTGACCCATGGTTTCCTCTCCTCCTCACAGGATGCCTGCGGCATCCCTCAGCACTTTTCCAACACACGCAGATGAGCCGACCGGCTGCGCCGGTTTTCTTCCAGCTCCTGCGTGTTGGCTTCAATGGGTTTGCGGGTAATGAGCTTTGCCTTGGCCTTGCCGCCGCACACACACACCGGGAACTCCGGCGGGCAGGTGCAGGCCGTGGCCCAGCGGCGGAACTTGTTTTTCACCAGCCGGTCCTCCAGCGAGTGGAAGGTGATCACGCACAGCCGCCCGCCGGGCGCAAGATGCTCGAAAATGGTGTCCAGCCCCTCTTCCAGCGCATCCAGCTCATGGTTCACGGCAATGCGCAGCGCCTGAAAGGTGCGGCGGGACGGGTTCTTGTTCTTGCGCCGCTCCGCCGGCGGCATGGCGCTGGCCACAATGTCGGCCAGCTGCAAAGTGGTCTCGATGGGCGCGTTCTCCCGCGCTTCCTCGATCTTGCCGGCGATCTGCCAGGCAAAGGGTTCTTCGCCGTAGTCCCGCAGGATGCGGGCCAGGTCCTCACGGCTGAGGGTGTTCACCAGATCTGCCGCCGTCTCACCCTGCTGGCTCATCCGCATGTCCAGCGGTGCATCTGCCCGGTAGGAAAAGCCCCGGGCCGCGTCGTCCAGCTGGTGGCTGGAAACGCCCAGATCCAGCAGTGCACCGTTGATCTTGTCGATGCCCAGCTCTTCCAGCGCCTGCCCGGCGTAGCGGAAGTTGATCTGCACCACGGTGGCCGGCAGCCCGGCCAGACGGGCCCGGGCCGTCTGCACGGCATCGGGGTCCTGATCCAGCGAGATCAGCCGCCCGCCCTTTGCAGCGTCCAGCCGCAGGGCGATCTGGCGGGAGTGGCCCGCACCGCCTGCGGTGCCGTCCAGATAGGTGCCCGCCGGGTCGATGGCCAGCCCTTCCAGGCATTCGTTCAACAGAACCGGGATATGCTCAAATGAGGTCGGGTCAAAGGGCACGTTTTCTTCTGAAGCCATTGGCACGGCCTCCTTTCTCTCTTGCAGAATTCTTATGTCAGATGTGCAGGCTGCGCAGTCGGGCTGCACGCTGCTCATTGCTCACCGCCGCGCGGCGGGCGTTCCAGACGTCGGTGGCCCAGATCTCGGCGTGGTTGCGGTTGCCGATGATGGTCACATCCTTTTCCAGCCCGGCATAGCTGCGCAGCTCTGCCGGCAGAAGGATGCGTCCCTGCTTGTCCGGCACCACCTCGCAGGCGGTGCTGAACAGATCACCGGACACCTCCCAGCTGTCCATCAGCTCGTCGGCCTCCAGCTTTTCCGCCAGCTTTTCCACCTCAGGCAGCGGCAGCACGAACAGGCAGTTGTCCACCCATTCCAGCACCACGAAGCTCTCGCCCATGGCGTCGCGAAACTTTGCGGGGAAGTTCAGCCGCCCTTTGGCGTCGATGGTATAGTCATACCGGCCAAAGAACATGCTGCCTGCCCCCTTTCGGGGCTGTGGAGAGGGCCTTTGCCCTACTTTTACCCACTTTACCCCACTGACACACATTTATTGTAGCAAATCAAGCCCCCGATTGCAAGGTTTTTTGTCCCTGTTTTTACGGCAAAATGTCACAAAAAAAGTCCCTGCGGGCCGTCATTTTTGCCTGCAGGGACGCATCATTTTGCCATGTGTGTAATTTGTGTGGAAATCAGCCGTTTTTCTTGGCATTCTGGCGCAGGTTGGCGCGCACGTTCTTTACCTGTGCGGCATTCTCCATCATCGCCTCTTCCGTGGTCTTGAGCATGTTGTCGCAGTAGTCGGTCACGGTCTGACGCAGCGTGCGCGACTCGCTCTGGGCAGCGGCGGTGATCTCGGCGGCGCGCTGCTGGGCGGCTTTCACGATCTCGGCATCGCTCACCAGGATGCGGGCGCGCTCCTCGGCCTTCTTCACGATGGCCTGAGCCTGTGCATTGGCCGTGTCCACGATCTGGGCACGGTCGTTCACGATCTGCTGGGCCTGCCGCAGCTCGCCGGGCAGGTTTGCGCGGATATCATCCAGATAATCCCGGACCTTTTCCACGTCCACCAGACGCTTGCCGCCGGACAGCGGCATGCTGGTGCTCTCTTCCAGCGTATCTTCAATGGTGTCCAAAAGCTCGTTCACGTTCATAGTGCTTCCCCCTCCTGCTGCATGGGCTTCGTATATTTCCACAGCAGCACCTTGCCATACTTATACTGCTTCTGCAGGGTCAGGCCGCCCACCTGTGCCGGCAGCACAAGGCCCGTTTCGCTCTCGCACAGCACAGTGCCGCCGGGTGCGGTGCACTTGTCCACCGCCGGCAGGATCTTTTCCAGCGTACCGCCCCGGAACGGCGGATCCAGCAGCACCACGTCGAACTGCTCCCGGCAGGCCGACAGATACCGGGCGGCCTCGCCCACATTGACCCGGCTGCGGTCGAACACACCGCAGGTCTTGCAGTTGCGCATCACGATGTTCACCGCCTCGCGGTTCTCATCCAGGAACACGCACCGGGCCGCGCCGCGGCTCAGCGCCTCGATGCCCAGCTGTCCGCTGCCGGCATACAGGTCCAGCACCCGCGCGCCCGGCAGGTCGAACTGTACAATGCTGAACATGGCCTCCTTCACCTGCGAAAGGGTGGGCCGGGTCACGTCAGTCCCGGGCAGGGCTTCCAGACGCCGTCCCCGGGCTTCTCCTGCGATCACGCGCATGATTTGACCTCCTTCTGGTCGGCCGGGCGCGCTCGCATAGCCTCGCCCGGCGCTGCATATCCTCTTCTGGTTCTTCTTATTATCATCAAACCGTGCATTCTTGTCAAGTACCGGGGCGCATTGCACGCCCGGAGGCTTTGTGCTACAATCAGAGTATCGCACAGGCGCCGGGCATTTTGCGGCGCATTCTGGACCAAAGGAGAGTATTTTTATGAACGTTCTGCTCATCAACGGCAGCCCCCACGAAAAGGGCTGCACCTACACCGCCCTGTCCCTGATCGCCGGGGAGCTGAACAAGGCCGGTATCGACACCGAGATCCTGCACGTCGGCGGCAAGCCGGTGGGCGGCTGCATCGGCTGCGGCGGCTGCC
>OKUQ01000765.1_pt1 | contig 17112 bp, 17 predicted proteins | sample 1606811 | NCBI WGS metagenome assembly OKUQ01 (sample SAMEA3882546, study PRJEB24775) | human gut metagenome | biome: human-associated habitat; feature: intestine environment; material: feces | place: Netherlands | collected 2009/2010
CTACTAACAACTAGCTACTAACAACTAGCTACTAACAACTAGCTACTAACAACTAGCTACTAACAACTAAAAAAAGGTCTTGTCGCACTGCGACAAGACCTTTTTTACATGAGAGATGAAATTAGTCGATGTTTTCTACGACGCAAGCCGTACCCTGGCCGCCACCGATGCACAGTGTAGCCAAGCCGTATTTGCCGCCGACTTCTTTCAAGCCATAGAGCAAGGTTACGAGGATACGAGCGCCCGATGCACCAATCGGATGGCCGAGGGCGATAGCACCGCCATGGATGTTGACTTTATCCATATCGAAGCCGAGTTCACGGCAGCAGTATACAGCCTGAGCTGCGAAAGCTTCGTTAGCTTCGACGAGGTCGAGGTCTTTGACTTCGAGGCCAGCTTTAGCCAATGCTTTACGGGAAGAAGGAACAGGGCCGGTACCCATGATGGACGGATCGACGCCAGCGGAAGCATAGCTTACGACTTTAGCCATCGGTTTGAGGCCGAGTTCTTTCGCTTTATCAGCGGACATAACTACGAATGCAGCTGCGCCGTCGTTGATGCCGGAAGCGTTACCAGCAGTAACTGTGCCGCCTTTTTTGAAGGCCGGTTTCAATTTAGCAAGGCCTTCCATGGTCGTGCCTTCACGCGGGAATTCGTCTGTATCGATGACGACGTCCTGTTTTTTCTGATGAACCGTTACCGGAACGATCTGAGATTTGAATGCGCCGCTCTTGATAGCTTCGCAAGCTTTGACCTGAGAACGGACACCGAGTGCATCCTGGTCTTCACGAGTGATGCCGAAGCGTTCAGCAACGTTTTCAGCCGTGATGCCCATATGATAGTCATTGAATGCATCCCAGAGGCCATCTTTGATCATCGTATCGACGAGGACACCGTTGCCCATACGATAGCCATAACGAGCTTTAGGAACAGCGAAAGGAGCCATGGACATGTTTTCCATGCCGCCTGCTACGATGACGTCAGCGTCGCCGGCTTTGATCATCTGAGCTGCCAAGGATACGCAGCGGAGACCGGAACCGCAGACTTTGTTGACCGTAAGAGCCGGTACTTCGATAGGCATGCCAGCTTTAATCATAGCCTGACGAGCCGGGTTCTGGCCCTGAGCAGCCTGAAGGACGTTGCCCATTACGACTTCATCGACGTCTTTACCTTCGATGCCAGCACGTTTGAGAGCTTCTTTAATGACAACAGCGCCGAGTTCTACAGCCGGTGTGTTTTTGAAACCGCCACCGAATTTACCAATTGCTGTACGGCAAGCGCTTACGATAACTACTTCTTTCATTGGAATCACTCCTTGGATAATTTTTTACGTATGAAATAGGTGCCGGCGAATCAGTATGAGAGGATACACCGGGCGAAAGTATCATAATAAAAATGATACTTTGATATTGCTATCATACACCTTTTTTAAGGAAATGTACAGAGCACGTTCAAAAAATTACGTACTCCATACATCTCCCTTACTTATGGCTAGGGAATAGGGAATTTTTGAATTACAGACGTTCTACGATGATAGCCGTGCCCTGGCCGCCGCCGATGCAGAGGGAAGCCAGACCATATTTACCGTTGATTTCCGGTTCAGCCAATGCGTAGAGCAAGGTGACGACGATACGAGCGCCGGAGCAGCCAATCGGATGGCCGAGGGCGATAGCGCCGCCGTGGATGTTGACTTTGTCCATGTTGAGGCCGAGTTCGCGGACGCAGTATACGGACTGAGCTGCGAAAGCTTCATTCAATTCGATGAGGTCCATCTGGTCGACGTTCATGCCGGTCTTCTTCATGACTTTGCGGACTGCCGGAACAGGGCCAGTACCCATGATTGCCGGTTCAACACCAGCCGAAGCCCAGTCGATGATGCGAGCCAGCGGTTTGATGCCGAGTTCTTTAGCTTTTTCAGCGGACATTACGACAACAGCAGCTGCGCCGTCGTTGATGCCGGAAGCGTTACCAGCGGTAACTGTGCCGTCTTTGATGAAGGCCGGACGGAGTTTAGCCAGTGTTTCCATGGTGCAGTTCGGACGGATGAATTCGTCTTTGTCGACGACGACATCGCCTTTTCTCTTATGAATCGTTACCGGAACGATCTGGCTGTCGAATTTGCCTTCCTGCTGAGCTTTGTAAGCCAAGTTTTCAGAACGGCAAGCCAGCTTATCCTGGTCTTCACGGGTTACACCGAAGCGAGCGGCAACGTTTTCAGCCGTTACGCCCATGTGGTAGTTGTTTTCCGTGCAGAACAGGCCATCGCGCATGAGCAAGTCTTCGAGGACGCCGTTGCCCATACGATAGCCGCGGCGGCCTTTAGCGATGGAGTAGGGGGCGTTGGACATGGATTCCATACCACCGGCTACGATGATGTCAGCATCGCCGAGTTTGATCTGCTGGGAAGCGAGGGAAATGGCACGCATACCGGAACCGCAGAGTTTATTTAATGTGAAAGCAGGAACTTCCTGAGGAATACCCGAATGAAGGGCTACCTGACGGGCCGTGTTTTCACCGCAGCCAGCCTGGAGTACGTGACCCATGATGACTTCGTCGATCTGGTCGACAGGAATACCTGCGCGTTTGATTGCTTCAGTAACAGCAGCTACACCGAGGTCTACCGCGGTGACGTCTGCGAACTGGCCATTGAAACTGCCGATGGCCGTACGGCAAGCACTTACGATAACAGCATCTCTCATTAGAAAAACCATCCTTTCGTGATGTGAAACAAAGTATAGAATAATATAGTATATAAGACTTAGTTGACGGAGCCGCCGCTTACGCAGCTCCTTGGGGGTTACGCTGAAATGAAGAACTTGAGTTCTAAATTTCACAATCTCCATGCCTATATAGTACATTTTTTCACAAGGAAATGCAAGAGGAAAATGAATTTTCCCTATGCTAGATAATCATGATAAAGAAAGGATCAGATGAGAAAAGAATAAAGAGAACGAATAATTTGGTATACGTATGGTTGGCGGCTAGCAGTCAGCAGCTAGCCGCTCGTAGGGCCGCCCTTTGGGACGGCCCCTACGAACTCCTAGCCACTAGCCCCTAACCACTAAAAAAGGGCTTGCCGCGACGCGGCAAGCCCTTTTCCTATCTCTTTTAAAGAAGATGAGCGATGAAACTGTACGAAAGTAAAGCGCCCATGGAGATGATGATTTTTGCGTCTGCACTTAAATTCATAGTTCTTACCTCTTTTCTTCTTTAATATATTGCAAAACTTAATAATTTTAATTATGTATCAGATATTGAATCCGGAAAGCGGAACTCTTTATCTATAAATATAATATCATATGCGTAAATAAAATCAATAGCCAGAAAATGCAACGACTTGACACCTGTATTACCACAATGCAAATATAGGTGTTTGAACAGTATAAAAACAGGAAAATGGCCGAAAAATCCTTTTAAATAGAATAAACAAAAGCAAAGGACAAGAAGTGTAAAAGTGAATAAAATAGATATTTATTCAAAACAGAAAAATATTAAATTTTACGTTAAAATAAAGTATAAACTTAAAAATAGAAAAATGGTGACTGACAGGCACTAGCGACAGGGCGGGAAATGCCTTATAATGGATACAATATCCTTTGATGCCGTGACGTCGTTACGGCTGTCATCAGTAAGTGAAATTATTATATAAATGTTTTATATAGTGGGAGGAGTATCATGGGATTTTTTGATGCCTTTTTTAAAGAACACCAGAGAACGAAGAGCGAGGAAATCTATGACAAGGCCTTGCAGATTTTCAATTCGCCGGAATTACAGAATCAGGCCCTGTCAGGCAAACTGGCCGACAAGGTGACGCATGGCGAAGATTGCGACATCATTCCGGGTTCATATGGTCGTTTTGGCCACGATAGGACCAATCCAATTCCCGTCAATGGACCGAGTGGAGAATTTGTCTACTTATCGCGTCTGCGCCTGCGCCGGACCGGATCGATGGTCTTTTTCCACAAAGCCGGTAGCGTCGACGGCATCGATGTCTTTGAACTGACCAACGTCAGCGGCAAGTTCGTCGACCGCCTGTATGTCGACATGTACCATCCCCGCTGTTCCCGCCGCTATCCGGAAGGCTATACGCTGGAAAAGGAAGCTGTCTTTCCCCGCGGCGTGACGACGAACCTGCCCGATTTCCCCAAAGGACTCTACAAGGCCATCAAAAAAGAAGCCAAGCAGCGCCTGGGCATCGACGTCGCTGATAAAGAAAGCGATTGCATCGATGTACCGGCTGTCCAGGATGCGTTAGCCCATCTGCGGAAGGAAAGGCCGGTGGCTCCTGTCATGAAGCCATTGAAATAAAGGGAAACTATGGTATAATTACACCAGGTTAGTAATGTAGATTATTAGGAGGGTTATCGATGAGAGAATTACCAAAAGCCCATGAAATTTGGCGCCATTTCAAAAAAAATACTTATGAAATCATCACCATTGCCGAACATACGGAAACCGGTGAAAAATTTGTCATTTACAAGGCCTTGCACGATACGATGAAGACCTATGCCCGCCCGTTGAAGGATTTCATGAGCGAAGTCGATAAGGAAAAATATCCCCGTGCTGAACAGGATTATCGTTTCGTCAAGATTAAATAACCTTGACAAGGCCTGCCATGGCTGATATAATATGTACTGTTGAAAATAAAGCAGAAGCTATCCGCTTCTCACCTTACAAGACGGTCGTGTCACTAGGGTCTATGACGGAAACGTAGAGCGGATAGTCATGCTATCCGTTCTTTTTTTATTTCGGAGGTGAAAGACGATTAGTAAGGAATTACGTATCAACGATCAAATCAGAGCCCGTGAAGTACGCGTGGTCAGTGATTCTAACGAACAGCTCGGTGTCATGTCTCTCCGTTCGGCCCGCCAGATTGCGGAAGAACGGCATTTGGACCTGGTAGAAGTCGCACCGAATGGCAAACCGCCTGTCTGTCGCATCATGAACTACGGGAAATACCGTTATGAACAGCAGAAGCGTGAAAAGGAAGCCAAGAAAAAACAGAAAGTCTTGACATTGAAAGAAGTAAAGCTTCGTCCCAATATCGAAGACCATGACTTCTACGTTAAGATGAAAGCTGCGCAGCGTTTCCTGGGTGAAGGCAGCAAAGTCAAAGTTACGATCATGTTCCGCGGCCGCGAAATGAGCCATCCGGAACTGGGCCGTGATTTGCTGGTTCGATTCGCTGATGAATTGAAAGACACCGCCCATGTAGAAAAAGAACCTAAAATCGAAGGCAGAAACATGACCATGGTCATCGCTGTCAACAAGAAGTAACAGGAGGACAATTATTATGCCGAAATTGAAAACTCGCCGTGCTGCGGCAAAACGCTTTAACACAACTGGTACAGGTAAAATCAAACGCATGAAACCGTATAAGAGCCACATCCTGGAAAGCAAGAGCCCGAAACGTAAACGTAACCTGAGAAAAGCTACGCTCGTTTCCAAGACCATGACCGAAGCCGTCCGCAAGATGTGCCCGTTCATCTAATAGGGAAAATACTTTTTTTGATATAGATTCGGAGGAATAGACTAATGGCAAGAATCAAAGTTGGCGTTACAGCACACGCTCGTCATAAAAAAATCTTAAAAATGGCTAAAGGCTACCGCGGTACCCGCAGCCGTCTCTTCAAAAAAGCTAACGAAAGCGTCATGAAAGCGCTCTACTACGCTCGTCGTGACCGCCGCGCCAAGAAACGCGAATTCCGTAAATTGTGGATTGCCCGTATCAACGCTGCAACCCGCGCTAACGGCCTCAGCTACAGCCGCTTCATCTGCGGCCTCACCAAAGCTGGTGTCATCGTAAACCGCAAAATGCTCGCTGACCTCGCCGTCAATGACGCAGCTGCTTTCGCAAAACTCGTAGAAGTTGCAAAAGCACAGTAATTTATGTAAATAAAAATCCCCTGCATGAAGGTTTCCACCGTCATGCAGGGGATTTTTTTCTGCAGGGGCTGGCAACTATCAGCCACGAATCACGAACCACGAATCACGAACCACGAAAAAAGGCGCTGTCTTCATGCGACAGCGCCTTTTTTTCAATGCCGCCAGGCCTTGGGTACGGGGATGAGGAAGGCGAAGATGGCGCCTATGATGGCGCAGATCCAGAGGCACTGCAGGGCCGTGGGGATGCCCCACTGGTCAGCGCCCCAGCCGACGATTGGCGAAATGAGGCCGCCAATAGTCGTCGTCAGACCCAGGGTGACGCCAGAAGCGAAGCCGACGTTTTTGCCGAGGTATGTCTGTCCCAGGACGACGATGGGACTGTAAGCGGCGAACAGCGAAAAGGCGACGGGGATGAGCAGCAGCGTCGCTGCGATGAGGTTCGTACTGTTTACCAGGAAGAACATGGAAGGAATCATGATCAGCATGGAGCCGCGAAGGACGCGGAGAAAGCCGAAGCGGTCGGCCAGGACCCCGCCGAGGAAGGTGATGACGACGCCCATGGAAAAGAGGATGGACAAGGCCAGACTGCCTGTGGACGGCGAGGTGTGCAGGACGTGGATCCAATAGAGGGGAATGAAGGTGTTACAGACCGTAAAGCCGACGGACCGGACGAAGATGACGACGGATAAGCGTCCAAACGCGCTCCAGTCGTTGGTCAGGACTTCGCCGGGATGAGCCTGTTTTTCGGCCAGGTTGGCATCGTTGACCAGGGCTAAGATGTGCGGCATCTGGTGATAGAGGATGAAGGCGATGATTGCATTGACGATGCCGAAGATGACCAGACCGTGGATGTCGAAGGCATAGGCACAGGCGCCGGCTACCATGGGGCCGATGGCGAAGCCGGCATTGCCGCCGACGGAGAAAGTCCCCAGGGCCTGTCCCTTGCGGTCGCCGGCGATGTTATTGACCATACGGGCCGCTTCGGGGTGATAGATGGAAGAACCGAAGCCGCTGAACATGGAACAGAGGAAGATGAACCAATAATTCTGAGTAAAGGCCAGCAGGGTTAGGCAGAGGCCGCAGAGGACGGGGCCGAGCGGTGCGAACCAGGGCTTGGACACCTTATCGGAGTAATAGCCGAAAATCGGCTGGGATACGGACGATAAGAGCATATTGGCAAAGATGAGCGTCGCCGCGTCTTGATAACTCAGGTTACACGACGAGATGAAATAGGGCAGGAGGGCCGGGATGGCGCCTTGCGCCCAGTCTACGGAAAAATGGCCCGTAGCGAATAGGTATACATAAGGACTTAGTTTCTTCATACAAATCCTCCTTTCAAGAAATATGAATCGTTTCTATTATAACATAGACTATTTTCCTTTTCCTGTTGGTGTTATAATAATAACAAACTAATCAATATATATTAGAAGGAGTGGTTATTATGGCATCAAAAGAAATGTACGCCCTGGGGTCACAGGCTTCGGTCATCCGCGACCTTTTCGCTTATGGCCAGCAGCAGGCGGCTGTCGTCGGCAAGGAAAATGTCTTTGATTTCAGTATCGGCAATCCGACCGTCCCGGCTCCAGCCTGCGTCAAAGAAGCCATTGAAGATATCATGGAAACGCGGGAATCGGCAGCCATCCACGGTTATACGGCCGCTGCTGGCGATACGGCTGTCCGCCAGGGCCTGGCTGACTTCATGAACCAGACTTATGACGCCCAGGTACGGGCCGATAATTTCTATATGACCTGCGGGGCTGCGGCCTCTTTGACGATCAGCCTCAAAGCCCTCGTCGAAAGCCCGGATGACGAAATCATCCTCATTGCACCGTTCTTCCCGGAATATACGGTCTTCGTCCAGAATGCCAATGCCAAATCCGTCGTCCTGCCGCCGGATACGGAACACTTCCAGATTTCCCTGGATGCCTTGGAAAAGGCCATTACGCCTCATACGCGGGCAGTCATCATCAATTCGCCGAACAACCCGTCTGGCGTCGTCTATTCCGCCGATACTTATGAAAAACTGGCCGCTTTGCTGACGCGGAAATCCCAGGAAATCGGTCATGCCATCTATATCATCTCAGATGAACCGTACCGGGAAATCATTTACGATGACCTTCCCATCCTCTATGTCCCGAAATTCTATAAAGATACGATTATCTGCTATTCCTACAGTAAATCCCTGAGCCTGCCTGGCGAACGTATCGGCTACGTCCTGGTCCCGGACTGCGCTGCCGATGCCAAGGAAGTCTATACGGCTGTCTGCGGGGCCGGCCGTTCCATGGGCTTCGTCTGCGCACCTCATCTCTTCCAGGACGTCGTCCTCAAATGCCTGGGCCAAACCAGCGATATGAATATTTACGACGAAAACCGCAAGCTCTTATATAATGGATTAAAAGAAATGGGCTACGACTGTGTCTATCCGAGCGGTGCTTTCTACCTCTTCGTCAAATCGCCCGAAGCCGATGCCAAGGCTTTCTCCGATAAGGCCAAGAAACTGAACCTGCTCATCGTCCCGGCCGACAGCTTTGGCTGCCCTGGCTACGTCCGCGTATCGTATTGCGTCGATCCGGATATGATCAAACGGTCTTTTGCTGCCTTTAAGAAATTGATGGAACAGTATCAATAAAAAAGTGTAAGAAATTGGAAGAATTTCCTTGACACGTCCTGTATCTGTGGTATACTAAACAAGTCGTTAGGAAATGGGCCTATAGCTCAGCTGGTTAGAGCGCACGCCTGATAAGCGTGAGGTCGGTGGTTCGAGTCCACCTAGGCCCACCACACAGACCATCGTTTGGATTATTCCGGAACGATGGTTTTTTTTTCAACAGAAGGAGGGGAGACCATGACGGAAAGTGAAAGGCAGCTCCAGGCGATGGCCCTGTCGATTCAGGCAGCCCGTCAGCAGGCCGGATGCAAGGTATCTGTTGCGGCACCGCCAGCAGCGGCTGATGCGATTCCCAATCTCGGCGGCGAAGCCCGGTCAGGCGACTGCCTGGTCAGTATGCTGGCCAGCGGCAGCAAGGGCAATGCAGCCTATATCCGTTGTGGGAAGACGAATATCCTCATCGACGCCGGCATCAGCTGTCGCCGTATCGAACAGGGGTTGAAGCGCTATGACTGCACCTTGAGCGACCTCGACGCGGTCTTCATCACCCATGAGCACTCAGACCACGTCAACGGCTTGGCGACGCTTCTCAAGCGGACGGCCATGCCCGTCTATACGACGGCCGAGACCTGGCAGGCCATGGGCCGGAAAGTAGAAGGCTTCCAGAACCGTTTCGTCCGGCTGACGCGGCGCGTAGGCCTAAAGGACATCCAGGTCATCCCCTTTGCCATCTCCCACGATGCGGCCCGGCCCGTCGGTTATACTATCTGCCACGGCGATTCGAAGATTACCTTGGCGACGGACTTAGGCTGTGTCAGCCCCGACGTCGCAGCCGCTGCGGCTTATGCGGATATCCTCATCTTAGAAGCCAATCACGATGAGCAGATGGTCCGCAACGGCCCGTATCCGTATCCGCTCCAGCAGCGCATCCTCGGCCGCTGGGGGCATCTGTCCAACAAGACGGCAGCCGCTTTTCTGGCCGGGTTGCCGACGAAAGGCGTCATGCGGGTCCTCCTGGCCCACCGCAGCGAAAAGAACAATACGCCGTCCCTGGCGCTGCACACGATGCGTACAGTCTTATCCCAGGCCGGCCGGGTCATCGGCCAGGATATCTTATTACGGCTGGCCTGCCAGAAGGGCAGTGTCCGCTTCCAGGAAGGGAGTCATGAACTATGATGCAACGCAAACATATCATCACGGCAGCTGCTGCCGTCGTCCTCATCGCTGTCGGCGTCTTCGGCGGCTTCAAGATCCACGATACCTTTTTTACGCCGAGCGGCACTTATAACGGAACCGTGAACCAGCTCCAGGAACCGTCGAAATCGGATTCCATCTCGGATGCCCGAAATACGGCTGTCGTCCAGGCTGCCAAGAAGGTCAGCCCAGCCGTCGTCGGCATTACGACTAAAGTCTATAACCGCGATATGTTCAACCGGAAAGTCCTGGTCGGTGAAGGCGTCGGTTCCGGCGTCATCTTCGACAAGGCCGGCTATATCGTAACCAATAACCACGTCGTCGGTACGGCCAAGACGGTCATCGTCTCCCTGGCCGATGGCCAGAGTACGGAAGGGACCGTCGTCGGCCGCGATGAAAAGACGGACTTAGCCGTCGTCAAGATCAAGATGGACAACCTGCCCGTCGCTGAATTTGGCGACAGCGATTCCCTGCAGGTCGGCGAACCGGCCATTGCCATCGGCAACCCGCTGGGCCTGGAATTTCAGGGGACCGTCACGGTCGGCGTCATCAGCTCTTTGAACCGGACTATCGGTGCCGAAGGGCAGAGCATGAAGCTCATCCAGACCGACGCTGCCATCAATCCGGGCAATTCCGGCGGCGCTCTCGTCGATGCTGACGGCAAGGTCATCGGCATCAACAGCGCCAAGATTTCTAAAGAAGGTGTCGAAGGCCTGGGCTTCGCCATTCCTATCAACGCAGCCCGCCCGATCCTGCAGGACCTCATCCAGAACGGCAAGGTCGTCCGCCCGTACCTCGGCTTATACGGCCTGGACCAGCAGATGGCTGCCCGCTTCGGCATGAGATTGAATGTACCTGGCATTTACGTCTATAAAGTCGCTGCCGGCGGACCTCTGGATCAGGCTGGACTCAGACACGGCGACGTCATCTTGAAACTCGATGGCACCGATGTCAAAGACTTCAGCGCCCTCCAGAGCGTCATGGACAAGCACAATGTCGGCGATTCTGTCAGCCTGGATTATACGCGCAACGGTTCGGACCACGAAGTCACCGTCGTCCTCCAGGAAAGTCCGCAGAATGATTCGTCAGACCAGGGGGATGGGACCAACTGATGAAGTATCACGTCATTACCATCGGCAAGATTAAAGAGAAATACCTCACCGCCGGCATCGACGAGTTTTTGAAGCGCCTGCGCCCGTATGGCCAGGTCGAAGTGACCGTCCTTCCTGAAGAGAAGATGCCTGAGAATCCGTCGCCGGCCCAGAAGGCCCAGGTCCTCGACAAAGAAGGGGAGAAGATGCTGCGCCACGTCCGCCAGGGCTCGCACCTCTTCGCCCTGGATGTACAGGGGAAACTCGTATCCTCTGAAGATCTGGCAGCGTCCTTTGCCAAACTGGCCCTGTACGGCTGCAGTGAAATCTCCTTCATCATCGGCGGCCCCTTCGGCCTGAGCGACCTCGTCCGCCGCAAAGCCGACAACTGCATTTCCTTTGGCCGTATTACCTTGACCCATCAGATGATACGTCTACTCTTATTGGAACAAATCTACCGCGCCATCAAGATCGACCGGCACGAACCGTATCACTTATAAAACAAAGCCCTTCCCGTGGAAGTTCTGCCTATCCAGGGAGGGGCTTTTTCTTGACATCTCCCGGCTGCGGACGGTATAATAAACCTGAAACATGTGACTGACGGAAGTGGAGTTACCACGGGGAGCATGATTCATACGAGCCGACCGTCTGGGCGAAACGTTCCAGAAGTGTCGGTATTTTTTATTTCTGCTTAACTATTCAGGAGGAATCACCATGAAAGAACTGCAATTAAAATACGGTTGCAACCCCAATCAGTCGTCGGCCCGGGTTTATATGAAAGACGGCAGCGACCTGCCCTTTACGGTCCTCAACGGCCGCCCCGGTTATATTAATTTGCTCGACGCCTTCAACAGCTATCAGCTGGTCAAAGAATTGAAAGAAGCAACGGGCCTTCCGGCTGCGGCTTCCTTCAAGCACGTCAGCCCGGCTGGGGCCGCCGTCGCCACGGAAATGAGTGATACCCTGAAAAAAATATACTGGGTCGACGATCTGAAATTGTCTCCCCTGGCTTCGGCTTATGCCTGTGCCCGCGGTGCTGACCGCATGAGCTCTTATGGTGATTTCGTCGCCTTGTCCGACGTCTGCGACGTTGAAACGGCAACGCTCCTCAAACGGGAAGTTTCGGACGGTGTCATCGCTCCGGGCTACAGCGACGAAGCCCTGGCCATTTTGAAGACCAAGAAGAAGGGGAACTACTGCGTCCTCCAGATTAACCCGGACTACAAGCCGCGCTTAATCGAATCGAAGGAAGTCTACGGCGTCACTTTTGAACAGGAACGCAACGAAGCCAAGATCACGACGGACCTCTTTAAGAATATCCCGACGAAAAACAAGGATATCCCCGCCGATGCCCAGCGCGATTTGATGATCGCCCTCATCACCCTGAAATACACTCAGTCCAACTCGGTCTGCTACGTCAAAGACGGCATGACCATCGGCGTCGGCGCCGGTCAGCAGTCCCGCGTCCACTGCACGCGCCTGGCTGGTAACAAAGCCGATATCTGGTGGCTCCGCCAGAATCCGAAAGTCCTGAATCTGCCTTTCCGCGACGATGTTCGCCGCCCGAACCGCGACAACGCTATCGACGTCTACATCTCCGATGATTACGAAGACGTCCTGGCCGACGGCATCTGGCAGGATCTGTTCACGGAAAAACCGGAACCGCTCACACGGGAAGAAAAGAAAGCCTGGATTGCCCAGCTCCACGGCGTCGCCTTGGGCAGTGATGCTTTCTTCCCCTTTGGTGACAACATCGAACGGGCTCATCGCAGCGGTGTCGACTACATCGCCCAGGTCGGCGGCTCCATCCGCGATGACAATGTCATCGAAACGTGCGATAAATACAACATCGCCATGGCCATGACCGGCCTGCGCCTGTTCCATCATTAAGCATAGTCCCTTTCTGTCGGGAAAGGTCGTTTTCTTTTATATTCAATGTTTGGGGTTTGATGTTTGAAGTTTGATGTAATGGCTTTTAAATTTAAAATCATTTGCTAACTGCTAACTGCTTAAAAGGAGCTGTCGCGATGCAACGGCTCCTTTTTTCACCAATTCCAGGCGGGCCGCCCTTTGGGACGGCCCCTACAAACCACGAACCACGAGCCACGAAACAAGAGGTGATATCATGAAAACCTATACATCTGTCTGCCCTTATGACTGCCCCGATGCCTGCGGGCTTGTCGTTTCTGTCGACGACGGCCGCGTCGTGTCCGTCGCCGGCGATGGGGCCCATCCTTTTACGCGCGGGACGTTGTGCCCGAAGATGGCCCATTATGAACGGACCGTCCATTCGCCGCGCCGCCTGACGATGCCTTTGAAGCGGACCGGGCCCAAGGGAAGCGGCCAGTTTGCACCCATTTCCTGGGACCAGGCCCTGGCGGAGATTGCTGAAAGGTGGAAGGGGATTATTGCCGATTGTGGTGCCGAAGCCATCCTGCCTTATTCCTATGCCGGCACCATGGGCATTGTCCAGCATGATGCTCTGCACGGACTGTTTTACCGTCTGGGCGCTTCGGAACTGGATCGGACCATCTGCGCTCCGGCCAAAGGGCAGGGATTCAAGGATGTCATGGGCAGCACCATGCCGACGGCACCGCAGGAAGCTCAGGACAGCGACTGCATCTTCCTCTGGAGTCTCCACATGGTGGCGACGAATATCCATTTCCGCCACGATGTCGAAGCGGCCCGGCGTAAAGGGGCCGTCGTCTGGTGTATTGATACGTACCGCCATAAGACGGCTGATTTAGCCGACCATTTTGTCGCCGTCCGCCCGGGGACCGATGGAGCCCTGGTCCTGGGCATGATGCATGTCCTCGACCGCGATGGACTGGCCGATGAAGCCTTTCTGGCGGCAAACGTCCTCGGCTGGGACGAACTGAAAGTTCGGGTCCTCCCCAAGTATACGCCGGAAGCCGTGCAGGCTATCACCGGCGTACCGGCTGCGACTGTCGTCGCCTTGGCCCAGGCCTACGGACAGGCCCGGGCGCCTTTCATCCGCCTCGGCAGCGGCCAGTCGCGCTATCGTAACGGCGCCATGACGACACGCCTCATCACCTGTCTGCCTGCCGTCGTCGGCGCCTGGGGCAAGAAAGGGGCCGGTCTTTTGACGTCGGCATCGGCGTCGAAAGCCTATAATAAAGAAATCGTCACCCATTCCGATTGGAAACAGCCAGGCAAGCGCATCGTCAACATGTGCTGCCTCGGTCGGGCCTTGACGGAAGATGATAGCATCCGCAGTCTCTTCGTCTATTCGTCGAACCCGGCCTGCACGGCGCCGGACCAGAACCAGGTCCTGAAAGGCTTTTGCCGGGACGATTTATTCACCGTCGTCCATGAACGCTTCATGACCGATACGGCACGCTATGCCGACCTCGTCCTGCCGGCGACGACGTCCCTGGAGCACGACGATGCTTATTATTCTTATGGCAACTATACGATTCAGTGCGGCTATGCGGCCATTCCGCCAGTCGGCCAGAGCCGCTCCAACTGGCGCATCGCCTGTGACCTGGCCCATGCCCTGGGAATCGACGATGAGTTCTATAATCGCTCGGAAAGAGACCTTGTCGAAGCCCTGGCTGCATCGACGACGAAATGGCCCCTTCCGGTAGACCGGCAGCGGCTGCTCCAGGGATTGCCGACGCCGCTGCCCCTGCCGGACGATTATCAGACCCGCTTTGGAACGCCATCAGGGAAAATCGAAATCCGCAACGAAGCCCTGGCCCAGCCTTTGCCCGACTATATGCCTTTGGCTGAAGATGACGGCACCCTGGCTTTCGTCAACGGCCCGGATATGCGCATCCTCGATTCGTCCTTCAATGAACGGGACGAGCTGACGGCCGGCCACATCATGGACCTCTTCGTCCATCCCGATGATGCAGCCCGCTATGGACTGACAGAAGGGCAGACCGTGACCTTGGCCAATGAACGGGGCCAGGCCGATTTCACCGTCGTCATTTCTGACCGGACCGTACCAGGCCAGGTCGTCAGCGAAGGCGTCTGGTGGCGCGAACGGGTCAAAGGGCAGGGGGCTTCGGTCAACGTCCTCACGTCTCAGCGCCTGACCGATGAAGGTGCCGGCAGCACCTTCTACGACGTCCGGGTCTCCATCATCAAGTAGAGAGCACTGTTGCCACATCCGTAGAGGCGGGCTTGCCACGTGCAAGCCCCTACATGCCCCTGTGTCCGGGAAAGGCTGCAAAAATGTAGGGGCGCCCACGTGGGGCACCCGCCAGCAGCTGTGAGCCATCTGTTATCGTACAAGACTGACAAGTAAAAATACTTGACAGATGGGGCGCTTTCCGTTATAATATCAAAGTACGCTGTTTGAAAGGCGGTGAAGCCATGCTTGAAGATGTAGTCCGCAAGGGACGGCTCCTCGATTTATACGGGCCTTTGCTTACGGAAAAACAACGGCGCTGCATGGAAATGTATTTCGATATGGACTTGTCCCTTAGCGAAATCGGTGAAGAACTGCACATTTCCCGTCAAGGTGCCTATGACATGCTCAAGCGTGCGTCCCACTCGCTGGAAAATTACGAACAGCGCCTTCATCTGCTGGCCCGCTACGATGCGGTTCGGGATAAGATTGATGAAGTAGAGCGGCTTCTCGACCGGGAAGAACCGCAGACCCTTGAAAGAGCGAAACAGCTTTTGCATGAAATAGAGTTATAGAAGGAGGCCCCTTATGCCATTTGAAAGTCTGTCCGAACGATTCCAGGCGGCATTTAAAAAACTCCGCGGCAAAGGGAAGCTTTCTGAAGAGGATGTCAGCGAAGCGCTGAAAGAGATGCGCCGCGCCCTTCTGGAAGCGGACGTCAACTTTGCCGTCACCAAAGATTTCATCAAGAAAGTAAAAGAAAAGGCCGTCGGCGAAGAAGTTTTCGGCAGCCTCAACGCGTCGCAGACGGTCATCAAGATTGTCCGCGATGAACTGACGGAACTCCTCGGCGGGACACAGAGCCGGATTACCATCGCCCCCAAGCCACCGACCATCATCATGCTCGTCGGCCTCCAGGGCGCCGGCAAGACGACGACAGCTGCCAAACTGGCTAAGAAGCTGAAGTCCCAGGGTAAGAGCCCGCTCATGGTTGCAGCCGACGTCTACCGTCCGGCCGCTATCACGCAGTTGCAGGTCCTCGGCCAGGAACTGGATATGCCCGTCTACACTGAAGAGGGCAGCAAGGACCCTGTAACCATCGCCCAACATGCGATACCCTATGCGACCAGCCATTTACGCGATGTCGTCATCATCGATACGGCCGGCCGTTTACATATCAATGAAACCCTCATGGATGAACTGATTAACATCAAGAGTGAAGTCCATCCTCATGAAATCCTGCTCGTCGTCGACGCCATGACCGGCCAGGATGCCGTTACGGCTGCGTCGGCCTTCGACAAAGCTCTCGGCATTGACGGTATCATCATGACCAAACTCGATGGTGATGCCCGCGGCGGTGCTGCCTTGTCTATCAAGGCTGTTACGGGCAAACCGATCAAGTTCATCGGCGTCAGCGAAAAGCTCGACGGCTTGGAAGAATTCCATCCGAACCGTTACGCATCGCGTATCCTCGACTTGGGCGACGTCGAAACGATCATCGAAAAAGCCCAGGCAGCTTTCGATGAAGAATCGATGGAAAACATGAAGAAGACCATGAAAAGTGGTACCTTCACCTTCAATGACTTCCTGTCTCAGCTCCATATGATCAAGAAAATGGGCAATATGGGCAGTCTCCTGAGCCTCATCCCAGGCATCGGGAAATATAAGAAAGAACTCGACAAAGTCGATATGGACGGCAAAGAATTCAAACGAATCGAAGCCATCATCACATCCATGACGGCCCAGGAACGGTCGAGTGCCAATCCTAAAATGCTCATCAAGGACAGCCGCAAGCGCCGTATCGCCAAGGGCAGCGGCACGCGCGTCCAGGATGTCAACCGCCTCATCAAGCAGTTCGCAGAAATGCAGAAGATGATGAAGCAGGCCAAGAAAGCACAGAAGAATAAACGACGGGGTTTCATGCCGCGTCTGCCTTTTTAAATGGATTTCCTCTTTTTGTGGAAATTAAGATACTATATCAAGGAGGTGATTTTCAATGATTAAAATTCGTTTGGCTCGTTTAGGTGCTAAAAAGAAACCGATCTACCGTGTCGTCGTCGCTGATTCCCGCGATGCTCGTAACAACGGTCGTCCGGTCGCTACGTTGGGCATGTACGATCCGTCCAAAGACATGGACTCTCGTCTGACCGTCGATGCTGAAGCAGCTGTAGCATGGCTCGGCAAAGGCGCACAGCCTACAGATACGATCCGTTCTATCTTCAAAAAAGCTGGCATCA
>OKUQ01000770.1_pt1 | contig 16928 bp, 17 predicted proteins | sample 1606811 | NCBI WGS metagenome assembly OKUQ01 (sample SAMEA3882546, study PRJEB24775) | human gut metagenome | biome: human-associated habitat; feature: intestine environment; material: feces | place: Netherlands | collected 2009/2010
CCAGATTTATAAGTACGCCGCTGAGTATAACGAGGTCACCGGCACCGCCGCAGGCACCCCGCTCAAGGGCGCTGTTTATGAGATCGTCAATGCCCGCAGCGGCAAGGTGGTGGACTATATCACCACCGATGCCCGCGGCGTTGCGGCAAGCAAGGCGCTGCCGCTGACCCGTTATCAGATTCGTGAGGTCACAGCGCCTGCGTATTGGCAGGTGTCCTCGGAAATGTTTGATGTCACGCTGGAATATCCCAGTCAGATCATCAAGCTGTCTGCCTACGATAAACCTTCCTCTCTGGGCGTTACGATCACCAAGCGCGGCAATAGTGCTGTGATGGCTGGCAGTCAGATGCACTATGACTTCACCGTTGCCAACACCAGCAATGTGCCGCTGGAGTCATTCTTCTGGCATGACCGCATTCCAACGGATATTGCCAACGCAACGGTGCTGAGTACCGGCACCTACAGTGCGCGGCTTACCTACCGCATCCTCTATAAGACCAACTACAGCGCAAGCTATCAGGTGTTGGCGTCCAATCTGCTGAGCAGCAACAACTACAGCTTTGCCCTAAACGCCATCCCCATGCAGGCAGGTGAGGTGGTAACCGACATCTATTTTGACTTCGGAACCGTGCCGGTGGGCTTCCAGTCTGTGGCGAATCCCACTCTGAGCGTGATGGTCAAGGGCATGGCGGTCAATGGCTACCAGATGGTCAACCGCGCCGATGCCGGCGGCAAGTATCAGGGTACCTGGCAGACCGCAACAGCCAACTGGATCACCATTGTCCGCAAGATCGGCACTACCCCGAAACTGCCCAAGACGGGATATTAACTACTGAAAGGCGGCAACCAGCTTTACGCTGGTTGCCGCCTGCTATATACAAATTATGCTTCAATCATTGTGCGGAAATCGACTTGATGAGTACCGTTGTCAGAACACGCTGGCTTTCTCTGCTGCAGGATTCACAGAACTGATTTTTCATTGCAAAATCGACCGCAGAGGAAATGCGCCGAAGATCCTCGGAATCTAATGTATCCGCTGCAAGATGCTGCCATACACGGGAATAGGCTTTTCTCAGGTCTTCTGATATATGATTATCAGAAAAAAAGGAGCCGAGAACTCCTTCAATCATTGCAATTTCCTCGCTCGTAAATATCAAAGCTATCACCCCATAACGATTTAATTATAACGAAACAATACCTTGATTGCAAGGACACTTTTCTTGGCTCGTACAAGGAGTACCATCGAGTATCATAAAATTCATTTCACTATGCAGCTTAGCTTTATTTTCATACGACTAAAAGATCGGAATTCCCGATTCCAGTATTCTCTCGTAAAAAGGAGCCGCTTTCTATGATCAGAAAATGCTACAAATTCTACACACTTATTATGACCCTGATGTGGGTTATGGCCGCGATGACCGCATCAGCCTTTGCCGTAGACGATATGTGGACTGTTGCCAACCGCATTATCGTAGATGTTTACACAAAAATTGTCGGCATCAGTACGGTGCTGGCAGGTTTAATGTCCGCCGTTGCCGTGATCGGAGCAAAAATTTCAAATAATCAGCATAAGACCGATCAGGCGTGGGATTGGCTCAAGCGCATTTGGGTCGCATGGGCCATTATTAACGGCATCGGCGCTTTTATCGCCTATGTTGCACCGCTCTTCAGCGGCCTTGCCACTCTGACGCCGTAATGAGGTCAAAGCTCCGGCGCAAAGGAGGTGTCCCCGTTGCTTGAGCTTATTTTTCAAGGCTTTCTCGAATGGGCCTATGGGCTCGCTCTGGAATGCTGGCAATATTTCTCTACGGCGCTGCTGGATATTATGAGTATGGATTTTGCATATCTGAAAAGCCACGCTCCCGTTGTGGACGAGATCATGCAGATCCTTCTGGCAGTTGGTTGGGCGCTCCTGATCGGCAATCTGGTTTTTCAGGCGCTCAAAAGTATGGCGGTGGGGCTTGGCTTTGAAGGAGAAGATCCAAAGCTGCTCTTTGCCCGCACCTTCGTTTTTGCGTTTTTACTGCTGGCAAGTCCGCAGATCTGCGAGATCGGGCTGAGTATGACGTCAAAGATCATTGAGCTGCTCCAGATTCCTGACGCAGTTAATGTCACATTTGTAGATGAGAGCGTATTCGGAGCCATAGGTGCAGCATGGCTGCTGGTCATTATTTTCGGCATTATCGTGATGTTCAAGGTGTTTAAGCTTCTTTTGGAGATTGCGGAGCGGTATGTCATCCTCGCCATGCTTACGATCACAGCGCCGCTGGCCTTTGCTATGGGCGGCAGCAAAAGCACCTCGGAGATTTTCACAGGCTGGTGCCGGATGTTCGGCAGTATGTGCCTTTTGATGGTGACAAATGTGATTTTCTTCAAAATGCTGCTGTCTGTTCTTGCCACAGTTCCCAGCGGTTTAGATGTTCTCCCGTGGATCGTGCTGATCCTTACGATTGTCAAGGTCGCACGGAAAGCAGACGCCATTGTAACACGCATCGGCTTAAATCCCGCTATCACCGGCGACTCTCTGGGAAGAGGACTCCCCGGCACGCTGACTTATATGGTGGTTCGCAGTGCGGCTTCTCAAATTACAAAGGCAGTGGGCAAGTCCGCAGGAAACGGCGGCAAAGGCGCTGCGCCCAACGCGCCGTCCGGCGGCCCCCGCATGGGCGGGCCCAGCGGAGGTCATGGCAACACGGCGGAGTATGTCCGGCAAAGCGCAGCGCAGCAAAGCAGCACAAATCAAAGCACATCACAGAAATCGTCTGATGCGCAAAGCGCCTCAGTACATACAGGCGCGCCGCAATCACCCTCGCAGGAAAAGTCCGCCCCATCTGCTGCGCAGGACAGTATGCCTAAAAATTCGACAGCGCCAAGGCCCTCGCAGGAACGGAAAAGTTCTGTTCCTCTCGGCACACGCCGCTCTCCGACACATATCAAGGCTGCAACAAAGATACCGCCTGTCGGTGCGCAGAATGCATCCGGCAGACCCGGTACGGCAGGAAAAGCTGGCGCTTCGGCACGCCCCAGTGTGGCGGGAGCGGCAGAGACTCTTCAAAGCGGCGTGCGCTCCCCAGCCTCGCAGCGCATGAGAGTACATTCGCCAGAGACAACGCAGCCCGGCCGTGCAGGAACGTCGGCAGCACCATCCGCTTCCCGTATGAGTCAGATAAACGCACAAAAAGTACAGGGTGGAGCAACTGGTCAGGTGACGCAGGCCGCAGAGCACACAGGGATCACGGTGGGACAAACCACCGTGAACACTTTGCAGGACAACTCTCCAAGACCTGCGGCGGGGATTGGTGGCGCGATGCTTACCACCGCCTCTGTTCGCGGCGGAATACAGACCGTGCAGCAACATACACCCAATGCGCGCTATACGCAGCGGCCACCCAAGCAGCCAACCGGTCAGGCATCGCCGCCTCGGGCGGAAAGCCCGCACCCCGGCACCGCAGGAATGCAAAGCGCCGTTTCTGCGCAGCGGCCGTCTGGAGAACCGCGCCCCGGCAGGAATGGTATTCCAAGCCGCACGGCAGTTTCTCCGGATGCACGGCAGCATAGTCCGATCCGGCAGGAATCGCGCAGTGCTTCCGCAGCCGCCGCGCCGACACTCAAAGGGACAGCGCCTAACCGACACCCCGACCCGGCAGGAACGGCGGCAGGCGTCCCATCGGCATCACAGTCGCGGCAGACAGTCAGACCGTCCGCACCTTCTGCGAAAAGCAGCGCGCAGCCCGGAAAGAAAGCGGTATCCACAACTGCGGCACTCAAAGGCAGCGTAAAGGCAGACGGCGATGTAAAACCGTCAAGAAAACAGCGGGGTAAGAAGCATGGATGAGAAAGACAATTCCCGATCTTCCCTTCAAACGGCGGCTGATCTTGGCCGTGCCGCAAAAGCAGCCTACCGGATTGCGCAGGCTGCTGCGGTGTCTGGTGTTCACGGTGCCGCTGCCGCTGCGGTAAAAGAAACCGTTCCGGCCCTGGTAAAGTTTCTCCTTGCCGTTCTGCTCATCATGATCGTGATCCCGATGGTAGTATTTACAGCGCTGCCCAATATTTTTTTCGGCTACGATTCCTCTGATACCGCTTCGGTGATCCATATGACGGAACAAGCCATGCGTATAGGCGGGGCGTATATGAGTCTGGATGATTTCGAGCGAACGCAGATCGACTCCATCGTAACCGGTATTGCGGCGGAATATGAGGCGGATGGAACGGCAATTGACCATATTGAAGTCAAAAACACGATGAAAGAGGATGACCTGCTCTGGATCATTGCAATCAATTCCGCCGCCTATGAGCAGGATCTGGACGCCATGAGCGCGGAGCTGATTCAGAATTTCTGCCGATCCACCCTGTCCTATCAGCCATCGCTTTCTCTTCTGGGTGGCAGCACCTCCGCAACGCTGGAGGTAGAGATCAAGCGGATCGATCCGGAAGAGTTGATGGAACAGATGGGCTTCAATGAGGATGCCAGACAGTGGGCAGGCGCCCTCTTTGAAACGCTGAAGGATAGCGGCGCGCTTGAGAAGTACGGCGGGTACTTCAGCGCCTACCAACCGGATTACAGCGGGGATGGCTCCTATTCCGGCGATATTCAGCATGGTACAAGCTATGATAATGACATTGACATTTCCCGTTTTGTCAGCCCGTCTACGAAAAATAATCTCGACCTTGCCGCCTATGCGGTGCAGGCGTGGGAGAACAACTGGGGATATGTGTGGGGAACCTACGGCAATATTCTCACAGAGTCCCTCTTTGCCTATAAAAAGCAGCAGTACCCGGACGGAGTCGGCAATTACGCTGATTTTATTGAAGCAAACTGGCTGGGACGGCGCACGGCAGACTGCATCGGCCTGATCAAAGGCTATGCGTGGCTGGATGCTTCCACCATGCGCATCGGTTATGCCGCAAACGGAATGCCGGATTACGGTGCGGATCAGATGTATCAGGCGGCAAAGAATGCCGGCATTCAAGGAACAGACTACGGCACGGTATCCTCCATGCCGGAAATCCCCGGACTGATGTTATGGAAAAGCGGACACGCCGGCGTTTATATTGGCGGCGGTTACGCAATAGAAGCCATGGGAACGCGAAAAGGCGTTGTGAAAACCGAAGTCAGCGGACGCGGCTGGCAGGGGTGGTGTAAGCTGCCCTATATCGACTATCTGGAGGTGGAGTAATTGGCGGAGACAACCTATTTACGCTATATACGGCTGAAATGCGGCATTACGCTGATGGAATTGGAAGAGCACAGCAGCTTCAGCAACCAGTATTTGAGCCTGCTGGAACTGGGCAGGGCAAACTGTACGCCCAGAAATGCGGAAACGCTGGACCGTGCCATGCTGGATATCATTCTCTCCCGTGCAGAGGAGTTGATGAAGCTGGCACAGATTTGCTATGAGCACAAAGGACATCTGTTAGATGCCGTGGAGGTGGATCCGAATGAACTATGAGGTCTATCACATTCCTACCAATTTTACAGATGCAGGCCGCGTTATGGGACTCTTTGAGCTGCGGAATCTGGTGGAGGCTGTCCTCCTGACGCTCCCGGCACTGTATCTTTGCATTGCTTTTCTTCCGCTGGATCTGACTCCGAAAATCATAGTGACGCTGACGATCATTGTGCCGCTGGGCGGCTTTGGGCTGATCGGCATCAGTGATGACAGTATGACACGGTGGCTGGGAAGCTGGTGGAAATGGCGGAGATCCCGCCGGATTATCTTATTTCGAGGGGAGGTCAGAAAATGAATCTCAAGGAACTGATTTTTGGCGAAGGCGTCCATACCGGCGGCAGCGGCGGCGTATACCGTGACAGCGTGCAGGCGTGGCTTCCAATCAAAAATATCATCGGCGGCGTAGTCATCACCAAAGATAACCGCTTTGTGAAGATCATGGAAGTGCTGCCTGTCAACATCTATCTGAAGTCTGCCATTGACCGGCAGAATATTATCTCGTCCTTTGCATCGTATTTGCAGATCGCGCCGGATGAACTGCAGATGATCGCCCGCACGCTGCCCGCGGACACGCAGGCGTATGTAGAGCAGATGCAGCGCTATGCAGAACAGGAGGAAAACGAAGCGTGCCGGGAGATGATCGAGGATAACATTCGGGAGATCGGTCATGGCATCGCCGGCGGCGCCATGCGGCATCGCTTTTTCCTTGTGTTTCAGTATGAACCCTCCATGCGGGCCAAGCGCAACACGGTGCAGGCCATCATCCAGCGGCTCAACGAAGAGGCCGACACCGCAAGGCGGTATCTGGATCTATGTGAGCTGGAGGTATTGGAGCCTCAGTATTCCGATAATTTTGTGCTCAAGCTGCTCTATGAGATTTTGAACAAGAAAACCAGCCAGCGTGTGCGTCTGCCGGAGGGCGTTTTCGATATGACAACGGCCGTTCACGGCATTTATGAGGAGTAAGACGATGCAAGTAAAGAAAAAACCGAAAAAAACTGCAAAAGCAGTTCCAGAGAAGTCCAGAAAGAAAAAACAGCCTTCGGAAGATCAAATCAAAAAGCAGCCTTTTTTGAAGCGGATGCTCTTTGGCGAGGAAAAGCCGGATCTCAGTGAGCTTGAAGCCGGCTCCACCACCATTCTCGACATTCTCTCTCCCACCACGGTGGATACAAAAAGCCGTGACTACATCATCGTAGACGACGTGTATCATGCTTATCTCTATATCACGGGCTACGGTTACACCACCACGGTTGGCACCTGCTGGCTTGCGCCTTTGGTGGAGGCTGGCGAAGGGATCAACCTGAGTTTTCTCGTCAAGCGTCAGCCCAAGGAAAAGATCCTCTCCAAAATCGCCCAGACCACTATGGTCAACCGCTCCCGGATGCGGGATGTGGGCGATACGCGGCAGGACTACGAGGAACTGGATAGTGCGATCAGTTCCGGCCTTTATCTCAAGGATGTAATGAACCGGCAAGGCGAGAATTTCTATTATATGCATACCTTGATTGAAGTGACGGCATCTGATCCCGAAACGCTGGAACAGCGCGTCACAGAGGTGGAGAAGCTGTGCGTATCCGTGGATATGATCGCACGGCGCTGCGACTATAAAAACGAGCAGGCGTTTCTCTCGGCTCTTCCCATTCTGGCGCTTGATCCGGATATTGAGCGTAAGGCACGCCGCAATGCGCTGACCTCCGGCGTAGCGGCGGCCTTTCCGTTTGTTTCCTATGAGCTGAGTGACCACGATGGGATCTTTCTGGGACTGAACCTCTACAACCGCTCTCCGGTATTTCTCAATCCCTATGATGATTATAAGTACACCAGCGGCAACTGGTGGATCGGCGGCTCTACCGGTGCAGGCAAGACGGTGACGCTGCAATGTCTCGGTGGGCGGCTGCGGGAACAGGGCAAGCGGGTCATCATCATCGTTCCCAAGAAAGGGCATGAGTTCCGCCCCCTCTGTGAGCGTCTGGGCGGGCTGTATTTGCGGATGTCGCCATCCTCAAAGGACTGTCCGAATCTGATGGCGATTCGGCGGAAATCGCTGGACTCCTACGCAAAGCTCAAAAATATCGCCGCGCGGGATGACTCTGTGCTGGCAGACAAGATCGCGCAGCTGATCATCTGGTTTTCTCTGAAGAAAAAGGATCTGAGCGAAGAGGATAAGAGCCGCCTTGACTCCTCGCTGGTGGAGGTTTATAAGCGCTACGGCATCACCTTCGACAACAGCACCATTGTCGATGAGAACGGAAATTTCCGCACCATGCCCATTCTCTCGGACTGGTATGAGATTCTTTATCAAGAGCAGGACACGCGGCATCTGGCGGTGGTGCTCTCTCGCTATGTCACTGGCTCAGCTGCGGCAATGGCAGGCCGAAACGATATTGAACTTAACAATAAGTACATTGTCCTCGACCTTTCCGGAATGCCGGATGATATGATCGCGGACGGCACCTTCTGGGCCACCAGCATCGCCTATGACCTCATTATGAACTGTGAGGACGAACTTTCGGCGCTGCTGGCAGACGAGTTATGGAGTCTTGTGGGTGCTACGGCAAACCCGCAGGCGGCCGGGTTTGTGCTGGAAATGGTAAAGACCATCCGTGGCCTTGGCGGGATCGCAGTTACCAGCACCCAGGGAATGCAGGACCTTTTCAGTCTGGAGGGTGGGAGTTACGGCAAAGGAATCCTCGATTCCAGCCGCATTAAACTGGTTATGCAGATGGAGGAGCAGGAGGCACGGCTCATTCAGGATAAGCTGAACCTTTCCGAAGATGAGGTTCGGCAGATCACCCGCTTTCGGCGCGGCGAGGGACTTCTCTGCATCGGCTACAACCATGTTCCCATTGCGTTCCACACGACACCAAAGGAATATGAAGCCATTACCACTTCACCCACCGATCTGCGCATAAAGCGAACGGGGCAAATCGATGAATGATCTAAAGCGGGATATGATGCGGATTCAGGAGCTGATCGGCAATGCCTTCCGACAGACCGGCTCTCTGGTTGCCCTGACAGACGGCGGGCAGATGAATCCAAACAAGCTGCAAAAGACATTGGAGCAGACGATGGAACAATTTGAAGCAGCCACTCTGGAACTGCGAAAACTCTGCGAGCGGTACGCACCGGGAAGCGGGGGCTTTGCGAAAAAGCCGATTCTGCCATCCATGGATGTAACGGGCAGCGTGGAGGCCTTTGGCTATGGCTGGCTCCATATCACGATCAATACGCTGCTGCCCCATTGCCGGTATCAAAGCCCAAACTGGCTCAGCGATACCATTCGGCGGCTGCTGGACAGCTATGAGGCGTGTGGAAAGGAATTGCCGTTTTTTGAGCGGGCCATGCTGATCATTGATGAGCATACCGCCATGGAAGGCCGGCATATTTTCGATCAGGACAACAAGGGGTGGAAGGCGGTCAGCAACGCCATCAAAGGAAGACTTATTCCGGATGATGACCAGCATACGCTGGCAGTCGCCCTTCTTTCTACGGCAGTGCAAAGCCAGGAGTGCTGTCATATCACCGTTCTGCCCCTGTCCGATGCTCATGACTTTTTCTCCGCACATTCCAGTGACTATGCCCCCGGAAACTTCTATTTCGGTGGATGGTGCTGATGGGCAAAGCAGGTGAAAAAGCTGCGAAAACACCCAACAGATTGCTGCCTGATTTCAAGCGCCTTGGAGCTGCTTTGCAGCGCGGCTGGCCTGTTGGGTGTCAGCGGGCTTGGAAGGCTTGAAACAACAGCTTTTTTGAGAAGTGTTTTTGGCCGGTTTTCGCATACTGACCTGTCTACTATGTGGGGGCAACAGGCTGCGCCCACATAGCGGCTCGTAAGGACGCCGAAATTGTTCTTGCGCCGTTTTCGGCGCAAGGGCGATTTCGGCGTTCGCAGGAATTGGGAAGGGAGTGGTTCATGTGTGCTTATGAGCGTAAGAGATATGGATGTTCTGAGGCTTCTCTGCTGGTGTCAAAATGTGCGTCCCGATGATTTGAGCAGTATCTCTACAGAAACAGAGCGTGAAAACTTGATAACGCTGGGCTTGATCAAACGCCATCAACGAAGTGACACGCTGCTTCTCACAAACAGCGGTAGAGCCTTTTTGCAGGCAGCCTTAGAGGGTGATGTTCCAAACTTGACGCTCTCGTACCATGATGCGGCGATTGAGCGGCGTGTGCGGCTTTCCTCTCTGATGATGACTGCTTACCATGCGGGGATCAATGTATTCACAATAACAGCGAACAGTCTGGCGGAGCCTTCCACGCTGTTTATTACTGCGATTACAAGAAGCCGCGGACACAATCCATGGGGCAGCGCCCGCGTCGGGGCGATTGCACATCTGGGCAGCACTTACTACGCGGTACATTATATCTATTCTGGAATCGGCCGCATGGCGGTCAATGACGAACTGGCAGCGTTTCATAATCACACCAATTTCGGCAAAGACACGCAGCGCGCCTTTCTTTTTGCCGGAGCTTCCTACGCTGACATCATGGAAGAACTCAAGGCGCGTGATGAAAAGCGGGATGCCAAGTTGATCCGATACAGCGAAGCCTATCGGGGACTTCACTTTTCGGCAAAGACACGCAGCGTGCCTTTCTTTTTGCCGGAGCTTCCTACGCTGACATCATAGAGGAACTCAAGGTGCGTGATGAAAAGCGGGATACCAAGCTGATCCGATACAGCGAAGCCTATCGAGGACTTCATTATCCCGTTCACCTGCTCTCCTGCGATGAAACAGGCGCGCGGCAGCTTCAAATTATGGCTGTTCCGGACTACCGCGTGAAGCTTGCAAAGCTGATGTTGCGCTCTGCTTACCGCCCTCCGCCGGAGGATGCTCCCGCGTGGGACGCCATCTACCAGAACCGCCCTTTCGTCATTGGAGCGGATATGAACCTGCGGCGGATCGACGCCGCCATCGCAAGCGCAAAAAAGAAGGGATGCCTGCCGATTTCACTGGCCGCCTTGGATGCTCAGGGTGACGCGGTGCTGCTGCGGCGCTATAAAGATACCGGATACGCCGTCATCTATAAGGTGACAGAGAGCCTTCTGACGGAGTTGTTTGGCCGTCCGCCATCGCTCTACCTTCCCCCTTGCACACAATATCTGACGAAGAAAGGAGCCGTGGTGGATGCCCCGCTTATCCAAGTTGATCGAAAAGATAGAGGATCGCCTCGCAAATAAATGGGGCTGCTGGTATGAACGAAATAAGGCCCGCGTGCCGCTGTATGCGGTGCTGGGCGGCATCGGCTGGTATCTCTACGGAATGTTCCTCAATTCCCTCAAGCTGGGAAAGGAATCCGTATTCAACACCACCGGTGAAGTGATCGAGAGCATTTGGGTATTCAACCCCTTCAAAAATCTCTTCGCTGTTTTTACGCCCTTTGGCCTTGGCGTTTCCGCCTTCATTGCCCTTATGGTCTGTCTCATTACGAAAAAAGGCTACAGCTGGTTTTCAGGCTACAAATTTACCCGGGACGCCCGCGGCTTTGATATCCTGCCGGACGGCACTCACGGCACCTCCGGATTTGCGACAAAAAAGGAGCTTGCTGAGCATCTGGAGCTGGGCAGCGCCGAAGAAGTTACCGGAATGCTCCTTGGACGCATTAAGGCGCGGCCGGATGATCCGGAAAAATACGCCACCTACGTGGCTCACCGCATGAAGCCTGGGGAAAACAATAACATCCTCTGCATCGGCGCACCCGGCTCCTATAAGTCCAGAGGCTTTATCATTCCCTTCCTCATGGGCTGCGCGCAGCGAAGCAGCGGCGGACACCATGAATCCGTTGTCGTGACCGACCCCAAAGGCGAACTCTTTGAAAACCTTGCGCCGTATTTTCGGGAGCATGGCTTCTATGTCAAGGCGGTCAATTTCCTCGATATGGCGCACTCTGACGGTTGGAACTGCCTTGCGGGACTGGAAGCAAATCCTGACCTTGTAACCACCGTGGCCAACACCATCATTCAAAACACCTCCGGCCCCAAGGAGGCGGATGACTTCTGGAGCCGTGCGGAATTGAACCTCCTGATGGCACTTATCCACTATGTCTGCAATCTGAAGGATGCCCGCGGCAATCTTCTTCCGTTGGAGCAGCGCAGCCTCGGAGACGTCTATAAGATCCTCGCCTATAAAAGCGTCAACGAGATCAACCGCAGCCTTGCGGAGCTGCCGCCGGAGCATCCCGCCAAAGGGCCCCACGGCCTCTTTCTGAAGGCAAGAGAAAACCTCTGGGGCAACATCATCATCGGCCTTGGCAACCGGCTCGCGGTCTTTCAAAATCCGCTGGTGGACAAGATCACCCGCAACCACGATGTAGACCTGCTTCTTCCCGGGCAAAAGCCCTGTGCGTACTTTGTCATCATTTCCGCGCAGGATAGCGCCTATCGATTTTTAAGCTCCCTCTTTTTCTCCCTGACCTTCCCGCAACTATCCAATTACGCCCGTCTCCACGGAGGACGGCTTCCCGTTCTGACAAACTTCTGTTTGGAGGAATATCTCAACATCGGCTATATGGAGGGCATCTCCGATGTTTTCAACTCCATCCGCGGCTTCAATATGTCTGTGCAGGTGGCGGTGCAGTCCCTCTCCCAATGGCAGGAAAAGTATCCGGGGAAGGAATGGGAAAATCAGCTCGGTTCTTTTGATATGACTCTCTACATGGGCTGCAACGATATGACGAGCGCGGAATACTTTGCTAAAAAGTGCGGTAAGGTCACGATCTCCGTCACCAACAATCAGTTTCCCTTGGCACCGCTGTTTTCTCCCATCTACAGTACCACCCGCCCCTATTCCCAGACGCGAAGCAACACCCAGCGAGACCTCCTCCAGCCCGATGAATTCCTGCGGCTCAATAAGTTTCTCTGCATTGTGATGTTCAACCACTATAAGCCCGCCCAGCTCTATAAGATCATGCTGGAGGAACTGCCGGAATACAAAAAGCTGAAAAAATGCAGCGTCTTTGACTATGTGCCGGAATGGAAAAAGAGAGAAGAAGAGGGTGCAAAGCATCGCACGGCAGGAAATCGCACATCGGCCGCTCCGCCCGCACCACAGCCGTCGCCTGCATCGGGGAAACGGCCGGATATGCAGCCCCAGACTTCTCCCACCGAAGAAGCCGCAGCCAGCGGAAGCTCCTGCGGAAATGACAACATGACTCCGGAGGAAATTGGTCTTGTGGAGATGACCTGCGAAGCTATTCTGGAAGGCGATGACCCGGAACTGGAAGAACTGGACGATCCCACTCGGATACCGCCGGGCCGCGGCATATAAAGAGAGACCGATTTCTCGGTCTCTCTTTAAAGAAAATATTCCATTGTCAGCGTACTGTTTGCCCGTACTCTCGCTTCATGGCGTCAATCGAAACGACCCATTGCTTGCCGAACTTGCAGACATCCACGCCGTTTACAAGCTTTCCGTAGGTGACTGCCTTTCGCAGAGTGCTCTCGTTAAGTCCCCACAGCTCAGTGGCGTCGCTGAACGCCATGAGACCGTCAAAGGGAGTATTTACCTGCACACCGTGTTCCCACAGCTCGTCACAGCTTAAATCCAGTTCATCACTCCAGACAATGCCATAGCCGCCAACATCGACAGCAACGTCGGAAAATTCATCAGGATGATCTTTCAGATAGCTGAAAGCAGGAATCTTATCGAACAAAGGCTTTACATCATATAGCTTGGTAACGCCCTCGCTGAACTGAACACTCAATTTGAAGTCGGCAAGCGGAGATACGCTTTTTACCTTGTGAAACATAAGCTGCCTCCTTACTCCAACGGAGGAATTTTCTTAAACTCCTGCGTCTCCCAAATTTCCTGCAAAGTATCTTTGTGCAGTCCCAACCACTCTCGTACCATTGCAAGCGCCTTGGGCGGTAGTTCTCCTTCAATGACTTCTCCGGTCATAAAGTCGATTGCAGCAACATCCTCGTTGTAAATTGCGTGGATATGCGGAGGATTGTGCTCGCTTTGCAGGAAATACATTCTGATAATAATTCCATAGAACCTTGATAAAACAGGCATCGTAAACCAAGTCTCCTTTCATAGTATCACCATTATATCACGATACCGTGAATTTAGTCAATGGAGTTTTGAAGAAATGGTTGAGGGCGGCATTGAAATCCGGCAAATAGCAAAGAGCGCTCCACGTGTCCAATCTAAGAAAGCTGTACGTGCTGTCGGTGTGCGGTAGCGCAATTGGAAAACAGGCAGGGTGTTTGCCTATATCGAAAAAGAAAGAGGAGGTGCCCGTTATGAGGGCAGCGAAAATGAAGGAGCGTCCAACTTTCCAACTGATGTGCCAGACAGATGTGCAGAGTATTTATCATATGCAGATGCCGCGCTGGTTATTTTCTGATCCACGTTACTGCGAGATGAGCCTGGACGCCAAGGTGACCTACACCTTCCTCTTGAACCGTTTCCAGCTCTCCCGCAGAAACGGATGGGTCAATGAGCGCGGCGAGGTCTTTGTGATCTTCCCCCGCAAGGCGCTTGCAAAGGAGCTGCGGATCTGTGAGCAGCGGGTGACGGCAGCTTTTAAGAAACTGGTGGAGCTGGAGCTCGTGTGGGAAAAACGCTGCGGACGGGGAGACGCCAATCAGATCTATCTTGCCTATGTGACGCCACAGGACGATCCCGCCTATACCAGCGCGCCCTTTGAAGATCCGGAGAAAGGCTGCGCGTCAAGAACCGCCGATCCTGCGCCTCTTGTGGAAGAGGAAACGCCGTCGGCCACGCAAGAGCCGCAGAATCCGCAGGCGCAGAACAGCGGTATGCGCGCTCCAAGAACCGCGGAAACGGCGGCTTTAGAACCGCGGAAACTGCCGCCAAGTAAGAAAGAAAAAAGAAATACTAACGGGAGTTATACAAAAATCAGTCAGTCTATCCCCGCACCCGCGGGGGACGGACTGACGGACGAAGAAAGAGAGGCGGAGTTTCTGGATATTTTGGACGCCTGTGAGCTTTCCGGCTTTGCGCCGGAAGCGGCGCTGGTATTTGAAAATGCCATTGAGCGGCTGTATTATGCCGACAGCTTTCGTATCGGAAACGCCACGCTGCCGCAAAGCCGTGTGCGGGCAAGGCTGCGGCGGCTGGACGGCATGGTTCTGCGGGAGGTGGAGCATAAGCTCCGTGAAAATCAAGAAGAGAATGTAAAGAACAGCACGGCCTATATCATGGCTGTGCTGTTCAACTGTATTGCCGAAAGCGAGAGCGATTTGATGATCGATCCGTATCTCAATTCGCTGTCACATCCGGCATAGAGGAGGGGGAGCTATGCAGCTGTCGAATCAGCAAAAATATATCCTCGAAATTCTCAAGGAATTCAAATACCTGCGTGTGCGCCAGCTCTACGCGTTGGTGCGGGCCCACTACCGCACGCGGGGAATCAAGATCGACGAAAGACGCATGGACATCATGCTCCGCCAGCTGCGGACGGGGACGAATTATGTCTGGCTGCGGGGGGATGTGGTCTCTTACGGAGACCGCAAGGTGGACTCAAGGCTTTTGGAGGCACTGGACGTTATGCTGGAGCTTACAAAGGCACAGCCGGGCTTTTTCTCGAAAGATGAGCTGCGTGAACCGTTCCTTCTGCGTTTTACCGGAAACGATAAGGGCGCTGGTTTTCTTTTCAGCGTGGCATGGCTGGATGCCGCCACTCACATCGCCGCGATCCCTCGCATGAAGGGAGAGCGGATCATCTGGATCTCCGGGGGCGTTTCTCTTGGTGAACTGGACCTGCCCCGGCACCACTTTTTCGCCGTTCGTCAGGCGGATGGCACCCATCGCTTTTTTGGCTCCAACGAGCCGGAAAAAATATAACACTTTAGGAGGACAACAATATGGCAAGAAAGAAAAACATTCCCGAAGAGGAGATCGTAAATGTCACCTGTGAAGAAGCTGCTCCAGCGGAAGAGACTCTGGTGGATACAACGCCGCCTGATGAGACCGGTGCGGATACCGGGAGCTTTTCCGCGGATTCGCCGGATACGAGCCTCCCCGCGGAGGAATCAGCGGAGATGTCAGAGACCCTTCCCACGGTGGATGAGACCGCGGCGGAAACACCTTTGCTGGACGGTGGTGACGCCTTGGGGGAGGCGGAGAAAAGCGCAAACCTGTACGAAGAAAAATCGGAGCTTCCTGATTCGGACGAGGATCTAAACGCGGAACCGATCCAGTTAGACCACTGGAGCTCTGCGGCCGAGGAAGCGGATTGGGGATTCCAAGAGCCGACCCCGGAGGAAATCGTGGCGGAGTCTGTGGAAAGCGGAGCGGAGGAAGATACTTCAAAGGCTTCTGACACGAGGGAAAAGAAAGGCGAGCGTACGCAATTCTACGAGCTGGACTTCAATGAACTGGATCGGGACCTCACTCCCGAGGAACGGCGGGAATGGAACTCCATCTATGCTTCTTATCGCGGCCACAGCGCCATTACCGGAACGATCATTGGCGTAGATTTGTATGCCAAATATCTTTCGCGCAGCGAAACCAAGCTGCTTGAAAACAAGCAGGAGTTCTGCGCCGTTATAGTGCCGTACCGTGTCCCCATTTTGATCCGTGAGTCGGAGATGTGGGAGCCGGGGCAGGAACGGCCCGACTTTGTATTCCGAAACATGGTTGGAGCCAGCATTGATGTGATCATCACCAAGGTGGAGCGCACCGCCGGCCGCGCCCGGGCTTCCCGCTGGATGGCCAGCCGCAACCAGCGTCACTTCTTCGCCACCCGCGAGGATCTCCACAGCGCTGGCTCCCGCATTACCTGCCGGATGCTGGCGGTCGGTCCCCGCCGCTGCCTTGTGGACTGCTACGGTTACGATCTGGATATGACACAGCGGGATCTGCGCTATGCGGCGATCCCGGACCTTCGCACGGAGTTCCACCCGGGTTCGGAGATTGACTGCATTGTAAAGGAGTTTCATCCCCATACCGGAGAACTGATCGTCTCTGCCAAAGAAACGGAGGTCAATCCTTTCTTTGGCGCGCAGGAGCGCCACCCGGTAGGTTCCCGTCGTCTTGCGGTGATCTCCGGCAAATATGGCGGCGGCGTATTCTGTAATCTCACAGACGGTGTGACCTGTATGTGCAATTATTCCTACCAGCATGAGGACGCGGACTTCATGGTGGGTGAACACGTTATGTTGATGGTGCTGCGCTACGATCAGGAAAAGCTCCAGATGTACGGCAAGATCACGAGCAAGTGGTAAGGATATGACGGCACTTAGCTGAAATTACTCATAACAAGCCGCAAGAAATTGAAGGCCCCCATGTTCCACAGTAACCGTCAAAGCTGAGGGCGGCTGGACACACATGAGACAATAGTAGCGGAACGTTGCGAAACGTTTCGCTACTGTTGTATTGTGGAGTGTCAGAATGACAAGCGCAGAGTTGAAACATCGGGCGGAGCTACAGGAGTGGGCGGCACAAATCCAGGAATGCCGGGGCAGCGGTCTCTCCGTAAGCGAATGGTGCCGGCAGCAAGGTG
>OKUQ01000805.1_pt1 | contig 16321 bp, 12 predicted proteins | sample 1606811 | NCBI WGS metagenome assembly OKUQ01 (sample SAMEA3882546, study PRJEB24775) | human gut metagenome | biome: human-associated habitat; feature: intestine environment; material: feces | place: Netherlands | collected 2009/2010
GCTCAGCGATCATATCATCAAAGGCGGTGAAGTCGGCGCTGTCCACCGCCTCCTGGGCAGCGCGCAATTGCTCGGCCAACGCGGTATTCATGTTCAGATAGGTGCTGCGGCGCTGGCTGCACCACAGGCGCTGCTGGGCAATACACTGTCCCAGACGCTCCATGGCACGGGCACGAAATTCCTCTGTACGGCGATGGGCGCTGATCTCGATGTCCGCCACGTGCTCCTTCAGAGACTGGTACTCCCCTGCCGGGCCGCGCAGCGCATCGTTTTCCGCCTGTACGGCGGCGAGCTGCTGCTGCAGGGCCTGTACCTGCTGCTCCAGACGGGCGTTATCTTCCCGAAGTCGGGCATCCTCCTCCGCCAGGAGACGCAGTGTGTCGTTCTCGGCCACCGCATCGTCGCGCTCACGGCGCAGCGTATCATTTTCCGTCTGCAGCGTCTCCAGCGCCGTACGGTGCTCCTCGGCGGTTTTTTCGATAAACGTGACCACATCCTGACGGTCGAAGCCGCCGAACATGCACGTCTTGAAGCTGGCATCCATGGCAAGTACCTTCTCTCTCGATTTCTTGTCTTCAGCATACCACAAATTCCGCCCTCTGACAAGAGAATGCACGCAAAAATGCCGCCATATATCAAATTAAAGCAAAAAAGTCCAAAATCAAGATTTACAAACGCCTCTCGGTGTTGTATACTGTGATTTAGTGTATTTTTAAGAAAAGCAAGACAGAACTTAGCAAAAGGACGGAGAAACTATGAATTGGGAAATCATTACATTTTTGGGTTACTTTGTGATTCTGTTGGGCGTTGCGTTGATCTTCTATTTCAACGGCTCCAACAAAAACAGCGAGGACTTTTTCCTGGGCGGCCGGTCCATGGGTCCTTGGGTCACGGCCCTGTCGGCACAGGCCTCCGATATGTCTGCATGGCTGCTGATGGGTCTGCCCGGCTCTATCCTGGCTTTTGGCTTCGGACAGATGTGGATCGGCATCGGTTTGGCGCTAGGCACCGCCGCTAACTGGATCCTATGCGCCAAGCGGCTGCGTACCTTCTCCAAGGCCGCGGATGACGCCATCACCGTGCCCCAGTATCTGACCAACCGGTTCGGCGTGGACTCCCGCACACTCCAGCTGGTGTGCGCGCTGATTTTCCTGTTTGCCTATACCATCTATGTGGCCTCTGCCCTGTTTCCGGAGATCTCCCCCAAGGTCGCCATGCTGGTGTTCCTGCTGATCATCGTAGCCTATACCTTCTTCGGCGGCTTTACTGCTGTATGCTGGACGGACTTCTTCCAGGGTATGCTGATGATGTTAGCACTGATGCTGGTACCTATCGTAGTCTATTTTGGTCACCGCGAGCTGCTGGATCCCACGGCGTTGACCACGGTATACGAATATACCGACGCCGCCTCCGGTGCGGTCGTCTCCTGTGATTTCGGCGGTGGCATCTTCAGCGCCAGCTGGCAGGATATCGTCAGCGGCCTTGGCTGGGGTCTGGGCTACTTCGGTATGCCTCACATTCTGGTGCGCTTCATGTCCATTGAGAAGCCCTCTATGATCAAGAAGTCCTCCACCGTCGCCATCATTTGGGTCATCATTTCCCTGTTCTCCGCCGTGCTGATCGCCTATTTCGGCCGTATGATCATGGGCGCTGAGTTGTTGGCCGATGGCAGCCAGAAGTTGGTGTTCATCGCCATGTCCCGCAAGTTCTTCCCAGCCGCTATCTGTGGTCTGCTGCTGGCGGCCATCATCGCGGCCTCCATCTCTACCGCCGACTCCCAGCTGTTAGTAGCGTCCAGCTCCTTTACCGCTGACCTATACAAGCCCTTCTTCCGCAAGAATGCCACAGAAAAAGAAACGCTGATGGTGGGCCGCATTCTGGTGCTGATACTGTCCGCTATCGCCTTCCTGATCGCCAACTCCAAGGGCAGCGGTGCACAGGCCATTATGGATATGGTGGAAAACGCATGGGGCGCATTCGGTGCCTCCTTCGGCCCCACCATCCTGCTGTCCCTGTTCTGGCGGCGCTTCAACTACAAGGGTGCTGTGGCCGGCGTTGTCTCTGGCTTTGTGGTAGACTTGGGCTGGCTGCTGACCGGCTTGACCGCCTCCACCGGCATTTTTGAGATCGTACCTGGCTTCATCGCCAGCTTCATCATCGCAGTCATAGTCGCTAAGTGCACCGCCGTACCAAACGCAAAGGCTGTAGAGATCTTCGATAAGGGCACCAGCAAGGATGCCGACTGAGACCTATCCGTCTCCCCTATCGTGAGCAAAGCCGGGCTCTGCCTTTTGGCGGGGCCCGGCTTTATAAAAAGTCAAAGAAAAATGAAAAATCCTCTTGCATTTTGCGGTAGGATGTGCTAGTATAAGTAAGCTGTCTGAAAGACATGCGCCGTTAGCTCAGCTGGATAGAGCGTCTGGCTACGGACCAGAAGGCCGGGGGTTCGAATCCCTCACGGCGTGCCAAAAAGACCCGAAACCGTAAGGCTTTGGGTCTTTTTGTTTGCATAAGTTATTGTTTTCTCCCGCTGCTTTTTTCTGACCCAAACGCTGACCCCAACGGGAGCGGATAGCGGAAAGGTCTATACCGCACGGGAGAGAATGCTCCCCATGGTTTGCGCCGCCTTGAGCTGTGCGTCGGTGGTGACATGGGCGTAGGTGTCCAGCGTGAACCCCGCCGAGTAGTGGCCCAGCATACTGCTGACGGTCTTGACGTCCACGCCGTTTTGCAGCGCGCAGCAGCAGGTCGTCGGGCCGGCGGGGATTCCGGCCCCCAGTGCCTCTACATAGCCCCGCAGATGTACCGGCAGATCTGTGTTATCCCCAACAGGCGCAGCACGCAGTGCAGCGTTTCCGGTGGTAGACCGTGGAGTTTGTTTCGTTATACTTCCCGGCGCAGCACACGGTAGACGAAGGACATATCCAGTCCGCCGCGCACCACGTCTGCCAGCAGGTCATACTGCCGCTCCTTGTAGCCGCGGGTGTCGAAGGTCGCCAGCGCGTCAAAGGGCACGCCTTTTCTGGCGCACAGCGTCCGCAGGATCGTATCGGCGATGCCCGGCGCGTCAAAGATACCGTGGACGTAGCTGCCGTACACGTTTCCGCCGCCGCTGAGGGCGGGCATCTCCTGCCGGCTGCGCCCCATGTGAATCTCGTAGCCCTCGTAGGCCAGACCGTTCAGGGGGGAGAGCATCCCCTCCACGCCGCTGATGATGCCCTTCGTCTGGGCCTGCACCTTCTCGCCGCGGAATTCGGTGTCCATGTCCAGCAGCCCCATGCCGCTGATCTCCGTGACCCCGGCGGCCTCCACCTGCTCCGGGTCGGATACGGTGCGTCCCAGCATCTGGTAGCCGCCGCAGACGCCGAAGATCAGCGTACCGGCGTCTGCCGCTTTCAGGATGGCCGCCTCCAGACCGGACTGCCGCAGCCACCGCAGGTCGGCGATGGTACTCTTGGTACCCGGCAGCAGGATCATGTCCGGCCGATGCAGATCGCTCACCTGATCCACATAGCGCAGCGACACGTTCTCGTAATGTTCAAAGGGACTGAAATCCGTGAAATTGGAGATACGCGGCACACGGATCACCGCGATATCCAAAAGCTTCCGCTCCGTGGAGCGGCCGAACCGCTCGGTCAGGCTGTCTTCATCGTCGATGTCCACATGGGTGTAGGGGATGACCCCCGCCACCGGGATGCCGCACAGCTCCTCCAGCGTCTTCAGCCCCGGTTCCAGAATGGCCCGGTCGCCCCGGAACTTGTTGACCACCACGCCCTTGATGCGGCGGCGCTCGTCCTCCTCCAGCAGTGCCACCGTACCGTAGAGCTGGGCGAACACGCCGCCCCGGTCGATGTCGCCTACCAGCAGCACCGGCGCGTCCACCAGCTTGGCAAGGCCCATATTGACGATATCATCCTGCTTGAGGTTGATCTCCGCAGGGCTGCCTGCCCCCTCAATGACGATCACGTCATACTCTGAGTTCAGACTGTTGTAGGCCTCCAGCACGGCGGGGATGTAGTCCCGCTTGCGGCGGAAATACTCCATGGCCTGCATATTGCCCCGCACTTGGCCGTTTACGATGACCTGACTGCCCACGTCGGTGGTGGGCTTGAGCAGGATGGGATTCATGCGGGTATCCGGCTCGATCCCGGCGGCCTCTGCCTGCACCACCTGCGCCCGGCCCATCTCACCGCCGTCCCTGGTGATGAAGGAGTTTAGCGCCATATTCTGGCTCTTGAACGGTGCCACGCGGTAGCCGTCCTGCTTCAGAACGCGGCAGAGTCCCGCCGCCAGCAGGCTCTTTCCGGCGTTGGACATGGTTCCCTGTATCATAATATTCATAGCCATAGCGATTTCTCCTTGCAGAATTGCCGGATGGCCGTTATCAACGCTTCGTTTTCCTCATGAGGCCGCACGGCAATGCGATACCACCCGTCGTCCAGCCCGTTGTAATTCCCACAGCCACGGATGGCGATACCCTGCTGCAGCAGGCCCTCCCGCAGCCCCAGCGGCCCACGGAACAGCAGGTAATTGGCATGGGACGGGCATACCCAGAAGCCCAGCGCCGTCAGGTTATCCGTGAGCCAGCGCCGCTCCGTATGGACGAGGGATCGTGTTCTTTGCAGGAAATCCTGCTCCGTCAGCGCCGCCACACCGGCGCTCTGCGCCAGCGAGGATACGTTCCACGGCTGGGATGCACTCGCCATGCGGTGCAGCAGCGCGCTGTCGGCGCACAGGCAGTACCCCAGCCGGATGCCCGCCATGCCGTAGCTCTTGGTAAAGGCCTTCAGGATCAGCAGCTCCGGGTGCGCCGCCAAAAGGGCTTTGGCGCTGACACCGTCCTCCGTAAGGTCGAGGAAGCACTCATCCAGAAACACCCGCGCACCCCACGCCGCACAGCCTTGCAGGATCCACTCCAGCAGCGGCAGCGGCAGCAGCCGTCCGGTGGGGTTGTTGGGGGTGCAGAGGAATACCGCCTCCGGCTTTTTCTCTTCCAAAAAGGGCAGAAAGCCCTCATCCACATCGAAATTCTGCGTCTGATGCAGGAAATACCGCTCTACGCGGCAACCCACCTGCGCCAGTCCCGCCCCATATTCCACAAAGGTGGGGGCCAGCTCTACCGCCGTCCGGGGCCGCAGGGCGGCACAGTATGTGTAGATCAGGTCTGCCGCGCCGTTTCCGCAGAGAATATAGGACGCCGGCACCTGCTCATGGCCCGCGATAGCCTGCACCAGCCGGCGGCAGTAGGGGTCGGAGTAGCGGTACAGCTGGGGCAGAGCCCGGCACACCGCCTCCAAAACGCTGGGGGGCGTGCCAAGCGGGTTGGTGTTGGCGGAAAAATCCAGTGTGATACCGCCGCCGTACACGTCACCGCCATGTTGATTTTCCATTTGATACAGCATCTACGTCTCCTTTACAGCGCAAAGGGCAGCTTGACCCCGCAGCTCAAAAGCAGGGTGAGGATGGCTGTGACGGTCATCAGGCGGCACACACGGGGGATGTCCTCGTGGGTGATCTCCCGCGCTGCGTCGCCGATATACTCCTTTTTGTGCAGCACGCCGTGGTACCATGCATCCCCCGCCAGACGCACGCCCAGCAGCCCCGCGCAGACGGATTCCGTCTGGGCTGAGTTGGGACTGGCGTGCTTCCGGCGGTCGCGGCGGAAGATCCGCCAGCCCGCTGAAATATCCAGCCCCATCAGGCCGCCCGCCGCCAGCATCAAAAGTGCTGACAGCCGCGCCGGGATGTAATTCACCACATCGTCGGCCTTGGCGGGTACCAGACCAATGTTCTTATAGGGCGGCTCCACATACCCCAGCATGGAGTCCATGGTGTTCACCGCCTTGTAGAAAAAGCCCAGCGGCGCGCCGCCGATGGCCAGAAACAGCAGCGGCGCCACCACGCCGTCGGAGGTATTCTCCGCCACCGTCTCCACGGCGGCGCGGGTCACGGCGGCGTCGTCCAGCCGGTCGGTGTCTCGCCCCACGATCATGGAGACGGCGCGGCGGGAGGCGGCCAGATCGCCGCTCTCCAGCGCGTCATAGACCTTCATGGTCTCGTCCCGCAGGGACTTGACCGCTAAGATCTGCCAGCACATCACACTCTCCAGCGCCAGACGCAGCCACGGACTGACCAGACCGCACAGCCACAGCAGCAGAGCCGGGACGGCGGTGGATATGATGACCACCGCGCCCCACAGAATGGCACCCGCCGCCCGCTCGCCGGCGGGCGTTTTGGGGCATACGCACCGCAGCACCCGTTCCAACACGCTGATACATTTTCCAATCAGAACTACCGGATGGGGAAAACTGTGGGGGTCGCCCACCAGAAGGTCTATGCAAAAGCCGATAACAAGTGCCGCAAGCGACCACATCATGCCGTTTCTCCTCCGCCCTGCATCGTAAAAATATAAATGGGATTCTGCCCGCTCATCAGGTGATAGCCTCCGGCCCTTCTGTCCCGCGCCGCCTGCAGCGACACCACCTCCGTCTCCGTAAAGGGAAACGCCGTCAGGCACTCCGTCAGCTCAGCCACGGACTCCAGTGAAACGGCCGTGGCCACGATGCGGACACGGGGGTTTCTTGCCAGCAGCAGCGCCACGATCTCCCGCATATTCCCGGCGCTGCCGCCGATGAATGCGTGGGTAGGCGCGGGCAAACCGGCGCAGGCCTCCGGCGCACTGCCGCAGACCACCTGTAGGTTCTCCAACGAAAACCGCTCCCGGTTCTGCCCCAGCAGCGCCGCGGCGTCCTCCCGCCGCTCCACGGCGCAGACCTGCCCCCGCTTTGCCTGTAAGGCCATTTCCACCGACACCGAGCCGGTACCGGCGCCGATGTCCCAGCAGACGCTCCGCTCCGTCAGCCGCAGCTTGGAAAGGCACACCGCCCGCACCTCGCTTTTCGTCATAGGCACCACCGGCATTCCCTCCGCGCTGCGGAGGAAGGCGTCATCCGGCAGACCCGGCGTGACCACCGCGTCGGGGTGGGGATTTTCGATGAGCGCCACGCTCAAGGGTGCATAGGCACCTTCTGCCAGCTCTGCTGCCGTGCCGCACACAATGCGCTCATCCGGGTAGCCCAGCCGCTGTCCCACAGACACGGTGACGCCGCCCAGACCGCCTGCTGTCAGTGTGCGGCACAGGTCGTTGATGCCGCGCTCACCGCCCACCAGCGCGAAGAGCCGGCCGTTTGCCCTCACCTCCGGCAGGATGTTGTGCTGCCGTCCATGGAGGCTCACCACCCGCACATCCTCGTAGGAGGTTTGCAGCCGGGCGCACAGATAGGACAGCGAGCTCAAACCTGGCAGCACCGCTGTGTCGCAGCCCTCCAGCAGAGGAAGCAGCTTTTTGGTGCCGCTGAAAAAGCCGGTGTCGCCGGACATGACCACCGCAAAGCGGCGGTATTTCCGGTGGGCGCGGATAAAGTCCGCAATATCCTGCGGCGCAATGGCGTCATAGGTAGGCTGTCCCGGCCGCGCCACAGCATCCAACATCCGTTTTGCGCCAATGAGACAGTCCGCCGTCTCGATGGCTTCACTGACCTCGCGGGTCATAGCCTCCCGGCTGCCGGGGCCGATGCCGACGATCCGCACCTGCGGCCGGACGGTGCAGCCGAACCGCTTACACAGCACGTCCAGCACCGCCGCAAAGGGCAGACCCTCCCGCTGGGGCGGGCGGCCAATGACCACCAGGCCTGCGCCCGCCTTCCGGGCAGCGGACGCCTTAGCGGGAAAGCCGCCGGCTTCGCCGCCGTCCTTGGTCACCATCCATGCGGCGTTGGCAAACCGCAGTGTGGCCAGATCCATCTCCTCGGAGAAAGGCCCCTGCATGGCGATGATATGAGAGGCTTTTAACCCCGCTGTGCGGCAGGCCTCCAGTGAGGCATCCATGGGCAGCACACGGGCGTATACCCGCTGGGTAAAATCGAGGATACCGCTATACGCCGCCAAATCCTTACTGCCGGTGGTCAGGAGGATGCTGCCCTCGGTATTCGCCAGAAACGCGGCGGCCTCGGCGGCGTTTTCCACGCACACGAGCGCCTCCTTCGGGTCACAGGACTGCCGCAGCAGGCGCAGATATTCCGTCTCCGTCTCCCGGCAGGCCGTGCAGATGCTCTCGGTGATGGAGGCGGCGTAGGGGTGGGTGGCATCGATCACCAGATCGAACCGGGTCTCTTGCAGCATCCGGATGATGTCCGCCACCGGGATGCGCTCCGCCAGAACCGTGACGTTTTCCGCCTCCGGCAGCAGCGTTTCACCGTACTCCGTGGCCACGCATACCGTAGCCTGCACCGGCTGTCCGGCCAGGAATTCCACCAGCTCCCGGCCCTCCGTGGTGCCGGCAAACACGCAGATATTACACATTTCGGTATCCTCTGGGGGTGATGAGCTGTCCCGCCACCGTCTTTGCCGCACTGTTGCCGATAAACACGGTGCAGAACATATCCACCTCCGCCTCCCGCAGCTCTGCCAGCGTCAGGATGCGGCTGTTCTGCCCCTCACGGCCAATATTGCGCACGATGCCGCACAGCCGCTCTCCCGGCAGACGGCGCAACAGGATATCGCAGGCCCGCTTCAGGTGGTCGGGTCTGCCGTGGCTGGCGGGGTTGTACAGGGCGATGGTCAGATCCGCCGCCGCCGCGCAGTCCAAGCGCTTTTCGATGGTCTCCCACGGTGTCAGACGGTCGCTGAGGCTGATGACCGCGAAATCATGGGTCAGCGGCGCACCTAGCACCGCCCCGCCGCTGCACGCCGCCGTCAATCCCGGCACCACCTGAATCTCAGGTTCCTGCGCCTCGCCCCTCAGCTCATAGACCAGCGCCGCCATGCCGTAGATGCCGCTGTCACCGGAACAAACCATGGCGGCGGTCTTGCCGCTGCGCGCCAGCTCCAGCACCAGCTGGCAGCGCTCTGTCTCCCGTGTCATGGGCGTGGAGTGAAGTTCCTTGCCGGGATAGCGATCCCGCACCAGATCCACATAGACGGGGTACCCCACAATGGCGTCGCACGCCTGCAGGGCCTCGTCTGCCCGGATGGTCATATCCTCATAGCCGCCAGGGCCGATGCCCACTACAATTACCTTACCCAAAGCGCACCTCCCAATGCTCCGCCGCGACGGCGACGGTCACTCCGTCCCGCGCTGTTTTTTGTACGATCAGCTTTTCGGCATCCAGCAGCGCCGCCCGTTCACAGACATTGTCTACGCCGGTAACGGAACGGACGAAGTCGGAGGGAGTGAAGTCACCCGCCACAGCCCGCAGCTGCTGCGCCGTGTAAAAATGCACCGGCCAGTTGTTTTTCTCACAGGCGGCCAGCAGACCCGGCTCGTCCTGCTTCAGATCGATGGAACAGACGCCGCGGATAGCCGCTGTGTCCAGGCCATTTTCCGCGAACACTGTCTGCACCGCACGCACCACTGCTTCGGCAGAGATGCCCCGCCGGCAGCCTACGCCTACCCGCAACACGCGAGGGATCAGCCGCAGGGTGCGGGCAAAGGGTGTTCTGACATGCCAGCCGATGAAAATGCCCAGAGGGCCGGTCTCCCCGGCAAACGTACTCTCCGGCAGGGGGACAGGCAGGTAAAACTGGCTACAAAGAGGCACGTCCCCCTCCAGTATCGCCGCCGATACCGCCTTGGCAAGCCCCATGTCGGAGATGGCACAGCCGTGCCGGGCGGCCCATGCGTCCACGGCGAATTTTCCCCGGACGTCGGTGGCGGTGGTGACCACCGCCGTGGCGTCCAGCTTCTCCGCCAGCTTTTCCGCCAGCGCGTTGGCGCCGCCGATGTGGCCGGAGAGCAGGGGGATCACAAACCGTCCCGCCTCGTCGATGCAAACCACCGCCGGGTCGGTTTTTTTGCTTTTGACATAGGGGGCGATCTCCCGCACGGCGATGCCGCAGGCCCCCACAAAGATCAGTGCGTCCATGGAGGAAAAGCTCGCGCCATATACCGCCTTGTCCAGCGGCAGAAAGCCCGGCTCTTCAAAACGCGGCATGGTATAGCACATCCATACCTCCTCCGGCAGCGCCTCCAGTACCCGCCGCGCCGTGGCACAGCCGCCCCGGCTGTAGGTAAACAGGGCGGCTCTCATTGGGCCCCCTTGCGGAACTCCGTTGTAAAATCGGGGTGGTACAGCAGCGACCGGAGATAGTTGTCGCCCAGGCAGTTGCCCACCACGATCAACGATGTCTTGGTCAGACCGTTGCCCGTCACTGTCTCGTGGAGCGTCCCCACAGTGCAGCGGAAGATCTTCTCCTCAGGCCAAGTGGCCTTATACACCACTGCTACCGGCGTCTCGGCGGCATAGCCACCTGCCAGCAGCTCGACTTGCAGCAGTTCCGTCAGCGAGGTGCTGAGAAACAGCACCATGGTGGCCTGATGGGCCGCCAGTGAGCGGATGGACTCCCGTTCCGGCACCGGCGTGCGGCCGGGGGCGCGGGTGATGATGACGGTCTGGCTCACATCGGGCAGGGTGTACTCCGCCCGCAGAGCGGCCGCCGCGCCGCAGAAGGCGCTGACGCCGGGGCAGACATCGTAGGCGATGCCGCGTTTTTCCAGCTCGTCAAACTGCTCCCGTACTGCGCCGTAGATACTGGAATCCCCTGTGTGCAGGCGCACGGTGGTCTTGCCGGCGGCCTCCGCCTTCTCGATGAGGGCGATGACCTCTTCCAGCGTCAGCTTGGCGCTGTCGTGGATCTCGCAGCCCTCCCTGGTATAGTCCAGCAGCGCCGGATTCACCAGTGAGCCGGCGTAGATCACCACGTCGGCCTCGCCCAGCAGCTTGGCGCCCCGGACCGTAATGAGGTCGGCAGCGCCGCTGCCCGCTCCCACAAAATGTACCATTGTCAGTCCTCCTTTATCCGGCGCAGCAGTGCCGCTGCGTCCTTTGTCTCACAGAGATAGCCATATTCCTTGGAAAAGAGGATGGCTCCCGTCTCTATATCACTGCATTTATAATGCATCATGTCGTCGATGCGCCCGGCCAGACGGTGCAGCACCGCGTCATAAAGCCCCTGCTCCTGCAAAATCCGCAGGGCGTCGTCGCAGGTGGCGCAGTGGAGCATCTCCGCCGCCGCACCGCCGTGCAGCCCCTCTGCGGCGGCACAGGCCGTCAGGATGTCCATGCGACAGTCGCCGTAGCGGGAGTGGGTGTTCCACATACCGCCCGCCAGCTTTACCAGCTTGCCGATATGACCGATGAGCAGCGCCCCTCGGAAGCCCAGCTCCCGGCACATCTCCATCGTGTCGCCGATGAAGTTGGAGGTCATCACCGCCGTGGCGGGGTCGATGCCCATGACACCCTTGATATAGTCTGCGCCGTAGTTGCCGGGGGCCAGCAGTACATAATCCGCGCCGCCCGCCCGCCGCTGCCGCAGCTCTACATGGATGGTGTCCACCAGTGCCTGCTCGCTCATAGGCTCTACGATCCCCGTGGTGCCTAAGATGGATATGCCGCCCTCAATGCCTAATCGGGGATTGAAGGTCTTTTTCGCCAGCGTCTCGCCATCGGGAGCGGAGATTACCACATACAGGCCGCCGATGTATCCGAACAGGCCGCAGACCTCCTCCACATTCTCCTGAATCATCCGGCGGGGTACGGAGTTGATGGCCGCCGCACCCACCGGCTGGTCAAGACCTGGCATGGTTACCCGACCTACACCCTGTCCGCCGTCAATGACAATGCCAACAGTCTCTGTTTTCCGCACCTCGGCATAGATCAGGGTGTCACGGGTGATATCCGGGTCATCACCGCTGTCCTTCCGGATGGCACAGCGCACACAGTTTGGGGACAGATGGATGTCCTCCACCGCCAGCGTCAGCTCCATGCCCTTGGGTGTCAGCAGGCGGATGGACTCCTTTTTACTGCCGCTCAGCAGCATCCATGCGGCGGCCTTGGCTGCCGCCGCGGCACAGGAACCGGTGGTGTAGCCCAGACGGAGTTTTTTTCCGTCCCGTATGATAAATTCCTTCATAACCTACCGCCTGATCTGGTAGAGCATGGCGTTGCAGATGGCCGCCGCCACGTTGCTGCCGCCCTTGCGGCCCCGGGACACGATGTAGGGCGCGGCAGCGGCCTCGATGATGCGCTCCTTGCTCTCCACCACGTTCACAAAGCCCACCGGCACCCCGATGATGAGGGCGGGATGGAGCTTGCCCGCCTCCATCAGCGCCTCTAAGGAGAAAAGCGCCGTGGGAGCGTTGCCGACAGCAAAGATGCAGGGCTTGGGCAGGGCTGCCGCCCGCTCCATGGATACAAAGGCACGGGTCACACCGCGCTCCTTAGCCTCCGCCGCCACGTCCGCGTCCGACATGAAGCAGTGTACCTCTCCGCCCAGCGAGGCGAGGATCGTCTTATTGATCCCGGCCTTGGCCATCTGGGTATCGGTGACGATGTCACAGCCCGCCCGCAGGGCGGCAATGGCCTTTTGTACCGCGTGGTCGGAAAAGGCCAGATTGTCCACATAGTCAAAATCCGCCGTGGTGTGGATGACCCGTTTGATGACCAGCTCATTCTCCGGATCCAGCCGCCGGTCACCCAGCAGCTCGGTGATGATGGCGAAGCTGCGCTTCTCGATATCCATAGGCTTCATCTGTTCCGTCATAGCGTCTCCTTTCTGCAAGCCGCCAAAAAGCGCTGTGCCATGACGGGCTTGGCGTAAAAATGGAAGTGAGGGAAACCGGCGTACAGCGTATCCGTGGCATACGCACAGCGCCACTGCTTGCCGGAGGGCTTTTCCGCCAGAAAAGCGCTGCCCGGCAGGGGCGTGTCCCAATGGTGAAATTCATGCATCGGCACCTGCTCCCCGGCGCGGCACAGGAGACTGCCCTCTCGGGCCGTGGCGGTGATATAGCCGAACCGGGTCAGCTTCCCCGTGTCAAAGCAGTCCCCGGGCAGCGCACCCACCATGGCGTGGCCTGCGATGGACTGCGTCAGATACATGAAGCCGCCGCACTCGGCGATACAGGGCATCCCCGCGTGTACGACCTCCCGAATTCGCCTGCGCAGGACATGGTTTTCCGCCAACTGTGCCGCGTACAGCTCCGGGTAACCGCCGCCCAAGTACAGCCCCTGTACGCCGTTGGGAAGCCGTTCGTCTGCCAGCGGGCTGAAGGGTATCAGCTCCGCACCCAGCTGCCGCAGCAGGTCGAGACTGTCCTCATAGTAAAAGCAGAACGCCCGATCCCTGGCCACGCCGATACGCACCGGCGTTCCCGGCTCCGGCAGGGCCGGCGGGATATAGCGCAGGGGCGGCGCAGCGTCAGCCAACTCCAGCAGCGTTGGAATGTCCAGCGTTTTTTCCGCCTCGGCCGCCAGCTTGCGCAGCTTCTCTTGCAGATCGGCCACCTCATCCGCTGTGATGAGCCCCAAGTGGCGGCTCTCCAGCGCGCACTCCGGCAGACGGGGCAGATAGCCGCAGGCGCGGACGCCCAAACGGTTTTCCAGTTCCCGTGCCAGTGGGCCATAGCTCATGGCGCTGCACCCGTTGAGGATGACACCACGGATGCCGCTGTCCGGCGCGAAGTGGAGAAAGCCCTCCACCGCCGCCAGGACGGAAAGGGCCGCCCCTCGGGCATTGACCACCAGCACCACGGGGCTTTGGGTCTCCCGCGCCACCTCGTAGGTGCTGGCCCGGGTGGAGGTGAGGCCCAGGCCGTCATAATAGCCCATGACCCCCTCTATCACCGTGACATCGCAGCCCCGGGCGTTGCGGGCCAGAAGATAGCGCAGGGTATCGGGATCAAAGAAGAAGGCATCCAAATTGGAGCTCTTCGCGCCAATGATCCGGCTGTGGAACATGGGGTCGATATAATCAGGGCCGCATTTCGCCGCGCCTACCCGCAGGCCCCGCGATACCAACGCCTGCAAGACGGCACAGGTGACGGTGGTCTTGCCGCAGCCGCTGTTGGTGCCGGCCAGCACCAGCCGGGGGACTTTTTGCTCCATAGCGCCCTCTCAATCCGCCACGATGGTGGCAAAATAACTGATCTCCTCCGGCAGCTGCCGCAGGTCGGTGTAGACCTGCTCTGTCTCCAGTCCGCAGTCCGCCACCATCCCGGCATTTGCCAGCAGGCCGCGGCGCTCCAGCGCCGCCGCCGTCTCGTGGATGGCCTTGCCGGATTTCATCACGACCTTTGTTCCCGGCAGCGGCAGCGCGTTGTCCAGATCCGTGCTGCCCGGCAGAATGTGGAGCGGCTCCTCCATGCGGGTCAAACTCCGTCCCAGCCGCGCCGCCACGGCGCAGAAGCTGGTGACGCCGGGACACATCACCGTCTCAAACCCATCAGCGCGGATGCGCTCCAGAATATAGTAAGCAGTGGCGTACACGGATACGTCGCCCAGATTGACCATGGCCACGTCCCGTCCTGCCGACAGCTCCGCTTCGATAGCGGCTGCCGCCATGCGGTAGCTGTCCTCCCGCACTGCCTCGCTTCGCTCCATGGTAAAGTCCAGCGGCAAGATGGTCTTGCCCTGCGTATCCACCGCCCCGGCGGCGATATCCAGCGCCAGCATCCGCCCGGACTTCATCCGGGGGGCTGCCACCACAGGACAGTCCGCCAAGACCCGGCAGGCCTGCCGGGTCAGCAGCTCCGGGTCACCGGGGCCCACGCTGACGGCGTAAAAAACACCCTGTTTTTCCATGATAGCACTCCTTACGGAACAAATTCCAGGCTGTCGAAGCAGGGGTCGTACTTCCCGTGCTCCATCCGGTACAGCTTTGCAATATATGCGCGGGTGAAGATCTCCTCCGGCGGGCCGATGCGGTCGATCCTATCCCCGGCCACGCATACCACGGTGTCGGAGATGCGCTCCGCCAGCTCCAGCTCGTGGAGGGACAGCAGCACCGCCAGATCGTTCTCCCGCACCATGCGCTTGAGCACCGTCAACAACTCCAGCTTATAGCGGATGTCCAAAAAGCTGGTAGGCTCGTCCAGCACGATGATCTCCGGCTCCTGACACAGCGCCCGCGCCAAGAGGATGCGCTGGCGCTGCCCATCGCTGATGGCGGAGAAAGGGCGGTCGGCAAACTCCATGCCGCCTACCTGCGCCAGAGAGCGCTCCACGATAGCCTGATCCTCCGGCTGTAGGATGCCCAGCCGCCCCGTATAGGGATAGCGGCCGCTGCTCACCACGTCCCTGCAGGTCATCAGCTCCGGATCCATGCGGGCCGTCATCAAAATGGCCATGCGCCGGGCGATCTCATTGCGGCTGCGCGCCTCCATGGCTTTTCCATCCAGAAACACCGTGCCGGACACCTTGGAGAGCTGGCCGATGATGGTTTTCAATATGGTGGATTTTCCAGAGCCGTTGGGGCCGATGAGCGTCACGATCTTGCCCCGCTGCACATGGAGGGCGACATCCTCGATCAGCGGCTTGCCGTGGTAGCCCACGGACAGGTCTTTTGTTTCCAGATATGCTGCCATACTCACGCCGCCTTTCTGTGGATCATCATGTAGATGACGATGGGTGCGCCGAATACCGCCGTGACGGAGCTGATGCTCACCTCTGTGGGGGCAAAGGCGGTGCGGGCGATGAGATCGCAAAACAGGCAGAACACGCCGCCGCCCAGAAAGCAGGCTGGGATCATGACGAGCGGCTCCGCCGATTTGAACAGGGATTTCATCAGGTGCGGCACTGCGATGCCGACAAAGGAGATGGGGCCAGCAAAGGCCGTGACGCAGGCGGACAGCACGCTGGACAGCAGGATAAGCGCCGTACGGAAGGCCCGCAGGGGGACGCCCATGTTCTGGGCGTAGACCTCGCCCAGCTGGTACGCTCGGATGGGCTTGGACAGGAAAAAGGTCAGCAGCAGTGTGACGCCGCATACACCGGCCATGGTCTTTACATTCTCCCAGCTCATGCCGGAGAAGGATCCGAGAGACCAGTTGTGCAGGTTCACGATGCTGGAATCGTCGGCAAAGGTCACGAGAAAATCCGTCAGTGCCGAGCAGATGTAGCCGATCATCACGCCGCAGACCACCAACAGGCTCATACGCTTGACCCGCTGAGAAATCAGCAGCACGAAGCCCATGGACACCATGGCGCCCACGAACGCCGCCGCGATGAGAATGGCGGAGGAGGTGGTCTTGCCACGGCTCAGCAGCGCCAGCATGGCCACGCACACCGTCATCTTCGCTCCGGAGGAGATACCCAGCACAAAGGGGCCGGCGATGGGGTTGTGGAAAAAGGTTTGCAGCAGATAGCCGGACAGGGACAGCGCCCCGCCCAGGATCAGCGCCGACAGAAGCCGGGGCAGACGGATCTTCATGATGATCTGGCTCTGCGTAAAGTCCACATCGCCGCCCAGCAGAGCCAGATCATCA
>OKUQ01000816.1_pt1 | contig 16239 bp, 13 predicted proteins | sample 1606811 | NCBI WGS metagenome assembly OKUQ01 (sample SAMEA3882546, study PRJEB24775) | human gut metagenome | biome: human-associated habitat; feature: intestine environment; material: feces | place: Netherlands | collected 2009/2010
GATCGTACACCTCAGGCATCTGATCCTTCAGGTGGCTGATGGGAGAAGGAGTGCGCACGCCGGCCACAACGTCCTCGCCCTGTGCATTGATCAGGTACTCGCCCATCAGCTTCTTAGCGCCGGTGGCGGGGTCACGGGTGAATGCAACGCCGGTGCCGGAGCGGTCGCCAGAGTTGCCGAATGCCATCTGCTGAACGTTGACTGCGGTGCCCCACTCGTAGGGGATCTCGTTCATCTTACGATAGACATTTGCACGGGGGTTGTCCCAGCTGCGGAAGACGGCCTTGACAGCCTCGATCAGCTGATCGCGGGGATCCTGCGGGAAGGGACGGCCTTCGTTCTCCTCGTAGATCTTCTTGAAGGTGCCGACCAGTTCCTTCAGGTCGTCAGCAGTCAGGTCCACGTCGTTCTTGACGCCCTTGGCTTCCTTCATCTTGTCGATCTCGACCTCGAACAGGCTCTTCGGGACCATCATAACGACGTCGGCGAACATCTGCACGAAGCGGCGGTAGCAGTCGTATGCAAAGCGGGCGTTGCCGGTCTTTTTAGCCAGACCCTCAACAGCCTCGTCGTTCAGGCCCAGGTTCAGGATGGTGTCCATCATGCCGGGCATGGACTGACGTGCGCCGGAACGGACGGAGACCAGCAGGGGGTTCTGGTTATCGCCGAACTTCTTGCCGGTGATCTCTTCCAGACCCTTGAGGTGCTCAAAGATATCAGCAGTGATCTCGTCATTGATCTGACGGCCGTCTGCATAATACTGGGTGCAGGCGTCGGTGGTGATGGTGAAACCCTGCGGCACCGGCATACCGGCTGCGGTCATTTCTGCCAGACCAGCACCCTTGCCGCCCAGAGTATTCTTCATGGTGACTTTGTCGCCGCCGAAAGCATCATTGCCTTCGCTGAAGTAGTACAGATACTTTTTGCTCATGCGTTGTTTACCTCCCATAGTTCACGGCCGTGCCGGAAGGGCCCGTCCGTCTCATCGTTTACCTTTGTCTCAATAGGCGATGAACATTGTTTCGTGAATGCTAAACTATTATACCAAAAAATCCAAGGGTTGCCACCATGCAAAATCCCGAATTTGTTTGGTGTTTTTTATGCAAATCACTTGAATTTTACCAAGTTTTCCGGTAATATAAAATGGGAGAAAGTTCGAGAGGTTTTTCTTTTTCTGACGCGATTTCTTCGTCTGTTGGATACAACTTTCTATCCCTGAAACTTCAAACATTCTTTTTGTCGGTACAAAGCTCCTGCTGCATCCGCATCCGGGTGCACCGGGCCGCATCGTCCCGCGGGAGCCGTACCGGAAGGGAGCTCCTGAACCATGGAAAATTGTGTTTCTTCCGCTGCACTGGATGCAGCGCGTACCCGTCTGGACGCCGCCGAGGCCGCCCGTGAAACGATCCTGCTGCAGCACATCGCCAACGGCGTGATCATCGACAGCCGCACCGTGCAGATCGCACCCGACGTGCAGATCGCACCGGGGGCCGTCATCCTAGCCGGCACCATCCTGCGGGGCCATACCATCATTGGGGCAGGCTGCATCATCGGCCCCAACACCCTCATCGAGGACAGCATCGTGGACGAGGGCACCACCGTCAACGCCAGCCAGGTCTACGGCAGCCACCTGGGCCCTCACAACAACATCGGCCCCTTCACCCATGTTCGGGTGAACACGGTCACCGATTACGGTGTGCATCTGGGTGCCTATGTGGAGACCAAGAATTCCAACTTTGCCCGCGGCAACACCGTAAGCCACCTGACCTACATCGGCGATAGTGACGTGGGCAAGTACTGCAACTTCGGCTGCGGCACCGTCACCTGCAACTACGACGGCAAGGACAAGTTCCGCACCACCATCGGGGACTACTGCTTCATCGGCTGCAACACCAACCTTGTGGCCCCGGTCAAGGTGGGCGACGGTGCCTACACCGCCGCCGGCAGCACCATCACTCAGGATGTGCCCGCACAGGCGCTGGGCATCGCCCGGGAGCGCCAGACCAATCTGGAGGGCTGGGCTGAACCGAAGATGGAAGCCTACATCGCCAAGAAGCAGAAGCTGGAAGCCGACCAGAACAAGTGATTTCCTTCCGGGAGGGCACATTGTATGAAGTCTGAGACGTTCCGTAAGCAGGCCCTGAGCCTGATCATCTTTTTCGTGGCCATTGCGGCGGTGTTCGCGCTCACCCGCCTGCGCAGCGACCCCGCCGGGAAGCAGGCGCAGACCATCCTGACCCAGCTGCTTTCCAGCTCCGATGCCGTGGAACCGGCGGCGGACGATTCCTACACCGCCAGCGAGCCGGGCCTTGTGCAGGTGGATGACGGCGGCTTCATGGCCTTCTATCAGGCACAGTTCGGGGATTGCATGACGCAGCAGTGTCTGGAAAAGCTCCTTGCGAACCGTCTGCCCACCCGCATTGCCTCGCTTTCCGGCCAGCCCGCGGGGCTCACCCTGCAAAAGCGCTCCGGTGCCGACCACTGCTATGATTTTTCCGCAGACCTGCAGGCCGCCGACGGAACCACCACGGCCAGCGTCACCGGCACCATCACCATGGTAAAAGAGGATGGCGCGTGGAAGGCCTCTGACCTCACGCTGAACCTGAACTAAGCATTTTCTGCCTCCGGCCCCTGTATGGTCGGGGGCCTTTTCGGTTCTTTCACCCGGAATCCGTTTCTTTTTTCGCGCGCGTATGTTATACTGAATAGCTGTATCCCATTCTATTTTTCAGAGAAAAGGTTAAACAAACAACATGAACACAAACGATATCTGGCTGATCGCCGGCCTGGGCAACCCCGAGGCCAAATACGACGGCACACGCCACAACGCGGGCTTTGCCGCCCTGGACTACCTGTCCGGCAAATGGGGCATCAGCGTGAGCAAGACCAAATTCCAGGGCCTGTGGGGCCAGGGTGAAGTGGACGGCCACAAGGTGGTGCTGCTCAAGCCCCTGACCTACATGAACCTTTCCGGCGATTCCATCGCGCCGCTGGCGGGCTTTTTCAAGATCCCGGCCGACCATGTCATCGTCCTGTGCGACGACATCACCCAGAACCCCGGCAAGCTGCGCATCCGGCCTTCCGGCTCGGCAGGGGGCCACAACGGCCTGAAGAGCATCATCGCCCGGCTGGGCGGCGACGGCTTTCCCCGCATCCGCATCGGTGTGGGAGCCAAGCCCCGCCCGGACTACGACCTGGCGGATTGGGTGCTGGGCAAATTTCCGGCCGAGGACGCCAAGGCTCTGGCGGACCGCTGCCCGGACATCGAAGCTGCCGCCAAGCTCATCATGGACGGTAAGCTAAGTCTGGCACAGAGCAAGTACAACGGGTAAGAACTTCATTTAAACTGCCCTCCGCTTACGCTCTGGGCATTTTCAGCGGAATTTTATTTTTATTGTTCGTGTTTGTCGCGGCCTGCGGGCCGCTCCAAACACATTTTCACCGAGTGGGGCAGCACTGGCGAACTGCATTTATGTTCTTTGATGCATTTTGATGTCACGACCCCTCTCGTGAAAAAGCAGCAGAGAAAAGCCCGCAGGCTTTTCTCTGCTGCAAATAAAAATAATCATTCCTCTGCCATTGCCAAAGCGAATGCGGCGGCAATTTCAAATGGTCATCCCAACAGGAAAGGAGGTTTTCCATGTACGAAGCCCTGTTGAAAGCGACCCAGGAATACCAGAAGATCGCGGCCAGCTTTGCAAAGCCCGGCCCGGCAGCGCTGTTCGGTCTGCCCCCGGCAGGCCGGGCCCTGCTGTATGCCGCTTTGCAGAAGGATCTGGGCCGGGTGCTCTGCATCGTGACCCCGGGCGAAGCCGAGGCCACCCACTTTGCAGATGACCTCAAGGCGCTGGGCCTTGCCGCGGCGGTGTTCCCGCCCCGGGACTTCATGCTGCGCCCGGTGGAGGGTGCCGGGCGCGAATACGAGTATCGCCGCCTTTCGGTGCTGGGTGCATTAGCGGGCGGGCGGCTGCAGGCCGTGTGCGTCCCTGCCGAAGCCCTGTTGCAGTACACGGTGCCCCGCGATGAATTCCTGAAAAACACCCTCACCCTTAAGCCCGGCATGGTGTACAACCGCGAAGCGCTGGTGGCCCGGCTGTTTGCCGCCGGGTATGTGCGCCGCAGTCAGGTGGACGGCCCCGGCCAGTTCAGCGTGCGCGGCGATATCGTGGACATCTATGCCCCGGATATGCGCCAGCCTGCCCGTGTGGAATACTGGGACGATGAGATTGACTCCATGGCCTCCTTTGACCTGCTGACCCAGCGGCGGGACGGCGCACTGGAAAAGATCTACCTTTCCCCTGCCCGCGAAGTGCTGTTCGGCAGCACCGAAGAGACTGCCGAGGCCCTGCGTGCCGCTGTGAAAAAGGCCCGCGGCAAACACCGCACCGCGCTGGAAAAGGCCACCGAAGCCGACCTGTCCCAGCTGGACTCCGGCCTGATGCCGGAAGCCATGGACAAGTATTACGGCATCCGCTACCCGGAACCGGCCACCCTGCTGGATCATCTGGACGCGCCCCTGTTCATTCTGGACGAGGTGGGCGGCATCCGGGATTCCCAGAAGGCCACCGAATTCCGCCGCAGCGAGGAGCTGACCGGCCTGCTGGAAGAGGGCGTGCTCTGCCCCGGGCTGGATGTGCTGTACCAGACCATGGACGATCTGGTCATCGCCGCCCAGAAGCAGAGCACCCTGCTGTGCGAGAACTTCCTGCGCGGCATGAACGAGTTCAAACTGAAAGACCTCATCAATGCCGAGGCCTTTGCGGCCCCCAATTGGAACGGCGACCTTGCCTCCCTGCGGGAGGACCTGGACCCGCTCCTTGCACAGGGGTACGCCATCACCCTGTTTTCCGGCACCCCCAAGGGTGCCGCTGCCCTCACCCGTGACCTGGCCGACAAGGGCTACTCGGTGAGCATGAGCCGGGATGTGCGCCCCGCCAAGGGCATCGTGCAGGTGCTGCCGGGCCATCTGACCGCCGGGTGCACCTTCCCGTTTGCTCACGCGGCCGTGCTCTCGTCCCGCCGGCATGGTCTGGACGAAGAGACCGCCGCCGAGACCAAAAAGCGCAAAAAGAACAAGAACGCCCTGTCCAGCCTTTCCGATATCAAGCCCGGCGACTATGTGGTGCACCAGAGCCACGGCATCGGCATGTATGCGGGCATCCAGCGGCTGGAAGTGCAGGGTGCCATCAAGGATTACCTCAAGGTGCAGTATTCCGGCTCGGACGTGCTGTATGTGCCCGTCACCCAGCTGGACCTGCTGAGCCGCTACACCGCCCCCGGCGACGAAGAAAAGGTCAAGCTGGCCAAACTGGGCGGTGCCGAGTGGCAGCGCACCCGTGCCAAGGTCAAAAAGGCCACCGAGGAGATGGCCCAGGAGCTCATCGAGCTGTATGCCCGCCGTCGGCATGCCACCGGCTACGCCTTCCCGCCCGACGGCGACTGGCAGCGGGACTTTGAGACCCGTTTCGACTACGACGAGACGGACGACCAGCTCAACGCCACCGCCGAGATCAAACAGGACATGGAAAAGGGTTACCCCATGGACCGGCTGCTCTGCGGCGACGTGGGCGTGGGCAAGACCGAAGTAGCCCTGCGGGCCGCCTTCAAGTGCGTGATGGGCGGTAAGCAGTGCGCCATTCTGGCCCCCACCACCCTGCTGGCCTGGCAGCACTACAACACCATCCTTTCCCGCATGGAGGCCTTCCCCGTGAAGGTGGAGATGATGTCCCGCTTCCGCACCGCCAAGCAGCAGAAGGAGACCCTGCGGGGCCTGCAGTCCGGCAGCGTGGATATCGTGGTGGGCACCCACCGGCTGCTGTCCAAGGACGTGAAGTTCCACGACCTGGGCCTTGTGATCATCGACGAGGAACAGCGCTTCGGCGTCAAGCACAAGGAAAAGCTCAAGGAGAACTTCATCGGGGTGGACATGCTCACCCTGTCGGCCACCCCCATTCCACGGACCCTGAACATGGCCATGAGCGGCATCCGGGACCTTTCCACCATCGAGCAGCCGCCCATTGAGCGCCAGCCCGTGGAGACCTTTGTGCTGGAGTACAACGACGTGATCCTGGCCGAGGCCATGAAAAAGGAGCTGGCCCGCGGCGGGCAGGTGTATTACCTGCACAACCGGGTGGACAACATCGAGGCCTGTGCCGCCCATGTGAGCCAGATGGTGCCCGGTGCCCGGGTGGGCATTGCCCACGGCAAGATGACCGAGGAGGAGCTGAACCCCGTGTGGCAGCACCTGCTCAACGGCGAGATCGACATTCTGGTGTGCACTACCCTGATCGAGACCGGCATCGACGTGCGCAACTGCAATACCCTCATCATTGAGGACGCCGACCGCATGGGTCTGGCTCAGCTGTACCAGATCCGGGGTCGGGTGGGCCGCAGCGGCCGCAAGGCCTACGCCTACTTCACCTTCCGGCGGGACAAGACCCTCTCGGACATCGCCCAGAAGCGGCTGTCCGCCATCCGGGAGTTCACGGCCTTTGGTTCCGGCTTCCGCATCGCCATGCGCGATCTGCAGATCCGCGGTGCCGGCAGCCTGCTGGGCCACAGCCAGCACGGCCACATGGAGGCTGTGGGCTACGACCTCTATGTCAAGATGCTGGGGCAGGCCATCGCCCGCGCCAAGGGCGAGCCGGTGCAGCGCGACAAGAGCGAATGCCTGGTGGACCTGCGGGTGGACGCCTACATCCCGGAGAAATACATCGCCGACGGGCCGGGCCGCATCGAAGCCTACAAGCGCATTGCCGCCATCCAGACCCCGGAGGACGCCGCCGACGTGCTGGACGAGCTCATCGACCGCTACGGTGACCCGCCGCCCTCGGTGAGCGACCTGGTGAACGTTTCGCTGGTGCGGGTGCAGGCCACCGCCGTGGGCGTGTACGAGGTGACCCAGAAGAAGGACACCATTGTGCTGAATCTGGAACACCTGGATGTGCCCATGATCCGGGGCCTGCTGGTGGCCTTCAACGGCCGCGTCACCGCCGGTGCAGGCTCAAAGCCTTACCTTTCGGTCACCCTGCACCCCGACGAAAAGCCGCTGGAACTGCTGCAGAGCATCCTCAAGGCAATGGCGGAAATCCTGAATGGCAAGGACAAACCGCAGGAAAGCAAGTAACCGATAGCATCCTCGCCCTCTCAGTCCTCTCGCATCCGCTCGATGCCAGCTCTCCCAAAAGGAGAGCCATTGGCAAACCGGGAGACGTTATCTCTTCGCCAGAGGCTCTCCCTTTGGGAGAGCTGGCGCGTCAGCGCCTGAGAGGGCGAGCCATCTACAATTTCAAAAAACAGGAGCATTACACATGAAAAAGAAACTGCTTGCGCTGGTATGCGCACTCGTCATGATCTTCAGTCTGGCAAGCTGCGGCCTGTCCACTCCGGACACCGTGGGCAAGGTCGGCGACTTTGAAGTGTCCTCCGGCCTGTATCTGCTGGCCCAGTTCAGCGCCTACCAGCAGGCCGCCCAGCTGGCCGACAAGGACCAGGACGCCACCGACGTGAGAGCCTTCCTGAAGGAGACCATCACCACCGATGCCGACAGCGGCGAGACCGCCGTGGTCCAGGACTATGTGGCCGACAAGACGCTGGAGACCCTGCGCACCTTTGCCGCCATCGACGCCCGCTTTGCCGAGCTGGGCGGGGAGCTGACCGCCGAACAGAGCCAGGTGGCCGACAACTACGCCCAGCAGCTGATGGACCAGTACGGCAGCACCTACACCGCCAACGGCATCGGCTTGGAGACCCTCAAAGCCTTTGAGCGCATCCAGCTCAAGCACACCCTGCTGCTGACGCTGGTGTACGGCCCGGACGGCGAAAGCCCCGTGGATGACAGCGACCTGACCGAGCATCTGGACAGCCAGATGTACGAGCTGGCCTATGTGAACATCCCGCTGTACAACACCAGCACCTTTGTGTTCGCCTCCGACGACCAGAAGGCCCAGATGCTGCAGCTGGCACAGGCGGCCGCCGCAAGCTGCAGCGAAACGCAGGACGGCTCGGTGTCCGAGCAGGTCAGTGCCCTGCATTCTGCCGCTTCTGCCGCCCTGCCGGACATCTACGCCGTGCTGGACTCCACCCCCGCCGAGGATGCTTCCAACGTGCAGACCGAACTGCTGACCGAAAGCGACCTGACCGGTGCCTTTACCCAGGACGGTGCCGCCGACGCCGTGCGCGGCCTTGTGTACGGCGAGGCCGCTGCCGTGCAGTACAATTCCGCTTCCATCATCCTGATGATGCGCATCGATCCGCTGCAGGTGTCCACGCTGGACGCCCTGCGCACCCAGATCCTGAGCGACATGAAGGGCGACGAGCTGGAAGATGCCCTCACCGCCTACGGCAGCACGCTGGAGAACGACCTCAGCACTTCTGCCATGAACAAGATGCCCGCCAGCAAGATCGTGAACCCGTCCTCTTCCAGCAACAGCTGATCTGCCCCCAAACGTACAAAGGCCCCGCTTCCACACCCGGAAGCGGGGCCTTTTTCGGCAGTATCTTTTGTTTGCGGGCGGCGGTTTATGCGCCGCGCTCCCGCTCATCCTTCAGGATGTCCCGCATGTGCTGCAGGGTGTCCACGGTGCGGCGCAGCTCTTCGTCCCCCAGCTCGGTGCGCAGGCGGGCATAGCAGCGCTTCATGAAATCGCGTTCCTCGGCCATCAGCTCCACGGCCTTGCTGGTCAGCTCCACATAGGTGCGGCCGGCCTCCCGGTCGGTGAGCCAGCGCACATAGCCCTGGTCCTGTAGCTTCTCGATGCCTTTGGACAGCTCGGTCACCTTCACGCCCATCTCGGCGGCAAGATCAGCCAGATAGAGTTTCTCGTCCGGGTGGCTCTCCTGCCGCATCTTGATGTAGAACAGCACCAGATAATCCGTGCGCCGGATGGTGCTGAACACCCGGTCCACGTCAAAATTGTGCAAGAAGAACCACTCTTCCGGGTGCTTCTGCATGGCTTCCTGTTTCATGGCACAGCCCTCCTGTTATCGTGCATCCCGCGGGATGTAGTCGTGGGTGCCGCCCAGGCTCTTGTAGGCCGGGCGGATGATCTTGTTGGCGCTGAGCAGCTCTTCGATGCGGTGGGCACTCCAGCCCATGATGCGGGCCACGGCAAACAGCGGGGTGTACAGCTCCATGGGGATGCCCAGCATATCGTACACAAAGCCGCTGTAGAAATCCACGTTGGGGCTGACGCCCTTGAAGATCTTCCGTTCCTCGGCGATAAGCTGCGGGGCCATGCGCTCGATCTTGGCGTACAGGGCCAGGTCCTTGTCCCGGCCCTTCTCGTGGGCCAGCTGTTCCACATAGCCCTTGAACACCACCTCACGGGGGTCGCTGAGGGAGTAGACCGCGTGGCCCATGCCGTAGATCAGGCCCTTGTGGTCAAAGGCTTCGCCGTGCAGCAGCTTTTTCAGGTAGGTTTCCAGCTCTTCTTCGTCCTCCTGGTCGTGCAGATTCTCGCGGATGTTCTGCATCATCTGCATCACCATCAGGTTGGCACCGCCGTGGCGCGGGCCCTTGAGGGAGCACAGCGCCGCCGCCATGGCCGAGTAGGTGTCGGTGCCGGAGGAGGTGACCACGCGGGTGGTAAAGGTGGAGTTGTTGCCGCCGCCGTGCTCGGCGTGCAGCAGCAGTGCCACATCCAGCACACGGGCTTCCAGCGGGGTGTACTGCATGTCCGGCCGCAGCATCCGCAGGAAATTCTCGGCGGTGGACAGCTGCGGGTCGGGCCGATGGATGTACATGCTGCCGTCCTTCTCGTAGTGGTCGTAGGCGTGGTAGGCATACACGGCCAGCATGGGGAAGATGCTGGCCAGCTGGATGCTCTGGCGCAGCACGTTGGGGATGGACAGATCCGATACCTTGGGGTCGTAGGAGGCCAGGGTCAGCACGCTGCGGGCCATGGAATTCATGATGTCGTGGCTGGGGGCCTTCATGATCACGTCCCGGGTAAAATTGGTGGGCATGGTACGGCACTCGCCCAGAACCCGGCAGAATTCTTCCAGCTTTTCCGGGTTGGGCAGCTCACCGAACAGCAGCAGATAGCCCGCCTCTTCAAAGGCAAAGCGGCCGCCGCGGCTGCCGTTGATCAGGTCCTTGACGTTGTAGCCGCGGTAGAGCAGCTGACCGTCGGCGGGACGCTTGACGCCGTCCACATACTCAAAGGCGCGGATGTCCGAAATGTTGGTCAGGCCCGCCAGCACGCCCTTTCCGTTCTCGTCGCGCAGACCGGCCTTGACGCCATATTCCTGATACAGATCCTTGCTGATCTTATCATGCTGCGCACACAGCGGCTGCTGCTGGTCAAAATATCCCATCACGTTCTGCAGGTAGTCCATGGTGTGTTGCTCCTTTCCCCGGAGGCTGGCAGACGCAGCCGGTGCACCGGCCCGCGTTTCCAGCGGCATTTCATGTAAATTGAATACCCTTTCAGATTACAAAATGGATATTTCCATGTCAAGCAACCATTTGTAAACAAAAAACAAAATCTTGTCCGGTAAAAAAATCCCCGGTGCAGTTCTCTGTTTCCTGCACCGGGGATCTTGCTCATTTTTTCGCGGGATTTGTCACTCTTGCAAACTCGGCGGCCAGTGCCGCATTCACCGAGCGCACCGCGTTGGCGTCCGGCTTGACGGCGGCACGGTCGTAGGTGAACAGCCCATTCACCTCGTCCTCCACATCGGTGAGCTGGGTGTACACCAGCGCCGAAAGGCCTTTTTCCAGCTGGGGCAGCACAGTTTTCAGCTGCAGCTTCTTGTAGCGGGCAGTCAGCTCCTGCCGGTCTTTGGCCGTGCCGTAGCCGTAGGTCTTGTGGGGCGGCTCATGGCCGGGCATGGGCCAGGCAATGCCGCCGTATTCGCTGAGGGCCACCGTGCGCTTCTGCGGGCGGATGCGCAGCGGATAGAAATAATTGTGCAGGGAGTGCACATCGCCCCCGCCCTGGTCGAACCAGCCGCTGGCCTCGTCCACCAGACGGGTGTCGTCCAGCGTCCGGAGGGCCTGCACGGCTTTTCCGGCATCGAACTGCCCCCACCCTTCGTTGAAGGGCACCCAGCAGGCAATGCAGGGGTGGCACCGCAGCGCCTGTACCGTGTCGGCCAGCTCGTGGGCGTACTCCTCCCGGCCGGCCGGTTTTGCCCGGCTCAGCAGGCGGCGGCAGGCTTTGCCGTCCGGGAAGCGGCGCAGCAGCGGCTGCAGCACATTGGTCAGGTAGGTGACGAACCACAAATTATAGGCGCTGCCGCCGTTGACGATGTCCTGCCAGACGATCAGGCCCAGACGGTCGCAGTGGTAATACCAGCGCTGCGGCTCGATCTTGGCGTGCTTGCGCAGCAGGTTGAAGCCCAGCGCTTTCACCTCGCTGAGCTCCCGCTCCACGGCTGCGTCCGAGGGCGGCGTATACAGGCCCTCCGGCCAGTAGCCCTGATCCAGCAGGCCGTTGAGCAGGATGGGCTTGTCGTTCAGGCAGAAGCGCAGCACCCCGTGGGCGTCCGGTGCACAGCTCCACTTGCGCAGGGCAAAGTAACTGTGCACCGTGTCGAACTCGGCTTCCTCCCCCTGGTTGGTGCCCACCGTCAGGTCGTAAAGGAAGGGCGTGTCCGGGCTCCATGGGAAGAAATGCTCTTCCGGGATGTTCAGGGTCACTTCGCCGTCCTGGTCGGCCTCGTCGCTGCCCCAGTCCTCGGCGATGGTCACGCCCCCGGCCCGCACCATGGCCCACAGGTTGACCGCACCGCCGGGCTTTGCCGTGTGCACCCGCACCGTCACCGTGCGGGCGTCGTAGTCCGGGGTGACGGTCAGGGTCTGGATGTAGTTGTCCGGCACCCGCTCCAGCCAGACGGTCTGCCAGATGCCGCTCTGGGCCGGGTAGAACATCCCGCCGGGCTTCAGGGTCTGTTTGCCCCGGGCCTGGGTGCCGTGGCCGGTGGGGTCCTGCACGGCCACCCACAGGCTGTTGCGGCCGGTGCCGTTGAGCAGGTCGGTAATGTCCAGTGTGAAGGGCCAGTAGCCGCCCCGGTGGCCGCCTGCCAGATGCCCATTGACCTGCACGGCGCAGGCATAATCCACGGCCCCGAAGTGCAGCAGCACCCGGCCGCCCTCTCCCGCCGGCGGGGCGAACAGGCGGTGGTAGTGCAGCCACTGCCCCGGCTGCAGGGTGCGCCCCACCCCGGAGGCCGGGGCCTCCGGCGAATAGGGCACCAGAATGCTGCCCTGCCAGGCCGCAGGGTATTCGGCCGTTTGGGTGATGGCATACTGCCACGGCCCGTTCAGGATCTCACAGCTGTCCCGGCGCATGGCCGGGCGGGGATATTCTGCAAGAGGATGCATCCGCTCACCGCCTTTTGTTTGTTGGCTCCATTCTAGCACAGGGCGGGTGGTTTGTATAGCCGGGATGATTTAAAATCGAGGCTGCCGCGCCGCATACGCAAAAAGCTGCCATGCCAAGCGGCACAGCAGCCTTTTGTTGTTTTTCTGAGAAAACCGGGTCAGGGCGCTTATTCGTCGTCCTCTTCTTCGTCGTCCTCATCGTCATCGTCCGACTTCGGCTTGTAGAAGATGCCGCTCAGGAAGATGCTGATGAAGTACAGCAGCACCATGGGGCCTGCCACCATGCACTGGGACACGATGTCCGGCGGGGTGACAACAGCCGCGATGAAGAAGATGATCACGATGGCCACACCGCGAGCCTGCTTGAGGAGCGTGGGGTTGATGATGCCCATCTTGGACAGGATGATGGTGATCAGCGGCATTTCAAACACACAGCCGAAGATGATGAACATCGTAAGGCAGAGGTTGACGTAGCTCTCAATGCTGGTGGTGGTCTGGATGTACTCAGCACCCTCGATGCCCGTGCTGAGGAACCGCAGCATAAAGGGCATCATGAGCTTGTAGGCAAACAGCACGCCCACGCAGAACAATGCCAGACCCAGCAGCATGACCATCTTGAAGAAAAAGCTCTCGCTCTTTTTCAGGCCCGGCTTTGCAAAGGCGTAGATGTGGTAGAATGCCACCGGCACCGTGACGATCACACCGGCTAGAATGGACACGCGGAAGTACTGCATCAGCTTTTCCTGCGGTGCAATGGACACGAACTGATAGTAATCGCGGCCCATGGCAGTGAGCAGGTCGATCAGGCGGTCTGCATAAGCCAGCGAGACCACAACACCCACCACAAACACCACTGCGCAGATGATGAGCCGGTTCCGCAGTTCCTTCAGATGGCCGGTCAGCGTCATGCTGCCGTCATCTTCCATGACCTCGGCTTTCTTTTTGCGCTTCATGTTCGTAGCCACAATTACTCCTCGTCTTCGTCCTTCTTAGCGGCCTTCTTCTCGGCCTTCTCCTCGGAATCGTCGGAATCCTCCGGCTCCTCCATGCCCTTCTTGAAGCCGTTGATGGTCTTGCCGAACATCTTGCCCAGCTTCGGCAGGTTCTTGGGTCCAAAGATCAGCAGTGCAACAGCCAGGATGAGCAGCAGTTCGTTGGTACCAATACGCATAATAAAAATCTCCTTTTTACTTTGCCGCGCCGCGTGGCGGGCTTATTGCTTATGTATGACAACCGCGGGCGCGGTGTATCCAAACTTAAACAGTGGTTTCCTCTGCCGGGGCTGCCTCGGCAGCTTCCGGGGCTGCTTCCGCAGCCGGAGCTTCGGGTGCGGGGGCGGGGGCGGTTTCTTCCTGCACAGGGGCAGTCTCGGGCTTCTCTTCGGCCGGGGCCTCAGCCTTTTCGGCGGCAGCCTCGGCGGCGGGGGCTGCATTCTCTTCCGGCAGCTCCTCCACCGGCTCTTCGGCAGTCAGGTCGGTGACCTCTTCCTCCGCAGCCTTCTTGGCGGCCTCTTCCTTGCTGGTCTTGCCGATGCCGGCAAAGCCCTTGGTCACGTCCTTCACGCTGTTGTCGATGTCCTTCTTGATATCGGTCAGCGGAGCAACGGCCTCCTTGAGGGGAGCCTGGATCTCGTTCAGCGGCTCCACCACGTTCTTCTGGATCTCCTCGGATGCAGCGCCGGTGTACTTCTTCAGCTCACGCAGCATCTTGCCGATCTTCTTTGCGTAGACGGGCAGCTGATCCGGGCCGATGAACACGAACGCCACGATGACGACCACGACGAGTTCCCAAAAACCAATTTTCATAATGATCCAATTCCTTTCCTGTGCCGGTGTGGGTGTGCAGCCCTGCTTGGTGCAAAAATGTGCCGCAGCCTTTTTGCCCGCTGCCTTTTTTGCCCAGACCTGCGTGGGTTCGGCGCCGTTTGCGCCTTTGCTGCCACACTTATACCGAAATTTGGTGGACTGAATATGAATTTATTTTGAACATTTTATGAACAAGCAGGCAGACGCAGCGTTTTTATCAACAAGCAGTATTTTGTTGTTTATATATACCATTTTGGAAATCGCATTTTCTCTTGCTTTTTCGCAGCCTGCGTATTATAGTGGTCTGCAGAACGGCCCCGGCGGGCGAAATTTGCAGCAGCAGAAACGGAACGTGACTCGTATGATCAGTCTGATCCTTGCAGAAAAGATCTTCTCGCTTTTTCTGATTATGTTTATGGGCTATGCGGTGGTGCACTGGGGCCTGCTGCACGCCGAGGACAGCAAGACCCTCTCGCTGATCTCGCTGTACCTGATCTCGCCCTGTGTGATCATCTCGGCCTTTCAGGTACAGTACACCCCGGATGTGCTGCACGGGCTGCTGCTGGCGCTGGCGGCGGCGGTTCTGCTGCACGTCGGCATCATCGTGGTGGTGAACCTGCTGGGTCACGCACTGCATCTGGACGCCGTGGAAAAAGCCTCCATGATCTACTCCAACGCCGGCAACCTGATCATTCCCATCGTGACGGCGGTGCTGGGCAAGGAATGGGTGATCTACTCCAGTGCCTTTCTGTCGGTACAGCTGTTTTTGCTGTGGAGCCACGCCAAGAGCATGCTCTGCGGCGAAAAGAGCTTTGCGTTGAAAAAGGTGCTCACCAACATCAACATGATCGCCATTCTGGCGGGTGCCGCCCTGTTTCTGCTGCACATCCAGCTGCCGGCCGTCATCGAGGATTCGCTGGACATGGTGGGCAGTGCCATCGGCCCCATCTCCATGATCATCCTGGGCATGCTGATGGCGGGCATGAACTTCAAAAAGATCCTGGGCTACCGTCGGCTGTGGCTGGTCACGGCCCTGCGGCTGGTGGGCATCCCGCTGGCAGCTGTGGCCCTGCTCAAGCTCAGCGGCCTGGCCCATCTGGTGCCGGACGGCCAGACCATCCTGCTGGTGAGCCTGCTGGCCACCTGCACCCCCTCGGCTTCCACCATCACCCAGATGGCGCAGATCTACGGCAAGGATGCCGACTACGCCAGCGCCATCAATGTGGTGACCACCCTGCTGTGTATCTTCACCATGCCGCTGATGGTGGCCCTGTACCAGCTATAAGTCCCCACCCTGTTATACAGAACGTCCCCGTGCTCCGAAGAGTACGGGGACGTTCTTTGTTTCTGCCGTCCGGCGGTTTATACGGTCAGGGTCCGGTTCTGTGCCGGGTCCCAGTACACCAGCTCCACCCGGCTGCCCTTCTCCAGAGGCTTGTGGGGCTTTTCGGCGCTCCAGCAGCGCTCCAGCAGACCGGCTGCGTCGGCATCCGGGCCGGGCTTTTCCGTGCAGAGGGCCGTGCCCTGCCAGCCGTCCTCGGTGTACAGGCTCAGTGCCCCGGCGCTGCCTGCCAGAACAGCCTGCACGTCCTGGGTCATCTGCGCATAACCCTCCTCGGTGGCCGGGTACTCCCCATGCCACTTTTCAAAAAAGACGGAAAACTCGCCGCACAGTTCAATGAGCAGATCCTCCTCGCTGTGCGGGTTCTTCACCACAAAAGCGACATCCTCGTTTTCCATATAGTCAAAATCATCTTCCGCGCTGGTGTGCACGGTCACCTGCTGGCCGCTCAGCAGCATCAGCAGCTCCCCCTGCTTTTCGGTGGGGTCAAAATCGCCCTGCGGGCTGTTCCAATCGGTGATCATCGGTGTTCCTCCATTTATAAAGTGTGCGGGCGTTTTTTCCCGCCGAATGATCCGTTCAATCCTTTTCCCCACTGCCGCCTGCGGGCATTGCCGCTGCGGCGCGGGCTTTCAGCTCGTTTTTGGCACAGTAGAGCGCACGGTCGGCGCGGTCTTTCACCGTAACCACGTCCTCCCCGGAAAAGACAGCAGAGCCAAGGGAGACCGTCGGCAAAAGGGTGATCTCTTTGCGCCGCTCTGCCA
>OKUQ01000821.1_pt1 | contig 16159 bp, 16 predicted proteins | sample 1606811 | NCBI WGS metagenome assembly OKUQ01 (sample SAMEA3882546, study PRJEB24775) | human gut metagenome | biome: human-associated habitat; feature: intestine environment; material: feces | place: Netherlands | collected 2009/2010
CACCGGTACGGTTGTGCTTTCCATCGGTCTTTCGCTGATCTCGGTGGGCATCAATTCCTTTGGCGGCGGCAACAGCGCAAAAGACTTTGGCTCCATGGAAAATCTTCTGCTTGCCCTGTTCGTATTGGTGGTCATTCTGATCTTCAAGCACTGGACCACGGGCTTCCTCAGCTCTTCCGCGATTCTGATCGGCATTCTGGCCGGTTACGTTGCGGCCTTTGTCATGGGTCTGGTGCTGCCCACCACCGGTGTCACTGCCGATGGTGTAGAGTTTACCAAGGCATGGGTGCTCAACTGGAATAAAGTGGCACAGGCCTCCTGGTTTGCCATTCCCAAGCTGATGCCGGTCAAGATCGTGTTTGATATGCGCGCTATTATGCCGGTGATGATCATGTTCGTTGTTACCGCTGTTGAGACCGTGGGTGATATCTCCGGTGTCATGGAGGGCGGCATGAATCGTGAGCCCACCGATAAAGAGCTGTCCGGCGGTGTGATCTGTGACGGTCTGGGCTCCTCCTTTGCGGCTCTGTTCGGTGTACTGCCCAACACTTCCTTCAGCCAGAACGTGGGTCTGGTGGCCATGACCAAAGTGGTCAACCGCATGGCTCTGGCCTCCGGTGCCATCTTCCTGATCCTGTGCGGCCTGATCCCCAAGCTCGGCGCACTGATTTCCATTATGCCGCAGGCCGTTCTGGGCGGTGCTGCCGTTATGATGTTCTCTTCCATCGTGGTCAGCGGCATCCAGCTCATCACCAAGGAAAAGATGACCCCGCGTCAGCTTACCATCGTCTCGGTGGCTCTGGGTGTTGGCTACGGCATGGGTGCCAACAGCGGCATTCTGGCACAGGCTCCGCACGCTTTACAGCTGATCTGCGGCGAGTCCGGCATCGTTCCGGCTGCGTTCGTGGCGATCCTGCTGAATGTGCTGCTGCCGAAGGATGACAAGGCAGTATAAAGCTCAAAGCTTCTGCCGGGCCAGTGCTTCCAATTGCGCCAGTGCTTCGGGCGTGTCGGCGTCGGCCAATTCATTCCGATCCGCAATGTAAACGGTGTGAACATGCGCGGGATATTTCCGAAGCAGAACACTTCCGCCCATGCCCTGCGGTAAGGTGAGCAGTTCCTGAAAAAGTCCTTTTTCAAACAGAACGGGACTTCCGGTAAGGGGAGACGGGTCGTTACGGACCCGGAATCCCAGACGGAAGATCTCCCGTTCTGTTTCTTTTTGCCGTTCCAGCCGAGTCCTTTGATCCCATCCGGAGATGCCTGCCATGGCTTCCACTGTCTCGCGGCACAAAAGCGGTTGGTCTCCCGGCAGGAACATGCAGCCAAAAAGCTCCGGAACCTGTTCCAGCAGCGCAGAAAGACCCAGCCGCACCGTATCGTTTCGACCAGGCAGATCGTGCAGCAGCACCGGAACGTTGCGGGAGCGGCAAAGCTGCGCAACTTCGTCCGAACGTGTCACCACGATGCGGGCCGAAAGCTTTGGAGTATCGGTCGCTGCAAATGCGCGGCATAGCATCGGTTCCCCGCAGAACGGCGCAAGGAGTTTGTTGGAGCCGAAGCGCTGGCTCAGACCGGATGCCATGATGACACAGCCCACCGGAAGAAGTTCTTTCATATAGTACCACTCTTTCTGAAACGAATTCACAATAGTATTATATCGAAATCTGTGTTAAAATAAAAGAACAGAGAAAAAAAGAGAGAGGAACCTGCATCTATGATGACGATCCGAGAATATAAGCAGGCCGAAAGTCTGGAAGAAGCGTGGCAGCTGAACCAGAAAAAGGCCAACCGTGTGCTGGGCGGCATGATCTGGCTCAAAATGGAGAACATCAATGTCGGTACAGCCATCGACCTGTCCGGTCTGGGACTGGACACCATAGAGGAGACCGAGGACACTTTTTCCATCGGTGCTATGGTCACACTGCGCCAGCTGGAAGAGCACGCCGGTCTTGCTGCGTATACCCATGGCGCAGTAAAGGAAGCGCTGCGGCATATCGTGGGCGTGCAGCTGCGCAATCTGGCAACTGTGGGTGGCAGCATCTACAGCCGGTTCGGCTTTTCTGATGTGCTCACGCTGTTTATGGCCATGGACTGTTCGGTAGAGTTGTACAAGGGTGGCATCGTGTCTCTGCGGGAGTACGCCGAGCGTCCCTATGACCGGGACATCCTTGTGCGGCTGATCGTTAAAAAGGAAGAAGCAGAATTTTTCTATCAGTCCGTGCGCAACAGCCAGACTGATATCCCGGTGCTTACCTGCGCTGCCGCCCGTCTGGAAAACGGCAGCTATCGCATTGCGATCGGTGCGCGGCCGCTCAAGGCTGTGCTGTTTGAGCTGCCGGCAAAGGCGGGTGTTTCTGCGCAGGAACTGGCGCAGAACTTTGCCGATGAAGTAAAGCAAAAAATTGTCACTGGCTCCAATATGCGCGGCAATGCCGAGTACCGCCGCCATCTGGCAGGCGTTCTGACAAAGCGTGCTGTTCTGGAACTGGAAGCACGCACGGCACAGGAGGAAAATTAAATGCAGATCACTCTTACATTGAACGGCATCAAGGTCACAGAGGATGTGGCTGCAGATATGCTGCTGATCGATTTTGTACGTGCCCACGGCTGCAAGAGCGTCAAGCGCGGCTGTGAGACCTCCAACTGTGGTCTGTGCACGGTATTTCTGGACGAGAAACCGGTGCTGTCCTGTTCGGTACTGGCAGCGCGTGCCAGCGGCCACAGCATTACCACACTGGAAGGCCTGCAGGAAGAAGCCGCGGAGTTCGGCGGCTTTATCGCGGATCAGGGTGCAGAGCAGTGTGGCTTCTGCAACCCGGGCTTTATCATGAACGCGCTGGCCCTCTTCCGCGAGAATCCGTACCCCAGTGAGGAAGAAGTGAAGGAATATCTCTCCGGCAACCTCTGCCGCTGCTCTGGCTATGAGGGCCAGCTGCGCGGCATCATGAACTTTCTGGCATGGAAAAAGCAGAAGGAGGCCGCAGAATGAGTACCATCAACAAGCCTTTCCGTAAAAAGGATGCCATGCAGCTGGTCACCGGCCAGCCCGTCTATATGGACGATGTGATCCCGCAGGACTGCCTGATTGTAAAGCTGCTGCGTTCTCCGCACGCAAATGCCATCGTCAAAACTATCAATACGGCTGTAGCAAAAAAGGTGCCCGGCATCGAGGCAATCTTTACATGGGAGGATGTGCCGCAGGATGCGCCGCGCTACACGCAGGCTGGCCAGACCTATCCGGAAGCCAGTCCGCGTGACCGCCTGCTCATTGACCGCCATGTGCGCTTTGTGGGCGATGTGGTGGCCATTGTGGCCGGTAAGGACGAAAAGTGCGTGGATAAGGCTCTCAAGCTCATCAAGGTGGAATATGAGGTTTTGGAAGCAGTGCTGGACTATCACACTGCCAAGGACAACCCCATTCTGGTGCATCCGGAGGACAACTGGGCCAGTCTGTGCCCGGTGGGAGCCGACAACAAACGCAACCTCTGCGCCCATGATGAATGCGAAGCCGGTGATATCGATGCAGTGCTTGCAGCCAGCGATGTGGTCATCGACCATGTGTACCATACCAAAGCCTGCCAGCAGGCCATGATGGAGACCTTCCGTACCTACTGCTCCATTGATACCTATGGGCGGCTGAATGTGCTCAGCTCCACGCAGATCGTGTTCCATGCACGGCGCAATATTGCGAACGCACTGCATATTCCCAAATCCATGGTGCGCGTGGCAAAGCCCCGCATCGGCGGCGGATTTGGTGCCAAGCAGACGGCGGTCAGTGAGGTATATCCGGCTTTTGTGACTTGGAAGACCAAAAAGCCCTCCAAGATCATTTTCAGTCGTGTGGAAAGCCAGATCGCATCCTCGCCGCGTCACGAAATGGAGATCCATGTGCGGCTGGGTGCCACGAAGGACGGCGTTGTGAAGGGCATTGATCTGTACACCCTTTCCAATACCGGTGCTTACGGTGAGCATGGCCCTACGACCGTGGGCCTTTCCGGTCACAAGTCCATCCCGCTGTACGGCAAGGCAGAAGCCTTCCGCTTTATCAGTGATGTGGTGTATACGAACCACATGTCTGCCGGTGCTTACCGCGGTTACGGCGCAACGCAGGGACTGTTTGCCGTAGAATCTGCTGTCAATGAACTGGCTCATAAGCTGAATATGGACCCCTTTGAGCTGCGGCTGAAAAACGCCGTACAGGAGGGCGATGTGATGCCCGCCTACTATGGGGCTGTCAACACCAGCTGCGCGCTGGACCGCTGCCTTGTCAAGGTGCGGGATATGATCGACTGGGAGCACAAATACCCTGCCCGTGATATGGGCAACAGCAAGGTGCGCGCTGTCGGTATGGGCATGGCGATGCAGGGCTCCGGCATTTCCGGCATGGATGTGGGCAGTGCCACCCTGAAACTGAATGACGACGGCTTCTATACCCTGATGATCGGTGCGGCCGACATGGGCACCGGCTGTGACACTACACTGGCGCAGATCGCCGCCGAAGTGCTGGACTGCCCGCTGGACAATATCACGGTCTTCGGAGCTGATACGGATACCTCGCCCTATGACTCCGGCTCCTATGCGTCCAGTACCACTTACGTTACCGGAAAGGCCACCGAAAAGTGTGCCATGAAGCTGCGCGGCCAGATCTGCAAGCTGGGCGCAGAGCTGCTGGAATGCACCGAGGACGAGGTGGAATTTGATGGAAAAGATGTTTTCAAGAGCAAAGATCCCACACAGAAAAAGTCTCTGAGCGAGATCGCGTATGCTTCTCAGTTCGGCCACATGGTTCCGCTGGAAGCCACCGAAACGCATACTTCGCCTTTGTCGCCGCCGCCGTTCATGGTTGGTGCTGCTGAGGTGGAAGTGGATACTGAGACCGGCGAGGTAAAGCTGCTGGAGTTTGATGCCTGTGTGGACTGCGGCACGCCCATCAACCCGAACCTGACCCGTGTGCAGGCTGAGGGCGGTCTGCTGCAGGGCATCGGCATGACTCTGACCGAAAACATCACCTACGATAAAAATGGCTACCCGGAAGAGAACTCTCTGTTCCAGTACAAAATTCCGGCCCGCACCGATGTGGGCAAGATCAAGGTTGAATTCGAGAGCAGCTATGAACCCAACGGACCCTTTGGCGCAAAGTCCATCGGCGAGGTGGTCATCAATACACCGCTGCCTGCCATTTCCGATGCGATCTACAATGCCATTGGCACCCGGTTCTATGAGCTGCCCATCACACCGGAAAAAATCGCCATGGCAGTTGCAGAAAAGCAGAAATGATCGACGAAAAAATTTTTCCGTTTCTTGCGGAGAAGGGACATGTTATTTCTCTGGTGGGCGGCGGCGGAAAGACCACACTGATGTACAATCTGGCTGCGCACTGCGCCCGCAAGGGCTGGCGGGTATTGGCCGCTACCACCACCCATATTATGCAGCCGCCCGGCGGGGTCTGGGCACAGACGGATGCAGAGCTTTTCCGCCTGTGGAAGTGCGGCAGTTATGCCGTGGCCGGAACCGCTGCACCCGGCGGCAAATTGACGGCCCCGCCGCAGGCACAGCTGGAGCGCTGGATGACCCTTGCAGATATCGTGCTCATTGAAGCGGACGGCGCAAAACGGATGCCCTGCAAGGCACCCGCTGCGCACGAGCCGGTGCTTTTACCGCAGTGCGATACGGTTCTGGCCGTAGCAGGGCTTTCTGCGTTGAGGCATCCGCTCCGGGAGGTCTGTTTCCGGGCAGAGCTTGCCGCAGAGCTGCTTTGTGTTCCGCAGGATGCGCAGTTGACACCGGAACTTCTGGCAAAGCTGCTTGCAAGTGAAGCCGGTGGAAGGAAGGCTGTAGGGGATCGCAGCTTTTATGTTGTACTCAATCAGGTCGATACAAAAGAGCAGGCTGCCCTGGCCCGGCAGGTGGCTGATATTCTGAAAAAAATTTATCGGATTTCCTGCGCTATGTCTCATTTCGAGAAAGGAGAACGTGCATGAGCAAAGAAGGCAAGATCGTGTTCTGCACCGGCGGCGGATGTACCGCAAAGCTGGGAGCCGGAGCGCTGAGCCGTATTCTGGAAAAGCTGCCGCGCGGTGCAAGAGACCCGAGCCTTCTGGTCGGGTACGACAGCCGGGATGATGCGGCTGTATACCGCATTACCGATGATGTGGCGCTGGTACAGACAGTGGATTTTTTTCCGCCGATGGTGGATGACCCCTATACCTTCGGCCAGATCGCAGCGGCCAACGCCCTGAGCGATGTCTATGCCATGGGCGGCGAGGTGAAGACTGCACTGAACCTTGTCTGCTTCCCGGAGAGCATGGATCTGAACATTCTGGGCGAAATTCTGCGCGGCGGAGCCAAGAAGGTGGCCGAAGCGGGTGGAAGCCTTGCGGGCGGGCATTCCATTGCCGATACAGGTGTGAAATACGGACTTTCGGTGACTGGCCTTGTGGACCCGAAAAAAATGTATACGAATGATTCCGGCAGGCCCGGCGACAAGCTGATTTTAACAAAAGCTCTGGGCGTGGGCCTGATCTGCACGGCAAACCGTGTGGGCGAAGCGGCACCGAAAGATATGGCCGGTGCCATTGCGTCCATGACAACGCTGAACAAAAACGCTGCCGAGATCAGCCGAAAGTATACGGTCCACGCGGCAACCGATGTGACCGGTTTCAGTTTTCTGGGCCATCTGCACGAGATGATGGGCGGAAAGCTTTCCTGTATCATTGATGCACGGATGGTGCCGGTTCTACCGGGAGCCGAAAAAGCGGCAGATGATTTTTTGTATACCGCTGCCGGACAGCGCAACCGCAACCATACCGGCCCATATGTCACTTTTGAAAATGTGCCGTTTGCAATGGAAGAGGTGCTGTTTGACCCACAGACTTCCGGCGGACTATTGCTGGCCGTGTTGCCAGAAGAAGCAAATGCGCTGGAAGCAGAGCTGCAGGCCGCTGGCCTGCCCGCAAAGATCGTGGGTGAGATCATACCCAAAACCGAACAGGAAATCACTGTAAAATACTGATGGAGGCCTACAATTATGATGCTGAAAGTTGATGCCCGTGGTGACGCATGCCCGCTGCCCGTTGTAAAAGCCAAAAAGGCGATCTCTGAACTGAAGGGTGCCGGTGAGGTGGAAGTGCTGGTGGATAATGAGATCGCCGTGCAGAACCTTACCAAAATGGCCCAGCAGAAAGGTTATCAGTACAGCGCCGAAAAGCTGGCCGAGCGGGAATACCGCGTGCTGTTCACGGTCGGCGAAGCGTCCGAAACACCCACTGAAGAAGCACCGGCCTGTGCACTGGACACCCGCACGGACACGGTGGTTGCCATCAGCTCTGATAAAATGGGCATTGGCGCAGATGACCTTGGCAAGTCCCTGCTCAAGGCCTTTGTGTTCGCACTTACCCAGCAGGATCAGCTGCCCAAAACAGTGCTGTTCTATAACGGCGGCGCGTCCCTGACCTGTGAGGGTTCGCCCATGCTGGATGACCTGAAGGCACTGGAAGCACAGGGCGTGGAGATCATGACCTGCGGCACCTGCCTGAATTTCTATGGCCTGACCGAAAAGCTTGCTGTTGGCAGTGTGACCAACATGTACACCATCGTGGAAAAGCTGACGCAGGCAGGCAACGTGGTGAAACCGTGATCTATCTGGATAACGCTGCCACGACCCTGCGCAAGCCGCCGCAGGTAGAGCAGGCTGTGCTGGACGCAATGCGCACGGCAGGCAATCCGGGACGGGGTGCCCATGAGCCCACGCTGCACGCAAGCCGTCTTGTTTATGCTGCGCGGTGCGCAATGGCAAAGCTCCTCCACGCACCAGACCCATCCTGTATTGCCTTTGCGGCAAATGCAACGGAGGCCTTGAACATTGCATTGGGTGGTCTTTTTGCACCGGGCGATCATATCATCACAACGGTATGTGAGCATAACTCTGTTCTGCGGCCGCTCTACCGGCTGCGGGAACAGGGCTTGCAGTTCAGTTTTGCGGGCGTGGATGAGCGCGGACGGCTGCAATATGATGACTGGGATAAGCTGGTTCAGCCCAATACAAAAGCGCTGGTCGTAACAGGTGCTTCCAATGTGACCGGCAACGGAACGGATCTTACAAAAGCAGCGGGTTTTGCGCACCGGCACGGCCTGCTGCTGATCGTGGATGCGGCCCAGACGGCGGGTTCACAGCCCATTGACGTACAGGCACTGGGCATTGATGTGCTATGCTTCACCGGGCATAAGGCGCTGCTTGGCCCGCAGGGAACAGGCGGCTTGTATGTGCGCCCGGGGCTTTCCATCCAGCCATTGGTAGTGGGAGGCAGCGGCGTACACAGCTTTGATGAACAGCATCCTGCACAGATGCCCACCGCTCTGGAAGCCGGGACGCTCAATGTTCCGGGTCTGGCGGGCCTGTGTGCCGGTGTGGAATGGATTCTGGCTCAGGGTGTGGAAACGCTGTGTGCAAAAGAAACTGCACTGGCGGCGCTCTTTTATAAAAACATTCGAGATCTGCCGAACGTGAAGATCTACGGCGACCCGGAAATGGCGCTGCACGCTCCCATTATCTCGCTCAACATCGGAGACGAAGATTCAGCCCGCATTGCAGATATTCTGTGGGAGGACTACAGCATCTGTGTGCGTGCCGGTGCGCACTGTGCACCGCTGATGCATAAAGCGCTGGGCACGGTGGAACAGGGCGTGGTACGGTTCAGCTTTTCGCATTTCAATACGGAAGCCGAAGCGCTTCAGACCGCAGCCGCTGTTCAGGAGCTTGCACAGGAGATCTGATATGCGCATCAAAAAAACTTATATTGTTCTTTCATTCCGCACAACGCTGGATGCCATGGAATGGGAAAAGCAGTGCCTTGCGGAGAAGGTTCCGGGCAGGCTCATCCCACTGCCGCGCGAGATCTCCGCAGGCTGCGGCCTTGCCTGGCGGATGCTGCCGGAAGAATTTGAGCAGTGGCAGAACCGGCTGGACCCGGCACGTTACGATCAGGCCGCAGCAGTAGAACAGTAATAAAGATAAAACAGGAGAATGACGCATGGGTAAAATGCCGCTTTATACAATGCTGCAAAAAGCCCGTTCTGCGGGCGGCTGGACGATGGTGGCCCAGTTAGAGGGCGATGCCGCGGGGAGCCAGCTGCTTTTGCTGGAGGGCAGGCCTGTGTGGCAGAGGGGGGACAGCACCGTACTGCTGCAGCACCTGACAGAACTGCAGGGCTGCACAGCAGCTGGTATCCACTCTGTTGCAGGCACAGACATCTTTGCGGAGCGCTTTGGCGCGGTGCCGCAGCTGGTAGTCTGCGGCGGTGGACATGTGGCTGCAGCCGTTGTGCAGCTTGCAAAGCTGCTGGGCCTGACGGTCCTTGCAATGGATGACCGCGAGGAATATGCACAGCAGCTGCGGCTGGCCGGAGCCGATAAAGTGCTCTGCCTGCCGTTTGATAAAGCGCTTGCGCAGGTACCTGACGGCGCAGAGACTTATTTTGTGGTCGTCACCCGGGCACATGCATTTGATGTGGACTGCCTGAAGGTGATATTAAAAAAGCCTGCAGCCTATGTTGGCATGATGGGCAGCCGCGGGCGTGCCGCACTGGTGCGCCGTCAACTTCTGGAAGCCGGTATCGATGCCGAAAGAGTGGAGGCGTTGTACGCCCCCATCGGGCTTTCCATCGGCTCACAGACGGCAGAGGAGATCGCACTTTCCATTCTGGCACAGATCGTATCGATCAAGAATGCGCGTCCGCAGACGGAGGGCTTTTCATCTGCCCTTCTGGAAGCCATGGCTCAGACAGATGCCGCCGGGCAGCAGGCGGTGCTTGCCGTGATTGCGGCGCGGCACGGCTCTACGCCGCGGGAAATCGGCGCAAAAATGCTGGTTCGCACAGACGGCTCTATTGTGGGCAGCGTGGGCGGCGGTATTATGGAGCACCGCACCATTCTGGCTGCACAGGAAATGCTGACGGGAGCTGCTCCGGCGTATCAACGGCTGCATTTTTCGGCAGACGGCAAAAATGATGATGCAGCAATTGCTGCCTGCGGTGGGTCTATGGAGATCGTATTGACTCGACTCCAGCCCGGAGAGGAGATCAAATGAAGAAGGATGCACTGATCCTTGTGCGCGGCGGCGGCGACCTTGCTACCGGCACCGTTCACCGGCTGTGGAGCGCAGGCCTGCGTGTGCTGGTGCTGGAAGCGGAGCATCCGGCGGCGATCCGGCGGCAGGTTTCTCTGTGCGAAGCCGTTTATGAAGGTGAGACCGCCGTTGAAGGTCTGCGTGCGGTACGGATCGAAACTCTGGCGCAGGCAGAAGAAGTCTGGAAACAGAATGCCGTTCCTGTTCTGGTAGACCCGCAAGGAAAAAGCATTGCGCCCGCAAAGCCGGATGTCCTTGTGGATGCGATCCTTGCCAAAAAGAATCTTGGCACAACGCGGGATATGGCACCCCTGACCATTGCACTCGGCCCCGGTTTCACGGCCGGGCAGGATGTGGATGTGGTGGTGGAGACCAAACGCGGCCACCGGCTGGGACGCATCATTCGGGAAGGCAGTGCCATCCCTGATACCGGCATTCCCGGAATCATTGGCGGCTACGGCAAAGAGCGCGTGATCCATGCCGGCACGGCCGGTATATTTATGGATCTCCGCAAAATTGGAGATATCGTGGAAGCGGGTGAGACCATTGCGCAGATCCGCACGGCAGATGGTGCCATGATCTCTGTGACCACGCAGATCACGGGCATTCTGCGCGGACTTCTGCGCAGCAGTTATCCGGTAACGCCCGGTTTTAAGGTGGCCGATATAGACCCCCGCAAAGAGGAACTTTCCAACTGTTTTCTCATTTCGGATAAGGCCCGCTGCATCGCGGGCAGTGTGCTGGAACTTGTCTGCGCTCAACTGTGGAAATAAACCTGTAAAAAGCAAAAACCTCCGCTTCCCAGCGGCAGTACCGACAGGGAAGCGGAGGTTTCTATTTTTCATTTCAGTTGCGGTAACAGCGGTCCTGACCTACCAGCCAGTCCTCACACAGGCGCTGGGCTTCCTCCAAACTGCGGCTCTCGCAGTCGAAGAATGCACCGGGCATCAGAAAAAGTTGTTCCATGGTTCCTTCTCCTTTGATTTCAGCATTCCGGAGCGGCCGGCCGGGTGCAAGCCGCACAACGCTTGCTATTGTAGCACGCAGGGGAGAAGTTTGCTATTGCCTTTTTGGCCAAAGATATGTTTTGTTTTTCTCTGTGGTTGTGGCACAAAAGGTCTTGACAAGATCATTCGTACAGGATGCATTCCTGTTCCTGCATTTTCTTTTTTGCCGCTGACGCTTTGCATGGGCAGCTGCCTTGGCGTATGAAAAAACCGATGGAACGGATGAAAATATTTTGTATACTTTTCACAGTTTTCTTCTCGAGATTTTGGTGGTACAATAGAAGCATTAAAATATATCCTTTCAGGAGGAGCACATGGCAGAAAAGAATATTGAACTGGATAGTGTAGAGGTCGCCGCAGCTGTTTTTGGCAACTGCGACCGGAACATCCGTCTGCTGGAGAACGAATTTTCTGTTACGGCGGTCTGCCGGGGCACGCAGCTGCGGCTTTCAGGCGAACCGGCCAATGTTGCTGCGGCCAGCCGCGCTGTGGAGGGAATGCTGCTTCTGATCGAGAATCATACACCGCTGGAAGACCAGACCGTGCGCTACTGCATCAGTCTGGCGCACGACGGAGCAGAAAAACGGGTCAAGGAACTGACCGAAGATTTTGTTACCGTAACGGTCAAGGGGCGGCCGATCCGGCCCAAAACACTGGGCCAGAAGGAATATCTCAATGCCATCCGCACCAATGCCATCACCTTTGGCGTTGGCCCGGCGGGTACCGGCAAGACCTATCTGGCCGTTGCCATGGCGGTAAAGGCTTTTAAAGCCAAGGATGTTTCCCGCATCGTGCTCACCCGCCCGGCAGTGGAAGCAGGTGAAAAGCTGGGCTTTCTGCCCGGTGATCTGCAGCAGAAGGTAGACCCTTATCTGCGCCCGCTGTATGACGGCCTGTTTGATATGCTGGGTGCCGAAACTTACGAGCGCCTTGTGGAAAAGCAGATCATTGAGGTTGCACCGCTTGCCTATATGCGCGGACGCACACTGGATGATTCCTTTATCATTCTGGACGAGGCACAGAACACCACACCGGAGCAGATGAAAATGTTCCTCACACGTATGGGTGTCGGCTCCAAGGTGGTGGTTACCGGTGATGTGACCCAGATCGATCTGCCGGAACGCACCCGCAGCGGTCTTGTGGATGCACTGCACGTGCTTAAAAATGTAAATGGGATTGCACAGTGCTATTTTACTGAGAAAGATGTTGTGCGCCACCGTCTTGTGCAGGAAATTATCAAGGCTTACGAAAAGGCTGCACACCCTGAAAAATAAAATCACCAGAATTCATATAAAGACATCAAAAACAGAAAGGAGTGGACTGATTTATGTCCAATAAAGTTTTGATCACCAATTCACAGAAGGCCGTCAAGGTTCCTTCCGGTCTGCGCATTCTCATCCGCCGTGCCTGTAATGCCGTGCTGGAGTATGAGCATTTTGAAGCTCCTGCAGAGATCAGCGTGACCTTTGTGGATAACGCCGCCATTGCTGAGCTGAACAACCAGTACCGCAACAAGCCCATGCCCACCGACGTGCTGAGCTTCCCTCTGGGTGTAGACGGCAAATATGATGTTGACGAGAACAACGGCTGCAAAATGCTGGGTGACATCGTCATCAGTATGGAGCGTGCACAGGAGCAGGCAAACCTCTACGGCCATCCGCTGCAGCGTGAGGTGGCGTTCCTGACGGTGCACTCCATGCTGCACCTGCTGGGCTACGACCACGAAAATGGCGGTCTGGAAGCCATGCGGATGCGTGAGAAAGAGGAAGCTGTTCTGATGCAGCTGGGCCTGCCGCGCACCGTAAGCTATACCGAGTAATTGATTCACCGTGCGGTTGCCGCACAATACAGACAGGAGCTAGATTTTGAGTAACGCTACACCCATTCAGGGGCATTATGATACTTCTTCCGTTTTTGTGGCTGTCATTGGCCGTCCCAATGTTGGCAAATCCAGTCTGACCAACCTTCTGGTTGGCGAAAAGGTAGCCATCGTCACTTCCAAGCCGCAGACCACCCGTACCCGCATTACCGGCGTGATCACCCGCGGGCCGTTGCAGTATGTGCTGCTGGATACACCCGGTGTGCACAAGGCACGCAACAAACTGGGTAAACGGATGGATAAGACTGCCAGCGATTCCATTGCAGATGTGGATGTTTCCATGATGCTGTTTGAGCCTTACGGCGCACTGAATGAATCGGAAATGGTGCTGGTGGATATGCTGCGCAGCAGCGGCGGCCCGGCAATTGCAGTCATCAACAAGACCGACCTTGTCAAGGAGCCTGCTGATCTGGAAGCCCGCAAAGAAGAGCTGAAGGCATTGGGTGTATTCGACGATATCTACACCATCAGCGTCCGTGATAACGACGGCTGCGAAGTGCTGTTCGATGCTTTGAGCCGCTATGCTGTGGAAGGCCCGCATTATTTTGATGATGATGCCTACACGGATATGCCGGAAAAGGAGCTTGTGGCGGAGGTCATCCGTGAAAAGGCCCTGCTGTTCATGCGCGACGAGATCCCCCATGGCATTGCTGTTGTGGTGGAGCGCTTCAAAGAACGCCCGGGCACCGACCTGATTGATATTGATGTAAATATCTACTGCGAGCGCGAAAGCCACAAGGGCATGGTCATTGGAAAAGGCGGTGCAATGCTGAAAAAAATTGCCAGTGCTGCCCGTGCAGACTGCGAAGAGTTTTTGGGCTGCCGCGTCAATCTGCAGTGCTGGGTAAAGGTAAAATCCGATTGGCGCGATAACGAGTTCCTGCTGAACAACTTTGGCTTCAAGCAGAACACCAATAACCGCTGACACTTGCCAAAGCAGGACAGAATTCCCTTGGATGAACGGTTAAAATAAACCTGACACTATCCGTAACAGGGAAGAGGTGCTGCAAATGGATGCACAAGCAAGCTGGCAGGCGTTTGCCTGCACTGGAAACATTCTTCGTTATCTCGATTATAAACAACAGCGGCCGGAAGAAACCCCGGCAGAGGACCAAGAAAATGGAAGCCTTTGTAACCACGGGTCTGGTGCTGAAGGAGACCCGCTATAAGGAATCGGACCGCATTCTGACGATCCTGACACCGGAACTGGGCGTGATCTCGGCAGCAGCGCAGAGCAGCCTGCGGCTGAAGAGCAAGCTGTTCAGCGCGTGCGGGCTGTTCTGCTACTCCGAGTTCACACTGGTGCCGGGCCGCAACATGTACACTGTGCGGGAAGCGGAAGTGAAAAATGTCTTTCACGGCATCTCGTCCAGTATTGAGGGCATGAGTCTTGCCATGTATATGGCTGAAATGGCAATGACCCTTTCGCCCACCGGGCAGGAGGCACAGCGGGAGCTTCGGCTGCTGCTCAACTGTTTCTATATGATCAGCGAGGGCAAAACGGACCTGCGGGTGATCAAGGCCGTGTTTGAGCTGCGCACTATGAGCGAGTGCGGCTTTATGCCGCAGATCGTGTGCTGCCGCGATTGCAGCGCCTATGATGGTGCTGCGTTCTATCTGGATGTGCAGGAAGGCCATCTGCTCTGTGCAGACTGCGCCGCAAAAGCAGGAAAGACCTGCAACCTTGATCAGGGCGCACTGTATGCGCTGCGGCACATCTGCCTTGTGGACGACAAAAAAATATTTGCATTCAAAATTTCTGTGGGCAGTCTGGAAAAGCTTTCCGCAGTGGCAGAGCGCTATGCACTGACCCATATGGATAAGCCTTTGAAAAGCTATGACTTTTTAAAGACCCTGCTGCCCTGAGCATAAAGGGAACCTATGGAAACAAGTTACTTAAAAACTCTGGAACTGGATAAGATCATCGCCCGTGCCGCAGAGGGCTGCGTGTGCAAGGAAGCGCGCGAAATGCTGCTTGCCACTCAGCCGCAGTGCGACCCGGACGAGGTGCGCTATGCGCTGGAACAGACCGATGCCATCAACACCCTGCTGATCAAAAACGGCTCCCCGCGCTTTGGCGGCGTGGAGAATGTCAGTCAGCTGGCGGCCCGCGCCGTAAAAGGCGGCGTACTTTCAATGGGCGAGCTGTTGATGGTGGCTGGTGCACTGCGCAATTTTCAGAATCTTTCAAGCTGGTATGGTGCTTCGGAGCACGACGCTCTGCCTACAGACGATCTGTTCTATGCGCTGGCACCGCAGCCGGGCCTGGAACAGCAGATCTCCAGCGCCATTCTGGCACCGGATGCCATGGCAGACACGGCCTCTCATACCCTGAACGACCTGCGCAAAAAGATCCGCGCAACGGAGAACAGCATCCGTGACCGTCTGGAGAGCATGGTCCGCAATATGGATACTTCCAAGTATCTACAGGAAAGCGTGGTTTCCATGCGCAATGGCCGGTATGTTGTGCCGGTCAAGAGCGAATACCGCGGTGAGGTGAGCGGCATTATTCATGATGTCTCGTCTACCGGAGCCACCGTCTTTGTGGAGCCGCAGGCCGTTGTGGAAGCCAATGCCCGCATTTTGCAGTACCGTGCGCAGGAAGCGCAGGAGATCGAGCGCATTCTGGTGGCCTTTACCGCACAGGTGGCCGCCATTGAGCCGCAGTTCCAGTACAGCTACAAGGCTATGCTGGAGATCGATGTTCTGCTGGCAAAGGCACGGCTGGCTTTGGATCTCAAGGCATTCAAGCCTGCTGTCCGCACCGACGATTCCTTCTCGCTGATCCGTGCGCGCCACCCGCTGATCGATCCTAAAAAGTGCGTGCCTGTGGATATTGCTCTGGGCAGAGATTACGATTCGCTGATCATCACCGGACCGAACACCGGTGGCAAAACTGTCACCTTGAAAACAGCGGGCCTGCTGTGCGCCATGGCGCAGTGCGGCTTCCTGATCCCGGCTGACGAGCGCAGCGAGATCTGCGTATTTGACGAATTTCTGGTGGATATCGGCGATGAACAGAGCATTGAGCAGAGCCTTTCCACCTTCTCCGGTCATATGAAAAAGATCACCGGCATTCTGGAGCTTGCCATGCCGCACACACTGGTGTTGCTGGACGAGCTTGGTGCCGGTACCGACCCCGCCGA
>OKUQ01000839.1_pt1 | contig 15893 bp, 13 predicted proteins | sample 1606811 | NCBI WGS metagenome assembly OKUQ01 (sample SAMEA3882546, study PRJEB24775) | human gut metagenome | biome: human-associated habitat; feature: intestine environment; material: feces | place: Netherlands | collected 2009/2010
ATATGTCAGCTGAGCAGCCCACCAGTTGGCACTGTCATCGTTATCGAGGGTCTTAAAATCTGGTTCTTCACTCTGCCGCAGGCATTGTAATTTCAATTCAATCTATTTCTTCCAAAAAGCCTCTGCGTTGGCGATGTTCTGACGAATCGTCGCGCAGCAGGCTTTAAATTTTTTCAGTTCGTCGTCAGGCAAGTTGTATTCGATGACTTCTTCGATGCTATTGTCGCCACCACCCCAACGAAGTCCTTGGGCTGTCAGCCACTCTTTGAAAGCCCCTTTTTTCGTTTCTCTTCATCATCCATCGTGACATTCGGAGCCAAAAAATTTCAGGTCTGGTCGCCTGCCACAGGCGTCACAGCCGCCCACTTTTCCGGTGTCCCGTCGTCTTCGAGAAGTGAAAGAATCGATTTGATGTCAATCATTGCTAAGCCCCCTGTTCACGTTTGCGAAAAGATGTGCGCAGCCAGCTCCAGAGTGGCTGCAAGTAAAGGTAGACGGCAGCGGCAATGCCCCAGGATGAGGCACCGAGGGCCGCCAGGGGTACGGCAGCAGCAACACTCCAGGGCACGAGGGCCGCGAGGACGATGGTCGTGTCTTCCAGGGCCAAGGCCATTTCCTCTTTGTCGTCATAAAGCGACTGGCAGAGCTCCTGCACCATGATGGACGACAAGGTCTGGTTGCAGGCAATGGCGACGGAAGCGAGGGACACGACAATCGTACAGCCAAAGGCCGTAAAGACCAGGCAGAACAACAGCCCGGCCGCAAACAGTCCTAAAGGAAGAAAATTCATGGCAGTTTTCTCCTTCCAGAAGTCCTTAAGAGATAAGCAGCATGACTGCCGGGACGACGATGACGAAGAGCAGCGTGCCGATGGTGACTAAGTTGGCCGCATAGGTGACGTCGCCCTTGCCCTGGGTCGCCAGAATCGGCAGGACAGCGATGGTCGGCACGGCGCTCTGGACAATGAAGGTCTGGCTAGCAATGGCCGGAAGGACGCCGCCAAGGCCGGCGGCGATGCCGAAGACGGCAGCGGTCAGGGCCGGGCTGAGGACGAATTTACCGAGCATGACCACGACCGTATCCTTATCGAAGCGGATGCTGGCAAGGCCGGCGACGGAGAGGCTAATGCCGATATAAATGAGTGACAGGCCGGTCACCATATTGCCGAGATAGTTCAGCGTCGCAAAGAGGGGCTTAGGAATCGAAATGCCGAAGAAGAGGACGAGAAAGGCAGCGACGCAGCCGACCAGCGGCGCCTGCAGCAGCCGTTTCGGCTGGAAGCGGGCTCCCCCGGCCGCAGCGTCCGGCGTGCTCGGATCATTGAGCGCCAAAGTGGCGCCAACCGTCCAGATGGAAAGCAGGCTCAGTACATAGAAGACGAGGAAATACGTAATCGACTGGTCGCCGAACAACGCCGCGTTTAAAGGCATGCCGATGAAAAGGCTGTTCGTATTGACGATGCCGTTGATGAAGCTGCCCCGGCGGCCGTGCGGGACACGGCAGACTTTTACCAGAACGAAGCTGATGAGATAGAGGACGGCCAGTATCACCGCCCCGGAAATGAGAGGCCCGGTCAGGTTGCCCAGTTGGGAAAGGTCGAGGGTCTTGATTACCGAAACGAAGATGGACGACGGCAGGGCGATGTTCATGACTAAAAAGGCGAGGTTCTTGTTTAAACCGTCATCGATGAATTTTTTCTCACGCAGAAAATAGCCCAGGACCATCAGCAATATAATAGGCAGGATGTCTTCAATGATTTCCAGTAACAGCATTTCTTATCTCCCCTCGTGGTCAGAATCAGGTGCCGCATACCGCGTTAAGAAGCGGGGCGGCACTTTTTTTGTCAGCCAGACGCCGTTGACGGAACGGTAGAAAGTGAAGCCTTCTTTTACCATTTTACCGCTGGCGACGGTGTAGATGACGGGTTTGCCGTGGCGCTGGCCGACCTTTCGGGCCGTCACGGCATCGCCCGAAAGGTGGACGTAGAGGCGGCTCTTGGGCAGCAGGCCCTGGCGCTCGATAGAGGCCGTGTATTTCTCGCCCGTACCGTGATAGAGGATGGGCGGCGGCGTGACCACGGGCAGCTCGACGTCGACGGGAATGGAATGGCCCTGATTGGCCCGGATCTTCGTCTTCTCGTCATTGAAGGAATAGCGCTGCTTGTTGTCTGTGCGCACGATTTCTTCCAAGATTTCTTTATTGATAGGATACTTCCTGCTGACGCCGGCCAGCAGTTCTTCCACATCGGCCCAGCCGTGCCGGTCCAAAGTCACGCCGGCCTCCCAGGGCTTATGGCGCAGGATGAGGCTGAGGTAGCGGCTGATACGCGTTAAATCCATGATGATCACCTTTTCTTTTATAAAAAACTCCGTACCTGATAAACTAATATCTTTTCTTTTTCGTCGTCACCGTCAAAGAGATTGCGGCAGTCGATGGGCTCTTCGGCGATGAGGCGCAGGTGCTGGTTGAGGAAGTGCTCCGTATCTTCATAGGGATAGTAGAAAAAGAGGCGCAGCGGCCGCGGTTTGCGTTCGAGAGAGTCGAAGATTTTCCCGAGGACCCGCTTCAGCGTGTGCAGGGCGAAAGGATTGAAGAAAAAGCAGCAGTCTGCTTCATCGGGGATCTCATAGGCCGCCGCATCGGCCAGGACGAAGGAGACGCGCTGCCGTGCCGCCGGGCTCTTGGCGTTGAGCATTGCTTTCTGCCAGAGCCGTTCGTCGTATTCGATGCCGAGAGAATGACAGCCCGTCTGGTAAGCCAGGAAAATACTCACCCTCCCCTTGCCGCTGCCGTAATCGATGAGGGTATTCTTTTTGCGGATCAGGCCGCTGTTGGCCAACCGTTCAAGGACGCAGTAATCCGTCGGTTCGTAGGGATGGTGTTCCCCATCCGAATGACTGTCATCGCGCCCAGAAGTCTTAATCCCCAGCAGCTCTTCCCATTCCTGTTCACGTGTCGCCATAATGCACTCCTTTCTATTAATGTTGAAATACAATAATTCTATCATATACCGCTCACGGCAAAATAACAACTGCGTCGTTCGTTTGTCGTTCATCGTAGTTCGTTCCCTTTTCTCTAAAAGTTTGTAGTAGAATATTTAATTTTATAACTCCCGTTCTACAAACTAAAAACTACAAACTAAAGCGTCCGTGTGAATCCTGTGCATAACCATTTTGTAACTGTAGGAAATTTTCGGCAAACGAACCACGCCAAATGACCCCCAAAAGGGGCTGTCGCAATGCAGCAATCCCTTTTTCCCATTTATTACACAGCTGTCACGTGCTGTTTACAGCGTCCCCCTATAATAAGAGCTGTAAGAAAGTTCAGAGAGCTCATCTCCCTGCTGCCGGCAGGCCCTTACCGAATGTCCCTGCTATCATAGCTTCCCTTGGATCGGAGACGTTTGCTGCACACACCTGCCGCTGCGATTATCTATATAATGAAAAAAGGAAAACCCCCGGACATCTCCCGCGCCGGGGGTTTTTCTTTAGGCCTGACAGGACTCGACAGCCACATTTCAATGTCAGTATGAATTAACAACCACTAACCCCTAGCCCCTGACTGCTGACCCCTAAAAAAAAGCTGCCGCATCAGCGACAGCCCTTTTTACATTAAACTTCAAACATCAAACCTCAAACGTTCTCTTAGAAGGAGAATACGAATTCAGCTCTCGTCTGTTCTTCCGGATCATCCGCATTGGTCTTATTCGTCTTCCATTTAGAGCCAAAGCTCTGGTAGACGTTGAATAAGGTATTCTTGGCTACGACATAGCTGCCGCCGACGCCCCAGGTCTTGATGTTGTTCAACGCATCGCTGTCAAAGCGCCAGCTATTCGTCGAACCACCGAGATAAGCCCCGTCTTCGACATTGAGGTATTCGACCCAAGCGCTCCAGGTACCCGGCTGAGATTTTACAGCTTTGCCATATGTCAGCTGAGCAGCCCACCAGTTGGCACTGTCATCGTTATCGAGGGTCTTATAACCATGGGACAGACTGACATGTTCGTAGTTGGCCAAGAGGTTCCACTTCGAGCCGAAGTTATACGATACATAAGCGCCCCAAAGGTCATCACCGCGGAAAGAATCGGTATAAGAGGAACCGCCAGCACGGGTGAAGTCATTGTAGTAGACGCCGACAGCCGAACCGTTGCCAAAGAAGCCTTCGATTTCACCATATCCCGTCTTGACACCGTCAATGGATTTATCTACACCTGCAAAGGTTTTATCGCTGCCAGTCATCTTGAATTTCCCATAGCCTGCAGTAACGGCGACGCGGTCCGTCTTGTACTGCGCCTGGGCGCGGTCGAAGATATCGCCGTAGTTCAGGCCATAGCCATTGCCCATGACGTATTTATCGGTACGGCCGACGTTGAAGGTGAAGTTGCCCGCTTTGGTCTGGACTTCTGCGCGGTCCGTGAAGATGTTGTCGCCGCCGCTAGCCGTGCTATTGTCAGCAAAGCTGATGGAGTCCGTGCTCAGGCCGTAACGGACAACGGTGTTCTTATTGACATTGGCATCGGCGCGTAGGCGGACACGGTAATCCCAGGAAGCATCGTTCTTTTTGCCTTTGGCTTTGACGTCGCCATGATTGCCGTCTTTATCAGAAAGACCCATACCAGGAGCCGTGTATTTGCTCTGGTTACGGTAGCGGACACGGGCATTCCCGGAGAGCTTGACGTTGCCGACGCGGCTTTCGAGGGCGCTGACGCGGACGCCGAGATTGTTCAATTCATCGGCATATTCATCAGCCAGTTTATTAATCAGTGCGCGCTGTTCAACGGACGCTTTGTCCATATGAGCCATGGCTTTAGCGACCATTTCGGCTGCTTCATAACGGGTGATATTACGGTTGCCCTGGAAATACTGGCCGTCAACGCCCTGAATAATACCGGCATCAGCGAGTTCTACGACGGATTTGTAAGCCCAGCTGTCCGACGGGACGTCGACAAAGGGATTGGCTGCAAACGCACAAGCCGAACTGATCGTCAAGGCAGCCATCAGAGCCGTAGCAAATTTTGTCTTCATCATGAGAAATTCCTCCTTGTTTTCACAACAGTGAGTCCAGGATTCCCAAAATACCGCTGCAGGCGAGTGGTCCTAGTTTCCTCTCTCAGCGCCATTTCGGGACAAACATCCTGCACAGCCTACATTTGTCTGCATGGCCAGTATACGAAAAAGCGGCTATGATGTCAAAATACATACAATTAGCATGTTTATGCCGTTTATCGCCCATTTTTACACAGTTTAAACAATTATTTTTCACAGTTAAAATACAAATTTTACATGAACTATTACCCAATTATTACTCAAAATAGACTCAATCTTGATGCGTTCAGCCTATGCTAAGAATAAATAATAGGAGGTGCTTACTTATGAACAAACTATGGAAACGCTGGATAGCCGCAGGCCTGATGTTGTCCTGCCTGGGCGGTGCCAGTCTCAGCGCGCAGGACGTCCCGGTCAAGGCCTATATCGTCCACGCTGACCATTATCAGCTCCCATATAAAGGGAATGAAAAGGCTTTTCACCACCAAATCAACCCCGGCTACGGCTCATCCTTGGCCTTCAAGGATATCAAAAGTGACGGAACCATCGAGTTCTACGGCCTGACGGACCGCGGCCCGAATGGTGACATCCCGAAATATATCAAAAACGGCAAAAAAATGTCCGGGAAATTCTTCCCGACGCCGGATTTTGCGCCCAGTATCGGCGTCATCACGGTGAACCCGGCCCAAGGGCGGGCGGACATCACAGCATCTATCCCCTTAAAAGTCCGCGGCAAGGCCATCACTGGCAAGCCTTTGCCAACAGGCTTGACCGGTTCGACTAACGAAATCGCCTTGAATTTCCAGATGAAAGACTTAGGGACTGACCCGAATGGCCTTGATACGGAAGGCCTGGCCGTCGACAAAGACGGCAATTTCTGGATTAGCGATGAATACGGACCGTTCATCGTCAAAGCCGACCGGCATGGCAATATCCTAGAAAAATACGGTCCCGGCACGGGCCTGCCCCGCATCCTGGCCAGCCGCGTCCCCAACCGTGGCAGTGAAGGCTTGACCATTGACGAACGCGGCCATGTCTTCGCCCTCATCCAGAGCCCCTTGAACGTCGGCGGCAAGACGGCAAAGACTGCCAAATACACGCGTATCGTCGAATTCGACCCGACGACGAAAGAAACGACGATGTACGCCTACCCTGTCGACACGGGCTACAAGAACCCCGGCGCCGCCAAGCTCGGCGACATCACATCCATCGGCAAGGGCCAGTTCCTGATGATCGAACAGGGCAAGCAGCACGGCGCCATGCAGAACCTGATTTATAAAGTCGACCTCAACAGCGCCACGCCCATTGCCGACAACGACGACCTGGAACTGGGCCTCCTCGACGGCAAGATTACGCCGGCTAAGAAGACCCTCGTCCTCGATTTACGCGCCAACGGCTGGAACATCGAAAAAGCCGAAGGCCTGGCCCTCCTGCCGGACCGCCGTACGATTGCCGTCGTCAATGACAACGATTTCGGCATGGACATCGCCGTCACCGACAAAAAAGCTGTCGATCCGGACGTCCCGGACTACACCTACGACAGCGACAAAAAATCCAGGATATACAACAAGGACAATCAGGTCCATAAAGTCAAAATCAGCCTGAAAAAAAATGCCCCGTCCGAACAAGAAAGCCAAATCTGGTTCTTCACGCTGCCGGAAGCCTTGTAAAAGAATTGCTTAACTCTTACCCGGTTTTCACCCTTCTTTTACACAATGCCCGTATAGTAATACTTGTAAACGAAGTCAGCTATCCCCGGCGGCAACCCACCGGCCCGTTACCGAACTCCTCTGCCAAGATGGCCTCCCGACCAAAATCGGAGAAGTTCGCTGTACTGTCCACCGGCCAGCGTACCGCTAACTATTGATATCATAGAATCAGAAAAAACCCCGGAGACCTCCCGCTCCGGGGCTTTTTCTATTCTGCTGCCTTCCTCTGACCGTGGTATCGTGGTATGATGAGGGTAATAGGATTACGAAAGGAGTTATCATCATGACTAATACAAAAAAAGAACGACAAAAAGCTATTACGACGGCTGGCAATCCGGCCAAACCGACGGGGGAAGCCGGCCAGCAGATGCTGGCACGCATGAATGAGAGCCATGCGGCCCTTACGGCTTGGGGCCTGTCCCACTTCCATTGGCACGGCGATGAAGCGGTCTTGGATATCGGCTGCGGCGGTGGGGCCAATCTCCATCGCATGAGCGCCCATATCACGACGGGCCACCTGACCGGCGTGGACTATTCAGCGACGTCGGTCCAGACATCACGCCAGACAAATGCTTCCGATATAGCAGCCGGGAAGATGACCGTCTGCGAAGGCTCTGTCGAATCCCTGCCCTTTGCGGACAACACCTTCGATAAGATTACGACCGTCGAAAGCTTCTATTTCTGGCCCAATCCACCAGAAAACCTGAAAGAAGTACGCCGCGTCCTGAAACCAGGTGGCACGTTCCTTCTCATCGCCGAAATCTACGGCCACGACGGCCTCAGTGCTGAAGTCCGGGAAAATATCAAACGCTACCACCTCTATAACCCGACACCGGAAACCTTTGAAACCATTTTCCGCAATGCCGGCTTTCCCTCCGTCCGGGTCCACATCGAAAAAGACCACCGCTGGATCTGCGTCGAAGGGCGATAAAGAAAGGACTTGCCGCACGACGACAAGTCCTTTTTTCTATTCACCTTATTTCCAAAAAGCTTCGGCTTTGGCGATGTTGGCGCGAATCGTGGCGCAGCATGCCTTGAAGTCTTTCATTTCCTGTTCCGGCAGATTATATTCCATGACTTCCTCGATGCCGTTGGCGCCGATAACCGACGGGACGCCGCAGAAGATGCCCGTTTCGCCGTATTCGCCATCGAGCGGGGCGCTGGCAGCCATGATTTTCCGTTCATCCCGCAGGACAGCCCGGACCATGGTAGCCGCCGTCATGCTGATGCCGTATTCCGTACAGTGCTTGCCGGAGTACGTGACCCAGCCGGCTTTGATGGTCTGTTCCTGGACCTTGTCTTTATCGAAGACGTAGTTCGGATTTTCTTCCAATTCAGCCAAGGACTTGCCGCCAAAGTGGATCAGCGACCAGGGAACGATCTGGGAATTGCCGTGTTCGCCCATCATGTAGGCCGAGAAGGAATGGTGGTCCAGGCCGGTCTGCTGGGAAATGGCGCTGACCAGACGCGAGCTGTCGAGACCTGTGCCGGTGCCGAAGACATGCCCTTTCGGAAGACCGCTCTTCTTAGCGATGAGGTCCGTTACGACATCACAAGGATTGGTGATATTGATGATGATGCCCTGGAAGCCGCCGGCCATGACCTTGGGGATATAATCAGCGACCTGGGGCACGGTAAAATGCATTTCGTCGTCGCGATTCCCGGACGCACAAAGCGTAATATCGCCGATAGCATTGACAATGACGTCGCAATCTGCCAATTCTTCATAGCTGGCAATGGTGTAATTGACGCGATGAGGCATAAATATGACCGCATCCATCATATCCTGCCGTTCACTGACCAACTTCTCCGAATTTACATCACATAACTTCACTTCATCAGCAATCCCGAGGACCCCTAAATTAAAAGCCACATGAGCCCCGACATGACCTAAGCCGATGACACCGACAATACGTTTCTTGAACGTCATAGAAAACGCCTCCTGTTCATTATACATATACCAAAAACCTATTAATTTATTATATCAAAAAAAGTTCCCCTTTGTCTGTTGTAACGACAACAAAAATACAATTTCATTTAGCCCCTGCCGTTTTCAAAGCTGCTTCACAATTGGATGGCCTCTGTTCACTAGTCGCAAAATGCGGTTCGCTCGGACTCAGATGCTGCTGCGCAGCAACAAACTCAAAAGAACAACGACGCTTCGGGATACCCTCAGCGCGTAGCGGGCCGCCCAGCCACAGCTGTCCGTTTTGGCAACCGTCTTATGCCTCCCGTTGGTCGGCACCTGTCTGTCCAAAAAGGCTTGGGACGGCCCCTACGCACAAGGCCGTTGGCCGTGTATTTTTGTAGCCAGTAAACAGAGTTCCCATTTATCGCCTGGCTGCGATATCGTAGGGGACGTCCTAAAGGGCGTCCCGCCGTGAATCTTGTGCATAGCCGGAATTTATGACAGATAGCAAACGGTCATAATATAATCATGAGTCTGTCGCAGCGTAGCCACATCTGAATCCGAATATCACAAAAGAAAAAAGGGCCCGCGCATGATGAAACACCATCATGCACGGGCCCTTTAAATCATTCTCGGGAACTGTCCTTCCCTCTATTCTTTTTCCGTATCGCCTTTAGCTGTAATTTCGAAGGGGATGCGTTGTTCCCCAACAGATTTTTTGATGAAGATGTTGATTCCTGTGGACATACTCATGCCGATGGAATCACAAAACGTTTCAAAGTCTTTTTTCAAACCCGCGTCGATACGGATACAAATCGTTGTCTGTGCCATGATTCCCCCTTTTATCCATTCAGGCGAGCCAGGATTTCCTGAATCTGTTTCTTCATTTCCTGGTTTTCTTTTTCCAAGGCATCGATTCGTTTATCCTTAGCAGCATCGTCGGCTTTGATAGCCGAGATTTCCGTAGCCTGGTCGTGGATGGTCTGTGCCATTTCAGCCTTGCTGACGCCGTTGTATGCGGAACCTTTGCCAATCTTGAAGGAGACACCGGCGTTGAAGCCCGGATCACCGTTGCCGACGGTGATGCCGAAGTTGACCATGGTATTGGCATTCGGCTGGTAGAAAGCACCGAAGGCACCGGCGTTAGCATTGCGGTAATGGCCATAGCCAAAGGCGAAGCTTGCTTTATCAGCCGGGTCGAAGTCCAGCGGATGGAGAGCAGCCAAAGCGTTGCTGCCGGCGGCGGCTCTGTTGATGTTGTTGTTCAAGCTGCCGTAAGCACGGTTCATATCGCGGTAAACCTGCTGCGTGCTGGCCGCCGTGACATCGTTGACGTAGCCGACGTTCGCCGCACTGTTCGGGTCGTTAGCATCGCTGACAACACCGGTAATGACGCGGCCCTTGCCATCCTTGCCATTGACATCAATCTTCGTAGCCGTGCTATTGCCACCAATCTGAATGGTGTCACCTGTAGTATTCGTGTGGATGAGGTCGCTCGTCGTCTTAAGACCAGAATCGAGACTGCCGACTTTGTTCGTCAGATCCGTGACGGCGGCGATGCGGGCTTTCTGCTCGGCGTAGAGCTGGCTGCCATTGACGGCATCCTTGCTCGCCTCTGCTACTTCACCGGCCTTGAGGTTCTTGATTATCGTCCCGTCTGCACCAGCAAGCGTTACCGTGCCCTTATTGGAGTCCTTGTCATACTGGACCGCACTATCGGTGAGGCTGTTCATGTTGTTCGTGATGTTCGTGATGGCCGCTTCACGGTCCTGCTTCTCTTTCGAGACCGCATCTGCATTCGCCTTCACCTGCGTATCGAGCGTATTAAGGTTCGAGGAGACGCTGGCATCCTTCTGGATGTAGTTGCCGTTCGCATCAAGCGTACCGAGTTTGTCGTTGATGGCCGTGTCTGCCGCCTCGCGTGCCTGCGTCTCAGCCGAGAGATCGCCGGTCAGTTTGGTATCGGCATCCGTACGGGCTTTCTGCTCGGCGTAGAGCTGGCTGCCATTGACGGCATCCTTGCTCGCCTCTGCTACTTCACCGGCCTTGAGGTTCTTGATTGTCGTCCCGTCTGCACCAGCAAGCGTTACCGTGCCCTTATTGGAGTCCTTGTCGTACTGAACCGCACTGTCGGAGAGGTCGCCAATGTTGTTCGTGATGTTCGTGATGGCTGCTTCACGGTCCTGCTTTTCTTTCGAGACGGCGTCTGCATTCGCCTTCACCTGCGTATCGAGCGTGTTGAGGTTCGAGGAGACGCTGGCATCCTTCTGGATGTAGTTGCCGTTTGCATCAAGCGTACCGAGTTTGTTGTTGATGGCCGTATCTGCCGCCTCGCGTGCCTGCGTCTCAGCCGAGAGGTCGCTGGTCAGCTTGGTATCGGCATCCGTACGAGCTTTCTGCTCGGCGTAGAGCTGCTTGCCCGTGACGGCATCCGTCGAGGAGTCGGAGAGCACGCCGTCCTTGAGGTTCGTGATGGCCTTACCGCCCGCATTGATACCATCTATCGTGATGGACGGGCCGCTAGTCGGCGTTGTACTACCTTGTTCACCCGACTGGATGGTCAGGCCCTTGCCATTGATAACGGTCGTATAGGTCGTGGTCTTCTGCTGGTCGCCTTCGCCTGTCGTTTCCGTCGTGTACGTGCTGCTGTTGAGGTTCTTGAGGTCCTTGGCCAGTTTGATGGTCATCTTACCATTCGTATTCACCGTACCATCGTCATTATAGACGGTGTCCGTCGCAACAACGCCGATGTTCCCATCGCTGAGATCGTCCTTCGTTGCTTTCTTATCGCCATCTGTCTTACCGGCATTGATATCACCGACAACATCCAGCTGCTGGTCCAACTTAACCTTGGCCGTCTTGCCGAAATCATCACCAAACTTCAGGCCGTCATCGAGAGTGGCAACGGTATGCTTGCCATCGCCGTTCGTATCGTTCTGGTAGACAATGCGGGTGATGTCCTTGCCGTCGACACCCGGTGCACCATCTTTACCAGGCTGACCCTTTTCGGTCTTGATGATGGTCGTCGTGATGCCGTCTTTGCCGTTTTTGCCATTCAGGCCGATAGAACCGTCTTTGCCGTCTATACCATCCTTGCCAGCTTTACCGACTGTAATGTCCATCAGGCCGCCATGGAGGGCATTGTAGACTTCACCGCCCGTGACAAGCTGCTGAGAGCCGTTCTGGGTCGGGTCATTCGTGGGTGATTGCGTAGGATCTGCAACCTTACCGGTACCGATAGCCTTGCCCCAAGCAATTTCGTTTGCAGTAGCGTCACCATCTTTATAGTTTTTACCGATATTGGAAGCATCGATGTTGGCCAGTTTCTTGATTTGGGCCACGTTGACGGCATCCGTATCGTTGGTGCCGGCTGCCACCCCAGTGATCTGGCGAGTATGAGTCCCATCGCCTACAGAAACAGCTGCCCAGGAGGATTTCCAGGCCTTGTCAGCCGATTCGCTGGCACCCTTCTTCAGAGGATCATAGCCTTCCACGTCTTTATCCGTAGAAGCCACAGACCCGCTGCCCAGGGCCACGCCGTTATCAACGCTCACATCGGCATTGTGTCCGATGACTACGGCGCCGGAAGCGGCCAGTTCCTTGCTGGAATCGGCAGAACCAAGGACGACATTGTTCTTTTCATTATTCAGAGTGTGGTTATCACCAACCACAATGTTCGACTGGTTCTTGTCGATGCTGTCACCGGTGACGCTGTTGTTGGCGCCGATGATGTAGTCATTCTTGCCGTTAGTCAGGGTATTCTGGAAGCCATCGACATAGTTGTACTGAGTCGATGTGCCTTCAGCATACGTCGTATCGTGACCAGTAACTTTGTTGCCCACGCCGACGACCTGAGTCATGTAGGCTTTGTCAACAGAGTTGCCGCCGCCCATGACCATGACCTGAGCACCACTCTTAGGAACGGCATCCTGCAAGGCTTTCTTAAGAGCATTTGCATCTTTACTTGCAACAGCTCTCTTAATGTTCGAAAGCGTATCCGTAGTAGTATCAAGGTCACGATAAGAATTCGTCACGCTGTTGCCTGCACCGACGATGATAGCTGCATTGGAATCTGTTGTCATGTTAGCCTGGCCGACGATGCTGTTGGCTACGCCGCTGAATGCCTTGCTTGTACCCGTATTGTTATTGACGTTGACAGTACCTACAGAAACAGCTGCAGCGCCCTGCAGACCGGAACCTATAACGCCAGAGTAGGAACCGGCAACAGTCGAGGCAATGCCAGTTGTACCCGTTTCGTAGCCTGCGGCCATGCCTGCAAGAGCATCGTCAGTAGCACCATCATTATTTTCATTGGTACGATAGTCGCCAAGCTTAAAGCTGTTTGTAACGGAATAATACTTGGTCTTAGCGTTGCCGATGGCAGTCTTCATCTACCCTACCGTAGCAGCATCTGTATCAGCGGCACCGTTTTTCAGTCCGGTGATCTTATTGTTGCTGACGTTCACATCGCCGCCGCTGATGGTGGTGCCCTTAGTATCCAGGGTGATATTGGCACCACTGCCATCTGCACCATTAGCAATAGAAGTAATGCCCTTCAGATCCTTGGCCAGCTGGATGGTGAGGCCGCCGGCTTCGGTAACACCATTGTTCAGCGTACTATCGTATTCCGTCGGAGTCGTCACCACGCCGATGTTATCGCTGGTCAACTTGGTTGTATCAGTGACACCGCCTGTAATACTCAGCGTATGGTTGGCTGCCGTGGGATCCAGCCGGGTATCCGCCGTGGTATTGGTCGTCGTGCTGCCGGCTTTCACCGCATCGCCGGAGAAACTGATGCCGTCCTCCAGGTTGGCAATGTAGTTGTAACCCGTTAAAGAGCTGTTGTAGACCAGACGGCCTTGTAATGCTTTGGGGTCATTGGCCATGGTACCATGGACATAGTAATGATTGTCCCCATCCGCCAGATACATATAACCAAGAGGATTGGACGAATCTTTGGCAACGCCAAGGACTACGCCCCGGGCATCACTGTCTTTCGTACCATTCGGGTAACGGATGCTGACCGTGGAACCATCGATGCGCACATGGCTGCCCAGCTGATCTTTCCCATTTTCTTGGTCGGCACTTGACGGATCCTGATAGACGCTGAGACTGCCGCCTTCGCCTTGGGCTGCTTTGCCCAGGGTCACGTCCTTGTTCAGGCCAATGGTCACGTTGTTGGAATCAGCCATTTTGGTCACGGACAGGTTCCCATCGGACCCGGCAGAAAAGTTCACCGTGGACCCGGCTTCTACAGTAGATTCGTTGGTACCGCCGGCGGTCAGTTTCCAGGAACCCTTGGCCTGGACTTCTTTTTCAACATAGGACAGCTGGCCGACGGTGGCCACATCATTGGGATCAGAACCGGCTGCTACATTGGTGATCCGGCGCTTCAGCATGCTGGAGCCCACGGAAACATAGGAGGACGGTGCATTGTAATCAGAATCCTTCTTGTCCCGGAATTTGGCAGTTTCCTTGGAAGCAGCAGCTGTAGCCACGGAATTGGCACCGATGGCAATGTTACTGTCTGCCGCACTGGCACCGTATCCCAACGCTGTGCCAAAATTAGTGGCGGTAGCCTTGGAGCCCATAGCAAGGGCACCGTCGGCTGCGCTGGCACCATAGCCGATGGCCACGGATGCTCCTTTTATTTCTGGATTAGCCACCAATTCATTAGTTCCATTATCCGTATCGTCATTTATATATTTTAAGCCTCCATTTTTATCTGAATTTACAGCCGTGGCATTAGAGCCAATCGCAATGGACCCCCAACCCGTTGCATTAGACTGAAAGCCAACAGAAGTTACGTAGTTATTTCCTACTCCAGCTGTCAAATCACCATCGGGATTATCATAATACCCACTAAGTTCACCAATAAATACACTACCTTTGGATTGACCAGCATTGCGATTACCGATAGTAACCGTCTGCCGTCCTGCCTGCGCATATAAGCCTCCTGTAATGGCACCAGGTTCCTTTGCACCCTTCCCTTTATAGTTTGGCAAATCACCACGTGCACGATTGTGAAACAAGTTGGTTGATGTATATGCCTTTGTTTCCCATTTTTTGTCACGAGCATTCCAATACCAGTAGGTATCATTGGCAGTCATGAAATCATTGTTATAATCGCTTGCACCTGCTCCATCTGCCTGCACTGAAGGCATCCCTACAAACGAGAAAGCTCCCAATGCCAGCAACACAGCTGCCGTCAGGGCTGTTTTGCTTCTGACTGTATGACTTTGTGTGGTTTTGCAATGACTTTTTGCTAGTTCCGAGACGACAACGTAGCAATGTCTGGTTTTGCTGTAAATGACTTTAAATATTTTGTTCATAATTTTGCGCATCCTTTGCTTATAATGACTTCACCTTATATACCATGTAAAATTTTTTTCGATGCACCGCCTTTCACTATATTGCATTTTTATGTATTTTATATGGTCTTTTTGTGATATCATTATAGCACTTATTTTTGTTAATAAAAGGCTTGGTAAAGCCATTTTGCAGCTGTATAGACATTGATTTGTTATTACATTTTTATTCTTTTTTGTATATAGACATGGGACAATTTTGCAGGGAATCTGCACAGAAAAAAGACCGTGTATGATGGAACCATCATACACGATCCCGTTAATCTGTTTCTGGCCCGAAATCCCAAAATCCGGTTCCCGTTTCCGGATCATATTTCCGTCGAATTCGTCCGCCAAGGACGGGCCGTAGTTCGATTTCAGCCGTGTACAGAACTTCAATCGACTTGATATGCCCTGCCGCAATGTGATGTTCGCCATCTTTTTTATAAGAAAAAGCCGCGTGGGTGTGATGGAAATAGGTACCCGCATCATCAGTAACGACATTCCCAGTCAGCGAGACTAGTTCCAGCATCCCTTTCAGCTCTTGGACCTCAAAACTCCCCGTTTCCGGAATGAACGTCTGGATTTCGGCCGAACGGCAACCGCCAATACCTGAAAAAATAGCCGATTCAATCTGTTCTTTCTGACAAATCCCTAAAATCGAACTGATGATTTCATCCCCCTTGTCCATCCGAACATAATAAGTTTCACCAAATTTACGATAATCCATATGTCATGCCTCCTTGTAGCACACTGACCTACTGCCATTGTAAAGCCGGCACCAGAAAAGAGTCAAGGCAAGCACCATGGCGGTATTTTGGTAATTGCTCCTAAATCAATTTATTTTGTTTAGCAAGTTCCTTGATGATGGAAAGTGATAATT
>OKUQ01000841.1_pt1 | contig 15878 bp, 14 predicted proteins | sample 1606811 | NCBI WGS metagenome assembly OKUQ01 (sample SAMEA3882546, study PRJEB24775) | human gut metagenome | biome: human-associated habitat; feature: intestine environment; material: feces | place: Netherlands | collected 2009/2010
ACATATTCTGTACTTGCTGCGAATAGGTCATAATCATACTCTCCTTTTGACAAATTGATGCCATTGGCAGGGGGTGTCCTGCCGTTTGCATTGACCGGCTGCGCCGCTCTCTTCCGCGCCACGCCGGTACTACCACGCATGATTTTATTATAGAGAACCTTGGCGGAATTTGCAAGACGTTTTGCGGATTTTTTCACAAGCATTTTTAACGGTTATTTGCTACTAACTAGCACTTTCACCGCTTTCGCTGCCCAGTTCGTCACATTTCTATCATATTTGTCAAAAGGAATATCTTGCGCTGTCCGGTTCAGTTTTTTCTGGGCGGCTGTTGGGCCCTGACAGGCCGGAGCGCCCAGATGCACACAAAGCCCGCCGCCGCGCCTGCCATGGCCAGCCAGTGCCGCCCGGTGGCAAGACCCCAGAGGTTCGCCGCAAAGGGGAAGGCAAGGCTGCCCACGCTCTGCCCCAGCGCCAGAAAGCCGTAGTTCACCCCGGCATGGGGCAGGCCGAACAGGTCGGTGGAGAGGGAAGGCAGCACCGCCGCCAGCGCCGAATAACAGAAGGTGAGCCCTGCGTACACGGCCACAACGAGCCAGCCCTGCGCGAACAGGAAGGCCGCCGAAAGCCCCAGCGACACGCCGAACAGGATCAGGTCAGTGGGGCGGCGGCCGATCCGGTCGCTGAGCAGGGGCATCAGCAAGCGGCCCGCCGCGCTGCCCACGCTGCCCAGCACCACGCTCCACAGGGCAGCGCCCTCGTCCAGGCCCCGCTCCATGCCCAGCTTTAAGATGATGGGGCTGAACAGCAGCACCGCTGGGGTGGAACAGCAGACCGCCCCGGCGCAGAGCCAGTACTGTTTTGTTCTGAGCATCTGCAGCGGGGCAAGGTCGAGGGACGGGGTGCCCTTTCCCCTGCCCTGCTCCTCGGGCTTCTGTTTTGCCGGGGGCGGGTCGGTGAGCAGGGCGCTGCCCATAAGGCAGACCGGCAGCGTGAGTGCCCCCAGCGCCCAGAACGCCCCCCGGATCCCCTGCACCGGGCCAAAGCCCTTCAGCGCCGTGCGGACGAATCCGGTCAGGAATGCGCCGCTCAGGCCCACCGCGCCGCCAATGACCCCCGTGGCAAGGCCCTTGCGCCCGGCGTACCACTTCTGGGCGCAGGACTGGATGGACGGGTAGAGAAACGCTGTGCCCAGCCCCGCCGGAATGCTGAACACTGCCCAAAACCATCCCCCCTTCTCCCCGGGCAGGAGGGCCGCCGCAAAGAACCCGCCGCAGAGCAGGCCGGTGCCCCACAGCGCCGCGCAGCGCGGGCCTTTTTTATCCTGCAAAAAACCACCGATGACGCATCCCACCCCGAACGCTGCGATCAGGATGCCGAACGCATAGCCCGCGCCGTCCTCGGTCAGGCTGAACTCGTCCATCACCGGCTGCTGGAACACGCCCCACGCCGCAGGCAGGCCCGTCAGGATCTGAATGGCCGCCCCCGCCGCCAGGATCGCCCAGGGGTGTTTTGCTGCAAACTGCTGTTTCATTGCCTTGCCTCCGAATGGTTTTTCCCCTACAGTGTACCCATTTCAATTGACAAAACGGCAGATTCCTTTATAATGGATAAAGTAACAACTAAACACGGCCTCGCCCTCTCCGTCATCGCTGCGCGATGCCACCTCCCCCAAAGTGGGAGGCTTTGGCAGTCCACACAAAGTTTACGGTTTTGCCAAGGGCTCTCCCTTTGGGAGAGCTGGACGCGGAGCGGCCTGAGAGGGCGAGCAGGCTATAGAGAGGAATTGCAACTATGAAATCACAGGCATTGAAGGGTATGCGCGACCTGCTGCCCGCTGAGCAGACCCTGCGCGACTACATCCAGGGCAAGATCCTGGAGACCTACCGTGCTTCCGGCTTTGAGCGCATCTCCACCCCCATGCTGGAGGATATGGAGAACCTGGACAAATCCGATGGCGGCGACAACCTGAACCTCATCTTCAAGGTGATGAAGCGCGGAGACAAGCTGACCAGCGCGCTGGGATCCGGCGACCCCAAGCAGCTCTCCGACATGGGCCTGCGCTATGATCTGACCCTGCCCCTGAGCCGTTTCTACGCTGCCAACAAGGACAAGCTCCCCCACCCCTTCAAGGTCATCCAGACCGACCGCGTGTTCCGCGCCGAGCGCCCCCAGAAGGGCCGCCTGCGCGAGTTCGTCCAGTGCGACATCGACATTCTGGGCGACGAGAGCCCCAATGCCGAGGTGGAGCTGATCGACGTGACCGCCCGTGCCCTGCTGGGCATCGGCTTTACCGGCTTCACCGTGAACATCAATGACCGCCGCATCCTGCGCGGAATGCTGGAGAGCATGGGCTTTGCCGCCGACACGTTAGACTCTGTCTGCATCACCTTTGACAAGATGGATAAGATTGGTGCCGAGGGCGTGAAGGCCGAGCTGACCGAGAAGCAGCTGCCCGATGCTGCCATCAACGCGCTGGCCGATTTCATTGCCGCCGGTGATGTGACACTGGAGTCCGTAGCTTCCCGCTGTGCCGACCCCGCCATTGCCGATGACCTGAAGTATGTGCTGGCCACCGCAAAGGCCATGGCCAACGGCCGCTTCGATGTGGCCTACTGCCCCAGCCTGGTGCGCGGCCAGGGCTACTACACCGGCATGGTGTTTGAGATCACCTGCCCGCAGTTCAGCGGTGCAGTGGCTGGCGGCGGCCGCTACGACAACATGATCGGCAAGTTCCTGGGCACCAAGGTGCCCGCCGTGGGCTTCTCCATCGGCTTCGAGCGCGTCTGCGGCATCCTGCTGGAGCAGGGTTACCAGATCCCCGGTGCCAAGCAGAAGATCGCCCTGCTCTACAACAGCGATGTGGACTTCCCCGCCGTGCTGGCCAAAGCCGCACAGCTGCGCGACACCTACAACGTCACCGTTCTGCCTCAGGCCAAGAAGTTGGGCAAGCAGCTGGGCCAGCTGGAGGCTTCCGGTTTCGCCGGTGCCGCCTTTATGGACAAGGATGAAGTAAAGATCTTCGCAAAGCAGTAATGGGCGGGCGGCGGGAAGTTTCCCAAAGCAAGTGTCCGCTGGGGTGGGACCCTGTTGCCGCAGGCAATAGGGCGGGCGATGGAATGGCCCGTTTCACTTGCGCGGGAAAGCTTCCCGCCGCTCTTTGCAACAGCATATATAAAGCCCTCTCGGTCGATCGGCCGGGAGGGCTTTGTTTTGTGCGGGTCAATTACAGGTTGTACAATTCCGTGTACTTTTTGGTCAGATAATCCAGATAGTAGTGTGCGTCAAAGGTGCCGCAGGCGTTTCTGACGACCTCGGCAGGCTCCAGCAGGTGGCCGTACTGGTGCACCTTCTCCCGCAGCCAGCCGGTGACAGCGGAGAGATCCCCGTGGGCCACGCCGCCGTACACATCGAATTCCTGCTCCATATTGTGGAGCATCTGGGCACCGTAGGCATTGCCCAGAGCGTAAGACGGGAAGTAGCCGAAGGAGCCGCCCGACCAGTGGCTGTCCTGCAGGCAGCCCTCGCGGTCATTGGGAACCTCCACGCCCAGATACTCCTTGTACAGCTCTGCCCACGCGGCAGGGACTTCCTTTGCCGTCAGGGTGCCCGCAATGAGCTGCTTCTCGATCTCGTACCGCACCATAACGTGCAGGCAGTAGGTCAGCTCATCGGACTCGGTGCGGATGAGGCTGGGCTCCACCTTGTTCACGGCGCGGTAGAACTGCTCCGCAGTCACATTTCCCAGCTGAGCGGGGAAGAATTCCTGCACCTTGGGATAGATGGCCCCGATAAAGGCGCGGGAGCGGCCGATGAGGTTCTCATAGAAGCGGGACTGGCTCTCGTGCACGCCCATGGACACACCGCCGGTCAGGCAGGTGTACTGCAGGTCATCCCGGATGCCCAGCTCATACAGGGCATGGCCGCCCTCGTGGAGAACGGAGTACATCGAGGAGGCCACATTGTGCAGGTCGTAGTTGGTGGTGATGCGGACATCCTTGTTGTTGAACTCCAGCGTAAAGGGGTGTTCGGTCTCGCCCAGACCGCAGTGGCCGCGGTCAAGGCCCATGACCTCCATGAGATAGTCCGCAAACACCTTCTGCTGCTCGACCGGATATTCCAGATGCAGGAAGCTGTCATCGATCTGGGGCTTCTCGCCGATGGCCCGGATGAGAGGCACCAGACCCTTGCGCAGGGTGTCAAAGAACACGTCCAGCTGTTGGGTGTCCACGCCCCGCTCATACTCGTTCAGCAGGGCATCGTAGGGCGCTTTTTCCGCATCGTAATAGCCCGCGAACTTCCGGTTATACTCCACCAGCTCCTGCAGGATGGGGCAGAAGGAGGCAAAGTCGTTTTCTTCCTTGGCCTTGTGCCAGACATCACTGGCGCGGTTGGTCAGCTCGCTGTATGCCATATACTCCTCGGCGGGGATGCGGGTGAGCTGCCGGCAGCTGCGGCGCAGCTCCTCCACCTCGCGGCGGTGGAGGGTGTCCAGCGTCTCCCGCCGGGCATAGAGCTCCTCCACCAGTGCAAGGGTCTCGGGGGCGGTCATCAGCTTCTGCAGTTCACCGGCCAGAATGCTCAGGGCCACACCCCGGCCCTCGGCCGTGTTCTTGGGGGCCACGGTCACAGCGTCCAGATACAGGCTGTTGGAGGCGCAGTTGTAGGCGTACAGCTTCTTCTGCAGGGTCTCCAGCGCCCGCAGCTTCTCATTTTGTTCCATTGGGTGTTTCTCCTTTTTCAGTTTTTGGTGGGAAATGCCGGGTCATTCCAGAAAAAGCGCTTCCGGGCCACCGGGTCCGGGTCCGGGATCTCAAACGTATAGCGCTCCGTTGCATTGATGACCGTGGTCTGGCCGTGGGTGCACACCCGGGGCAGGTTGGCATCATAGTTCAGGTGAACATGCCCGTGCACGAACCACTTGGGCCGGTACTCCTCCAGCAGGTCGTTGAAGCAGGCAAAGCCCTTGTGGGCCCGGTCGTCGCCATCGTTCAGGCCGGCCGCCGGGGAATGGGTCAGCAGCAGGTCAATGCCGCCCGCCCGGTGGGCCTTGAACCAGAGCCGCCGCACCCGGCGGCGCATTTCCCGCTCCGTGTACTGGAAGGTCTCCTCGCGGTTGTAGCGGATGCTGCCGCCCAGCCCCATGATGCGCAGCCCTTTCCAGACATACACCTGATCGTCCACGCAGATGCAGCCGCCCGGCTCGCCCTCCGTGCGGTAGTGGCCATCGTGGTTGCCGTGGACATACAAAATGGGGGCCGCTGTAAAATTCGTCAGATATTCGAGGTATTTTTTTGGCAGATCCCCGCAGGAGAGGATCAGATCGACCCCGGCCAGGCGTTCCCGGGAGCAATAGTCCCACAGCGCCTTGGAGGGGGTATCGGAAATTGCAAGTATCTTCACGTCCGCAACACTCCGTTCTGTTGAGCTTTTTACAGCGTCGTCTCTTTCAGGCTGCTCAGGCCGTTGATCTCCAGCAGGCCCAGCGTTCTGACATCCAGCTGATCGTACCGGGGCAGGCTGCCCTCCACGCACTCGCCCAGCCAGTCCATCTCCATCAGTTCCTTGGGGGTGTAGGTGTCTGCGGTGGGTGCCTTGGGGATATGCCCCTGCGCAAAGATGCCCGCCGGGAAGATGGGGAACTCGTTGGCCGCAAGGTTCTTTTCCAGCAGATCGAGCAGCTGCTGCGTGCCCTTGGGCAGGGTCTCGTAGTAATCCAGCCGCTCCGCGTCACTGCGGAAGCCCCACCAGTAGTTGATGGCCTTGCCGCTGGAACCGCTGTCCCAGGTGCCCTCGAAGATGGAGCGGATGATGCCGATATAGAACACTTCCCACTTCCAGACCGGCAGCGCCACCGGCTGGATGCTGCCATCCGGCATCCGGCGGCACAGGCCGTATTCCCTGGCGCTGCCGGTGGGCTCAAAGGGGCTGCAGGCGTAGAACAGCTCGATATCCGGGCAGTCGGAGAAATCCAGCGGTTTCCCCGGCTCCTGCAGGCAGGCCCAGCGCAGCAGGATATGGCTGTTGGGCCGCACGGTGCGCAGGCCCCGGGCAAAGGCATTGACGGCCGCAGGCACACCGTAAACGGGGTTGGCCGCCACATAGCCCACCCGGTCGGTCAGATTCAGGATGCCCGCCAGCATTCCCAGCAGGTAGTTGGCCTCATAGGTGCGGGGGTAATAGGTGCGCACCAGCGGATGGGGCGCGTTCAGGCAGCAGTTCAGGAACCGGGTCTTGGGGTGCTGGGCCGCCACCTTGAGGCAGGCGGGCCGCATCCGGATGCTGGTGGTGAACACCACGTCCGCGTTGTCGTGGGCCACCTCTTCCATGATCTGCTCCGCGTCCACCTCGGGGGAGACATTTTCCCGGTTGGTGATGATGAGCCGGTCCGGGAATTCCTTTTTCAGGGCCTCGATCCCCTTTTCGTGGCCCCGCACCCAGGCGCTATTTTTAGCATCGTACTCGTGCAGGAACACCACCTTGAGCTGGCTGGGCTTGCTGAAGATGTTCAGCTTGTTCAGCAGCGGCTCACTGCCGGGCTTTGGCTCCAGCGAAAGCTCCACGGCGTGGGGCTCCGTCAGGATCTTGATTTCATCCCACAGCTTGGCCAGGTTTTCCCGCACCTGGCTGGGGGTGGACTGGCAGGCATCCGAATACCGGTAGACTGAGAGGTACACCAGCAGCGCGTCGCCCGGGGTCAGCCCCAGGGCAGAGCCGCCCAGCGCATAGAACTGCTGGCTGAACATGGTATACAGGGCCGAGAAGTTCAGCCGGTCGTCATCCGACCATACCTCGCTGGCGGCCTTGCAGACCAGCGTCTGCAGCTTTGCATAGCCGCCCAGCCGGGAGAACTGGACATTGTTGATCTTGCTCAGCTTATAAAAATCGAGAAACTCGTAGTAGATCTTGTTTTCCAGCGTGTCGTTCCGGGCCGGAACAAGCCGGGTGACCGTGCCCGGAATGGTGACCGCCTCGTAGTATTTGAGGACAGATACCCGCTTGTTGCCCTCCTGCACATAGAACTTGTTCAGGTATTCGTAGGCAATGATGGGGGTGTGGATGCCCTCCTCCAGATGGGCCTCGCAGAGATTCGACCACTTGACGGCAAACTCGGTGTCCTCTTCCAGCAGGGGCATAAAGTTGGCCGCAAAGGCCGTGTGCCGCCCGCTGGTCTTGGTGCCCACAATGCTCTCGGCGGGGATATCCACCAGCCCCAGCGGCTCCTGGGCAACGATGTTCACCCCGTTCAGGATATCATCCAGCACCGCAAGGTACGGCGACTGGCCGCGCGCCACACAGGCACGGTAGGCACGCTGGCCCGCGCGCAGGGCGCTTCTATAATCTTCTATCATGGCCATAGCAGAACTCCCTTCTTCAATGGCTCCTGTTTTCTTTTCCCGGCCCGTGCCGCCGTGTATGCGGCACAGGTCCAAGAACAGTATAACATGAAATTCGGATTTATGGGAGACTTTCTCCGGCAAAGGTGTTGATTTACAGAATTTTTTCAGGTACGATAAATAGGAAACCATATTTGTGAGGTACATTTTCATGCAGACTGAACAGCTGCCCCGCCTGGAAGCGGGGGAATACCCCGGCGGCATCTGGTACTACGAGCCCCACACCTACCTGCCCTACCGCTATGTGCTGGGCCGGGTGGGCAGGCACCCGCTGGTGTGCATCGGCATCAACCCCAGCACCGCCCAGCCCGGCGCGCTGGACCCCACCTTAAAGAGTGTGGAGCGGCTGGCCAACGCCAATGGCTTTGACAGCTGGATCATGTTCAACGTATATCCCCAGCGCGCCACCGACCCCAACGACATGGACCGGGTGCCGGACCGCGCCCTCTGCGACGAGAACCTGCGCTGGCTGCAGGCCGTTCTGGCCGAGACCGAGCCCACCATGTGGGCCGCATGGGGCACCCTGATCGAAAAGCGGGACTACCTGCCCGGCCTGATGCGGGAGATGGTGGCCCTGACAAGAGAGCGGGACATCCCGTGGGTCACCTTTGGCAAGCGGAGCAAAAAGGGCCACCCCCATCACCCGCTCTACCTGCGCAAAGATTCCACGCCCGAGCCGTTTGATGTTGAAAACTATCTGGACACCTGTTTTTGAGGGAGGGATACCATGACCCCGGAACGCTACCAGGCCCTGCTGCGCTGGCTGGAGGCCCGCCCCGCCCTGAAAAAGCTGGTGATCGCCCTGAACCGCTGGCTGCCTGCCGTGCCCTTTGCCTGCTACCCTTTGCTGCTGGTACTGCTGAATGTCCGGTGGTTCCGGCTGCTCTCCGCAAACCGCGCCGCCGCTCTGGATTTTATGCAGCTCATCGCCCGGGCAGTCTTTGTGCCGGCCTTCGTCTTTCTGGGCGGCACGCTCCTGCGGGCCAGGCTGAACTTTCCCCGCCCGTATGAGCAGCCCGGCTTCACGCCGCTGGTGCCCAAGGAGACCCACGGCAAGTCCTTCCCCTCCCGCCACGCCCTGAGCGCCGCCGTGCTGGCCGCTGTGTGGTGCTGCTTCTACCCCGCCGCCGGGGCCTGCATGGTGGTGGTGGCCCTGCTCATCTGCGCCCTGCGGGTGCTTGCCGGGGCGCACTATGTCCGGGATGTGGCCGCCGGTGCTCTGCTCGGCTTTGCCCTTGGGGCCGTCGGAATGTGGCTGCTGTGACCCCAAAATGCCCCCTGCGCCGGAAAATCCAAAAAAATTTGAAATTCCGCTTGACAGAAGCCTATGCGTATGGTATTATACTTCTCGCAGCGTGTGCCGAACGCACACTGCCGCCAGATAAGTACCCCATGGGATAACAACGTGCGCCCGTAGCTCAGGTGGATAGAGCAACTGCCTTCTAAGCAGTGGGCCGGGGGTTCGAGTCCCTTCGGGCGCATATTATGTGGTGCCTTTAGCGTAGTCGGTTAACGCGCCAGATTGTGGATCTGGAGACCGTGGGTTCGAGTCCCACAAGGCACCCTGCTAGGAATCAGACCGGAAGCCGAAAGGTTTCCGGTCTGATTTTTTGCTTTTCCCACCCATTTTAGCGCGTATTTCCGTTGTTTTTCCGCTTTCTGCCGAAAAGTACAACTTTTTTTGAAATTGCGCTTGACAATTCCGGATTCCATGGTATAATAACTAACGTTCCGAGCCGAACGGCCCACGAACAAAACAGAATATGCGGATATGGCGGAATTGGCAGACGCGTTAGATTCAGGTTCTAATCGGGGCAACTCGGTGGAGGTTCAAGTCCTCTTATCCGCACCAAACCATGAAAATCCGAACCTTTTCTCGATAGGAGAAGGGTTCGGATTTTTTGTTTTCTTCGGAAAGCAAGATGAAGGCTCCTTGCCGACGGCTGTGTGTCCAAAACCTTATCAGAAGAACCGTATAACAAAAGTCACAACTGTAAAGGTGCCGTAAGGCAGAAAGGACACAAACATGAAGTACGATGCAAGAGCCTGCCATTTCAACATGGATACCGGCTGCGTGGAGCTGCTGCTCCGGGATGGGAGAATGATCTCCATTGACTGCACTGGGGTCGAGGATGAATTGGACGTGACCATGGCGCAGAGGTCGGAGTTAGATTATCTCATCTACAATGACCCACTGGGTTATGCTGATTTGATCCTGAACGGTGACCCGGAGGAATATTTGAAAAATGTGGCTGGGAGCCATGGGTTAGAAGATTAACTGTGTTGATTATCAGAAATTTCCATGCATAATATAGAATAGCTTTTACCAAAAATCCAATAAAATAATTTAGCAATTATTAATTACCGTCATTAAGCATTGCCTCAAATCGCAAACGGTCACTCGCTTCGTTAGTTGACATCGCGAGTGACCGTTTGCGCCTATACCAATTTAATTTTTCCGTCTACTATCTTATATTTGAGAGCAAACAAACTTTTCTTCTTTGTCATCGAAGTAAGCTATACTCACTCTAGGTCTAGATTTTCTTCTGCTCGGAGATAAATATCCAACTGGTTCTGGACGTTTAGCTCACTTACCAGCCATCCGCGTGCCATACACAATCGTTTGAAGTCCTCAATTCGATTTACTCCACTCATTTCTTTTAACGTCACTACAACACCGAATGGCAATGTTTTTTGTGGAGTTGTTTGCATTCGTTCTTTCGTTTTAATGCTTAATCCCCATAAACCTGAATCATAAGCTTTGCGGGGAATAGCTCTAGATTTGATGACATCACTAATATGCTTAACATTATCCCATTTACGATACATTTTTCGTGCATCTTCTTCATAGATAATGTTTAATCCATCATCGGATTGCCGATTTGCATCAATAGAAGCGATGCTCGCCTTTCCATTTTTTGAAACGACTCTCCCAAAATGAATATCCATTTCTGTATTTGTGTAGTCAACTCCTTGTGAACGATTGCACTGTGGAAAATAGACAAGCGTTGCGCGAGCGTAGAACGGATGTGCATTTTTGACAATTGGGACCGGAAGATTGTAGGTATAGGTTTCAAAAGATTCAGTTGTTCCGCTCATAATAAAGCGAATTTCATCATCATTTGAATGAAGAATATCGGAAATGTGAATTGGAACTACTCCATATCCTATTGCATGGGATGGGTCGCCTTTACACTTCCATCCGGCTGCAGCATCGATAATAAGTGCTTTTGCAATTTCTCGAGTCAGGCCCATATTATAAACTAAATAAGCTATTTTTCTTGTAACCCACGGTGCAGCAAAAGAGGTACCAGAAACGTACACTGCGCCCAAATCATCTTTGCAGGCGACAATTTTATCATAATAGTTTGGACCATCGCCACCATAATAGCTTACGTCCGGTTTATTAAAGAACGAAAGCACTGGACCAACGCGAGTATATGAAGCACTTTTTTTTCTAAAATCGACAGAGTTGACAACAAGGGAGTTTAAAGAATCTGCCGGAGACCCAATTTTCATAGTCTTTTTTTCTTTATTAGTAGGGCGATTGGTTCCAGCCACAACGAAAAGGACATCGTATTCACACTGAATTCTGTCTAATTCAGCGGCCTCTGGAGAAATAAAATTTTCTTTTATTTCCATAGTTGAACCGAGGGACAAATTCCAAACTTTAATGTCCCGATTCGTGGAAACAATCTGTCGGATCAACTTTAGAACTGAAAACGAACTCATAGGGCCGTCAGTGGCAACACCGAAATGTCGAACTCGAAAACGTCCACATCCATCATCTAGATTCGGATTTCCATGCGAACCATCCACAATAATAGATGTAACTTCTGTACCATGATAGAAATCACTATTTTTTAATGGAATATTCGGATCAAGCATATTGCGGTAGTCAACCCACTTGTGAAAGTAGACTTTTTCATTAAATTGAGTGTCAATAACTCCAACGATGGGTTCGTTATTCGGAGGAGGAATTTGTTCATCAGCTGTCAGCTCTTCGTCTGCTTCAATTTGCAAAATATCATCCTTTGCAAGCTCAGCAAAATTTTTCACATCCATTGCAATCAGGTATGGTGCGTGATTAAGAAGCAGTTCCAATTCAGTAGGGTTCAACCGAAGCGTTGTATCATCAATAATACGGTCATCAAATATATTAATTCCGAATTTTTGCAGAAGCTGCTTCGTATCTACATCCGTTTTAAAAATGGTGACAATAGATTCTTCTTTTATTTCGTCTGAGACTCTATCAATACCAAAGGATTCTGTATATAGTCCATCGAGAACTACTTTTAAAAACACAGATTTTGAAAGGAAATCGTTGTATATATAGTTACCCTGAGTGTTGATTTTCTCGGTGTTTTCAGCTTTGATTTCACCAGAGTAGCCCGCATCGATAATATCAGCAGCTTTAGATAACAAATCGATAGACTTTTGTAAAGCCGACAAAGAAATATAGTGTGTAAATACATGTTTTTGAATAAGGTTCCCGTCTTTATCAGGTTCCCAAACAAACTTTGCTCCTCGAATAGAAGCAGTTGGTGATTGGCTATTATTGGAAAGCAAAATCCGAAGACGATTGCTTTTAGCTACGACATGCTTATAATGCACGCTAACCAATGCACCCGCGATTTCCCGGTGGTGTGCCCAAAATTCCAAAATATCCTGTAACTGGGAAGACAATGTTCGTAAATGAGAGGATTTTACGCATTTGCCTTTTGGCAAATTAATCGGTCCAAATGAAGACGTATTGGGACGATGGTCAAAATGACCTTTGAGTGTCAGTATATTATTCATTTAACAGCCCACCTTTCAATTCTCGAGCGACACTACTCTTGGACTTTTTCGTTAAAATTTCAATTTCGCGTACAGTGAAATTTTGAGCTTGGAGCATTTGAAGATTTTCAGGCTTTTTGCCATATGCAGCAGAATAGAGTCTACGGAAATAATCTTGCCCGTCCTGAGGATCGCTGAATGCGATTGAACTACGAATTAAGTTTTTCAAATCTCCGGGATACGGAAGTGGATTCATCAAGCCCATGATTTTTCGAAATAAGCGCACATCTCGATTAGCTAATTTCAATTTGCTAAGATAACGATCCAGCATTTTTTCTGCGATAGACATAAGATCTTCGTTACTATATTGGTTAAAATTAATAATAGAATCAAATCTTCTAATTAAGGCCTTATCAAAATGATTGTACAGATTAGTAGTTGCAATTAGTACAATGTTTTCATTTATACGATCTAAGCCTTTAAGCATGGCCGAAGTAGCTCTTCCCATCTCACGTAAATCATTAGGGTCAGTTCGGTCTAAAGCTATCGCATCAATTTCGTCGAAGAGAATTATAATACGATCTGGTTGTGGGAAACTATTGATTTCGGTGAAAAGCGTAGCAAGATTTTTCTGCGTCTGACCTAATTTGCTATCCACTACCGTTGAAAAATCAACCATATATATTTCCCGCTCAAGGATGCGCGCAAGTTGTTTGACTGCTTCTGTTTTTCCAGTACCAGGAGCTCCCTGAAAAAGAAATTTGTGAATACCGATTCGATGTGCTATTGCATTTACAACCCCTAGAAGATCTTGCATGATTGAATCAGGTAGCAATAAAATATCTTCTTTTGCTTCAATTCTTTCAAAAAATGTAGATTCATGCCCTTCCATCTGTGGAACAAAAGTATTTACATTCGAAAGCAACGACATAATATATTCAGCTAATTGATGGTCTCCTGATTCATCAAAATCTCTAGCGATTTCATATGATTCGTTTCTGAAGCCTTCATCATTCTTTTCTGTATAGCAACGAATAAGATTAATAATGTTTTTTTTCTTCATAGAATGTACACCCCCTCCTGTACATTAGCATTATACCACGATTGGGACAAAAAAGTCAATAATGGGACAGAAATAATAATATTTGCTGCATTCAGAGAGACCAGTGTTCTAGTTAGACTATTCAGCCGACAGCGAGTGTAAGGCTGGATATTTGTAGAAGCTCTCTCGTGCAAAAGTAAATTACATTGGCCTTGAAGTATACACTTGATGTAACCATGGTGCAGAGGGCAGAGTTGGACTACCTCATCTACAATGCCCCACTGGGCTATGCAGACTTGATCCTGAACGGTGACCCGGAGGAATATTTGAAGAATGTGGCTGGAAGCCATGGGTTAGAAGATTAAAGGCAAAACAAAAACAGGGTGCGTCCTTCGGACGCACCCTGCCAAAGACCACATACGGTAGCGATATGTACAACAGGGCGTTCCCCGTCGGGAACGCTCTGTTTCTCTCTGCTGGGGGCATGATGAGCCTGCTCCGCCTGCCACGCGGCAAACTCCCGCTGGCCTTCCTCGCTGTTCCAGCAGGCAAGGATGGCTGGGTAGAATGCCCGTGCCAGACGTTCGATGGCTTCATCGGGATAGGGGGAAGTGTTTGTGGACTTTTTCTTTTTGTTCAAACGCACGCTCCTTTGACTGTCCCACCATGGCAAAGCCGGGCGAGAAAATCAAAGTTCCAATTTTTATCAGGCGCAAGGGCGCGGATGCTTTCCGCCCTGCACTTGCGGCTGGTGGCTCGTTGATGGCTTACAAGTGCCTGTCGTTATGCGACTTTTTCATCGTTCAGCATGTCCTTTACGGTTTCAAACTTCTTCTGCTTGGGCTGCTGTCCGGCTGCGGTAAGAGTTGCGTTCTCACGGTCAAGTTTCAACTGACCACGACTACGCGCCCAATACTCGGCTTCGCTCACGCGCTCCTTCGAGCCGTTGAGCAGATCGATCTGGTACAGTCCGGCACTTTCGCACAGCTCCATTACCTCGACACGGAGGTGCCGCATGGTCTGGGCTGTGCTGGAGTGCTTCATGCCCTCTAGCCAGTCGCGGGGCTTCTGCATATAGGGCTTGCGCTCCACCTCTCGTGTTCGGACGCTGCCGATCACGATGTGGACGTGGATGTTTCCCGGTACTGTTGTGCCCATCCGGGTGAGTGCAGACGATGGCAGGATGAGCGGGGAAGTTGTCCTTGCAGAACTGCAAGCCAAGGGCTTGCGCCCGCTCCATGGTCAGGCCGTTCTCTACTGCGTCCTTCGGGTCGAAGCTGATGATATAATGGTGGGTCTTCACGTCCGCAGACTGTTCGTAAAACAGTATTCAACAAATGACACGGCAACTGGATGTCAGGATTGGTTACTGTTCACTCCGCTAGGCCTAAAAAGCATTAAGTCCCATGACCACACCGCCGAGGTGTTGGCCATGGGACTTTTTGTGTCTGGGAGCGGCACACCTCTATCGAGGTGTAACACACTAGACTTTGTTCCAAAGTCGTGTGCCAAAGGAGATTACGCTCCTTTGAAATTTCCGTCATCATAGAGGAAAGAAACAATCTATTAACTTTCCCATGCAGCAACAATGCTTCTTTCTGGGTTTTGAGGATCAATAGTCACCTTTATAGGTGTTCCCTTGCTCACGAGAGGATTGAACCAAAACCAATGGGACTGTCCATAATAAGTGTCTTTTCCAATCTTATATTGGTACCGGATCACCCAAGGATAAATTACATCTTCATCAGCAAGGTGATAGGTACTCATGTGGAATTTTATGTGAACCCTTTTTACTGCATTAACTTTTCCGGAAACAATCTTTCCGTTTTTCAGCAGGTCTGCTTTGCGGATGTCTGTAATCCATGCTACCCCGATCATTGCGATAGCAATAAGCCACGCAGCTATGAGTGCCCCGATTCCAACTTGCTTATAGGCGATAGAAATCAGAAAAGCAACAAAAATCCCAACAGCACCAAGAATATGGAGCAAATCTTTAGAAAAGAACTTATGGATTTTTTTCATGGAGAGACACTTCCTTCCACGAGGTTTTGTTACACTTGGAATACGGATAAACCGGGAAGAAGATTGCGGTCAAGCCGGAAAGATTTCTCAGCCCAAACTGATCCCCATGCGTTTTGCCACGGTGAGGAGCTCGCAGCCCTCGGGGATATTGCGGGTCTTACCGGCGATATCCTCCAGACGGTTGGAGATGACGTGATTGTTCACGAGAGCCACCGTAACGCCGTACTGCTCGATCTCCACCAGCTTGGCGGCGTAGCTGCCGAACTGGGTGGCCAGCACGCGGTCGTAGGCGCTGGGGCTGCCGCCGCGCTGCATGTGGCCCGGGATGCAGACCCGGGTCTCCATGCCGGTCTTTTTCTGGACGGCGGCGGCAATGCGGTTGGTGGCGGTGGTGTAACCGGCCTCGGCGCGCTTGGCGGCCCACTCCTTGCGCTTCAGTTTGGCCTCATCCACGTTCATGGCACCCTCGGCCACGGCGATGATGGAGAAGTTGGAGCCGCGCTTTGCCCGGCGCTCCACGGCCTCGCAGACGCGGTCGATGTCGTAGGGCTGCTCGGGCAGCAGGATGATATCCGCGCCGCCTGCAATGCCGGAGTAGAGGGTCAGCCAGCCGGCCTTGTTGCCCATGATCTCGATGCACA
>OKUQ01000843.1_pt1 | contig 15842 bp, 14 predicted proteins | sample 1606811 | NCBI WGS metagenome assembly OKUQ01 (sample SAMEA3882546, study PRJEB24775) | human gut metagenome | biome: human-associated habitat; feature: intestine environment; material: feces | place: Netherlands | collected 2009/2010
CTGGACCATCGGCACCGGCAAGACCGCTACCGCTGAGGACGCTCAGGAGGTCTGCGGCGCTATCCGTGAGACCCTCAAGGAGATGTTCGGCGAGGAGCTCGCTAACGGCATCCGCGTTCTCTATGGTGGCTCTGCCAAGCCCGGCAACATCGCCGAGCTCGTCGCCAAGCCCGACGTCGACGGCGCCCTCGTGGGCGGCGCTTCGCTCAAGGCTGCCGACTTCGCCTCTATGGTCGTCAAGGCAGGCGAGTAGGACATATGGCACAGCGTCATCTTCCTGCACTCCTGATCATCATGGACGGCTGTGGCCTGGCTCCGGCCGATGGCGAGAACGCCGTCGCCGCTGCCAAGACGCCCTTTCTTGATAGCCTGTACGAGAAGTACCCCCACACCACGCTCGGCGCTTCGGGCGAGGACGTGGGCCTTCCCGACGGTCAGATGGGCAACTCCGAGGTGGGTCACCTCAACATCGGTGCCGGTCGCATCGTGTTCCAGGAGCTTTCGCGTATCAACAATGCCATCAAGGACGGCTCCATCGCCAAGAACGAGGTTTTCGTCAAGGCTATGGACGACGTCAAGGCTGACGGCAAGACTCTCCACCTCATGGGCCTTATGAGCCCTGGCGGTGTTCATTCCCACATGAACCACGTCGAGGCTCTGGTCAAGATGGCTGCCCAGCATGGCGTCAAGACCGTTCGCGTCCACGCCTTTATGGATGGCCGCGACGTCGACCCGCAGTCCGGTGCCGGCTACATGAGCGAGTTCTGCGCCTTCCTGGCCAAGATCTCCGAGGAGACTGGTTGCGACGCTCGCGTTGCCACCGTCTCGGGCCGTTACTGGGCCATGGACCGCGATAACCGTTGGGAGCGCATCCAGCGCGCCTACGACGTCATGGTCAACGCATCCGATGCCGATACCGACCCTGTTGCCGGTATCAAGGCCTACTACGAGAAGGATCCGCGCGGCGACGAGTTCGTCGAGCCCTTCGCTGCCCACAACGAGGGCATCCACGAGGGCGACGCGGCCATCTTCTTCAACTTCCGTCCCGACCGCGCCCGTCAGATGACCCGCGTGTTCACGGACAAGGAGTTCGATGGCTTTGAGCGCGAGCAGATCAAGCTTTCGCACTTTGTGACGATGACCGAGTACGACCCGACGTTTGACGTCGAGGTCGCCTTCCCCAAGACGTTCCCCGAGAACGTTCTGGCCGACGTTATCGCCGCCAATGGCCTGAAGCAGCTGCACACCGCCGAGACCGAGAAGTACGCCCACGTGACGTTCTTCCTCAACGGCGGCATCGAGGAGCCCAAGGAGGGCGAGGAGCGCGTGCTCGTCGCTTCTCCCAAGGTCGCTACCTACGACCTGCAACCTGAGATGAGCGCTCCCGAGGTTACCGAGAAGCTTGTCGCCGCCATCAACGAGGATCGCGCTGATTTCTACATCGTGAACTTCGCAAACTGCGACATGGTTGGTCACACCGGTGTCTTCGACGCTGCCGTTAAGGCCGTCGAGGCTGTTGACGATGCCCTGTCCAAGGTTGTCCCGGCGATTCTCGCTAAGGGCGGCTTTGCGCTGATTACCGCCGATCACGGCAACGCCGATCACATGTTTGACGTTGCTTCCGACGGTTCCAAGCATCCGTTCACGGCTCACACCACCAACCGCGTGCCGTTCATCATCGTTGATGAGAAGGCACAGCTCACCGGTATCGAGGACGGCCGTCTTTCCGATATCGCTCCGACCATGCTCACCATGGCTGGTATTGAGCCTTCCGCCGAGATGACGGGTCGCGTACTCGCCACCGAGGCCTAATAGAAAACAAATACCGTTTTCTAGTAAGGGGGTTGTCCACAACCGGACAACCCTCTTTTTTGCGCTATTTCTACCTCGTCACCAAATGGCTGATGGGGGAGTGCTGGGGGTTGTGGTACAGTACTGGAGTTTGAATTGTTCTATTAAGGAGCTTATCTATGGGTCCGTTCCAGATTCTTCTGTTTGTCGTTTGGGCTGTCTCTGCCGTGGCGCTGACGATTCTCGTCCTGATGCATTCCGGTAAGGGCACCGGCGTTTCGGATATGATCGCCAGCTCGCTGTATAACTCCAGCTCTGCCACGGGCGTCATGGAGCAGAACCTCGATCGCCTGACGGTAATTATGGCCGTCGTTTTTGCCGTGTGTGTCGTCCTGTGCATGTTCTTCTTCCCGCAGGGTATCGTCGGCTACTAAGCACGAGCCGTATAAATACTTGAAAAGGGTTCCGCAAGTGCGGGACCCTTTTTGTTTACATATTTGTAACAGAGCCAAAATATCCCCACATACTTCGCCCAACTAAAGAAATTCTCGACCGTTGACGGGAATTACCCCCAAATCGTGTATAAAATGCGCTACTGTATTGCGAAACGTTGGTTCGTTGTGCATATCCAGCCATAGCAACGGGCGGCGTTTTGATGGTTCGGATCGGATTGTCTCGACATGTGTCCGACTGAACATTTCTTTGTCCTATCTCATAAGGAGGATGGCATGGCTGATTCTATGTTCCACCAGCCCGTTATGGGTCGTCGCGCCTTTGTCGGCGGTACCCTTGCTGCGAGCTCCATGGCTTTTCTTGCCGCATGTGGCAAGAAGGGCGGCGACGCTTCCGGTTCTGAGTCCGGTTCGAAGCTGAACTTCTACATCAACAACCCGGTCTGCATCGACCCCTACAACGTCCAGGAGGATCAGGGCACTCAGGTCGAGTACCAGCTCTTTGACGCTCTGACCTCTTACGACGCCGAGAAGGGCGAGATCGTTCCGCTGGCTTGCGAGTCCTTTGAGTCCAACGACGACGCCACCGAGTTTACCTTCAAGATCAAGAAGGCCAAGTTCCACAACGGTGACGACGTTACCTCCAAGTCCTTCAAGCTCGGTTGGGAGCGTCTGGTCAACACCAAGTCGGCTGTCGCTACCGAGTACGGCCCTTCCGAGGTCTCCTATCACCTCTCCATGGTCGAGGGCTATGACGATCTGCTTGCCGGTAACGCTACCGAGCTCAGCGGTGTTACCTGCCCCGACGATGAGACCCTCGTCGTCAAGCTGGCTTCCGCTTACGCCGACTTCCCCTTCGTCGCCTCTCACCCGGCTCTGGCCCCGGTTCCCGAGTGCGCCGAGTCCGATGTCAAGAGCTTCTACCTTGCCCCGGTCGGTAACGGCCCGTTCATGATGGACGGCAAGTGGGAGGATGGCCAGGAGATCAACGTCAAGAAGTTCGACGATTACTATGGCGACAAGGCCAAGATCGATGGCATCCACTTCCAGGTCATCAAGGACATGGAGACCGCTTACAAGGAGTTCCAGGCCGGTAACCTCGATGTCTGCGACGTTCCCGTCGCTCAGATCGATGCCGCCAAGAAGGATCGCGGCGTGTCCAAGGACGGCTACACCATGGGTGACGGCGAGCGCATGCTGCTCGGCGCCGAGCCTTCCACGTACTATCTGACCTGCAACACCACGGCCGAGCCGTTCAACAACGCCGACCTGCGTAGGGGCATCTCCCTGGCCATTAACCGTGAGGCCATCTGCAAGACCATCTTCAAGGGTACCCGTACCCCTGCCGACGGCATTGTTCCTCCGGGCATCGATGGCTACAAGGAGGGCGCATGGGAGTTCTGCGCCTACGATGTCGACAAGGCTAACGAGTACCTCGACAAGGTTGCTCCCGCTGGCGCTAACGGGGATCGTGGCATTAGCGTGACCCTGTCCTACAACCAGGACGGCGGTCACAAGGAGATCATGGAGTCCATCATCGGCGACCTCGCCAAGGTTGGCGTTACCGCTGTCTCCGATACCCCTGAGTGGTCTGCCCTGCTCGAGCAGTATCAGAACTTTAACTATCAGTTCGGTCGTCTGGGTTGGATTGCCGACTACCCGATCATGGACAACTTCCTGTATCCGCTGTTCCACTCCGACTCCCTCGGTGGCGACAACCGCTCCGGTTACAACAACCCCGAGTTCGACGCCAAGGTCGACGAGGCTCGTACTATTGTTGACGACGAGGAGCGCGTCGCTAAGATGCAGGAGGCCGACGCAATGGTCGCTGCCGACTGCCCGGTCATCCCGGTGATGTTCTACACGCACACCATCGCCGGCTCCGATCGCATCAAGCACCTCTATGTCGATCCGCAGAAGCACGCCGATCTGGGTACCGCTGAGCTCGCCTAAGAGTTTGCAGCTTCCGTGAGGGTCAAGTATTTACGTAGACCTCATGGGAAACATACAGTTCTCCCTAACCTGGGGTAAACTGGCTGATGGTAATTTTGGGATGCCGGTCTGGCGATCGGCATCCCATTTAGGTTAATCCCTAGATAGGGGAGTGGTATGGGTAAGTACATCGTTAAACGTGTGCTTCAGTTCATCCCGGTGTTTTTGGGCGTTACGCTGATTCTGTTCGCCCTCCAGAATATCGTGCCGGGAGATCCGATCAAGCTGATCGGTGGAGACAAGGCTCTGTCCCCCGAGGTGGAGCTTCAGCTTCGCGTCCGCTATCACCTGGTCCAGACGGACGAGGACGGCAACGCGATCCTTGACGAGAACGGCGACCCCGTTCAAACGTCGCTCGTGGACCGTTACTTGTATTACATGAACGGCCTGCTTCATGGCGATCTGGGCAATTCGTATCAGCGCAAGCTGCCGGTTACGGATATCTTTGCCCAGAAGTATCCGTATACGGTCAAACTCGCCGCGTGCGCCATCGTGCTCGAGGCAATTATGGGTATCGGTGCGGGTATCATTTCGGCGGTAAAGCGTTATTCCTTCTGGGATATTTTGGTAACGCTCACCACGTCGATCCTCGTTGCCGTCCCGGCCTTCTGGCTTGGTATGTTGCTGCAGCTGTTCTTTGGCGTCATTCTCAAGGATGCCACGGGCGGTGCATTCTCCATGCCGATCTCGGGTGCCGGCGGTTCCAGCTCTCAGTATCAGGATTGGATGCACTATGTGCTCCCGACCATTACGCTGGCTTCGGTTTCGACCGCTTATGCTGCTCGCATTATGCGCTCGCAGCTGCTTGACGTCATGAACCAGGATTACATTCGTACGGCAAAGGCCAAGGGTCTCTCCAATCGCGCGATCATCGTCAAGCATGCGCTTAAGAATGCACTCATCCCCGTCGTTACCTATATTGGTGTCGACTTTGGTGGCATGCTTTCGGGCGCCATCCTGACCGAGACGGTCTTTAACTGGCCCGGTATCGGCTATGAGGTCTATCGCGCCATTAGCATGCGTGACTGGCCCATCGTTATGGGCGGCGTTACGCTCATCGTCGTCGTCGTTATGGTGATCAACCTGCTCGTCGACATTAGCTATGCATTCCTCGACCCGCGCATCCGCCTTGGCGGTCCGTCGGATAAGGCCTAAGGGAGGTACGTCTCATGCAGGAAACTGATTCTCAGTCTCAGGAGCAGGCTACCGCCACCAAGGCCGCATCTGCTCCCGCCAAGTCCCGCACGCTGTGGGGCGACGCTTTTAAGCGTCTTCGTAAGAACAAGCTCGCCGTTATCGGTGTCTGCTGGATCATCATCGTCGTTGTGGTTGCCCTGACCGCAGATCTGTGGGCTAAGCCCTGGCTCGGTTCACCGACGGCTTCGGACTCGACCACCATGGCCCAGACGTCGCTGCTGGCTCCGTGTGCAGAGCACCCGTTTGGCACCGACGCCCTTGGTCGTGACATTCTCGTCCGCGTTATCTACGGTGCGCGCGTTTCGCTGTCCGTCGGCATTATGGCCACCGCGATCTCCACGATGATCGGTCTGGTCATGGGTGCTCTGGCGGGTTTCTACGGCGGCATCTGGGATACGATCATCATGCGCTGTGCGGACATCTTCCTGGCGTTCCCGTACGTGCTGTTCGTTGTTGCCATGATCGCCGTTATCGGCCGTGGCCTTCAGAACGTCTTTATCGCCATCGGTATTCTCGGCTGGCCTTCGATTGCGCGCGTCTTCCGCTCTGCAATCTTGACGGTCAAGGAAAACGACTATGTTGACGCTGCGCGCGCGATGGGTGCATCCGATGCTCGTATCGTCGTGCGTCACATCTTCCCGAACTCCGTCGCCTCTATCGTGGTCTACGCAACCATGAACATTGGTGGCGCCATTCTGACCGAGTCCGCTCTGTCCTTCCTCGGCATGGGCGTTATTCCGCCTACGCCTTCGTGGGGCTCCATGATTCAGGACGGTCAGCAGTATCTTCTGACCGCTCCCTGGATGATGATCATGCCCGGTCTGGCAATTCTCTCGACGGTGCTCGCCTTCACCCTGCTGGGTGACGGTCTGCGCGACGCCCTCGACGTCAAGATGAAGGACGCATAAGGATGAAGAAGAACAAGAACTATGTGGACCTGAAGGACCAGCCGGTTCCCGAGGGCCAGCATCTGCTCGAGGTCGATGACCTTAAGATGTATTTCCATACCGAGGATGGCGTCGTTCGCGCTGTCGACGGTGTGTCCTACACGCTCGATCGCGGCGAGACCCTTGGCGTCGTCGGTGAGTCCGGCTCCGGTAAGTCCGTGACCGCCATGACCATCATGGGTCTTATCTCGATGCCTCCGGGAAAGATCGAGGGCGGCGACGTTCGCTATCGCGGTCGCTCCATCCTCGAGATGACCGAGGAAGAGATGCAGCACATTCGCGGTAACGACATCGCGATGATCTTCCAGGATCCTATGACCTCCTTGAACCCGGTCTATAAGATCGGCAAGCAGGTGGGCGAGGGTCTTCGTCTGCACCGTGGTTACTCCAAGCAGGAGGCGCTCAAGCGCGCCACCGAGCTTTTGGACCTCGTTGGCATTCCCGAGCCCGAGAAGCGCGTCAATGAGTATCCGCACCAGTTCTCCGGCGGTATGCGTCAGCGTGTCATGATTGCTATGGCACTTGCCTGCGATCCCGATATTCTGATTGCCGACGAGCCCACGACTGCCCTGGACGTTACCATTCAGGCTCAGATTATTGAGCTTATGCAGGAAATGCAGGAGAAGAACGGCAACGCCATCATCATGATTACCCATGACCTGGGCGTCGTCGCCGATATGGCCGATAAGATCATGGTTATGTACGCCGGCCGTCCCGTCGAGTTCGGTACTGCTGAGGAAATCTTCTACGAGAGCCGCCACCCCTATACCTGGGGCCTTATCCGCTCCATCCCGGAGCAGGCCATCGATGAGAAGAAGCCGCTTACGCCGATTCACGGCAACCCGCCTTCGCTCATGAACCTGCCCGAGGGCTGCGTGTTCTCGCCTCGTTGCCCCTATGCAACCGATAAGTGCCGCAAACAGCGCCCCGAGCGTGTTGTCACCGAGTCCGGCCACTATTCTGCGTGCCATTATTCCGGTGACCCCGAGTTCCTTAAGAACGCTCCCGAGACGTCTCGTACGCGCAAGGATTCCAAGAAGGGAGGCGAGGCGTAAATGGCAGACAATAACGAGCGCACTCCGCTGCTGAAGGTCGAGCACCTCTCCAAGGAGTTCCCCGCAGAGTCCGGCATGTTCGCCAAGCGTTTTTCCAAGCGCGTCGTCTCTGCTGTAAACGACATCTCTTTTGAGATTTATCCTGGCGAGACCTTTGGTCTGGTTGGCGAGTCTGGTTGCGGTAAGTCCACCACGGGCCGCACTATCATGCGTCTGACCAAGCCGACTGCCGGTAAGGTATTTTTCCAGGGCAAAGATGTTGCCGAGATGAGCAAGCATGAGATCAAGGACATGCGTCGCGAGATGCAGTTTATCTTCCAGGATCCTTATGCTTCGCTCAACCCTCGTATGACCATCGGCGAGATTGTCTCCGAGCCCATGACCATTCATGGTGTGGGTACCAAGGAGGAGCGCATTGAGCGCGTCCGTGAGCTTCTCGACGTCGTTGGACTGAACCCCGAGCACATCAACCGCTATCCGCATGAGTTCTCGGGCGGCCAGCGTCAGCGTGTCGGTATTGCCCGCGCTTTTGCGCTGAAGCCCAAGCTGATTATCTGTGACGAGCCGGTATCCGCTCTGGATGTGTCCATTCAGGCCCAGGTTCTGAACCTGCTCAAGGAACTGCAGGACAAGTTCGGTACCGCGTATCTGTTTATCGCACACGACCTGTCCGTCGTACAGCACATCTCCGATCGCGTTGCCGTTATGTATCTGGGTAAGATGGTCGAGGTTTCGGACTGGAAGACGCTCTATAGCGAGCCTCACCATCCGTACACGCAGTCGCTGCTGTCTGCCGTGCCGGTTCCCGATCCGGATATCCAGAAGACCCGTAAGCGCATCATCCTCGCTGGCGATCCGCCGTCGCCGCTGGATCCGCCGACCGGCTGCCGTTTCCACACGCGCTGCCCGATCGCTCAGGGTATCTGCTCCGAGAAGCTGCCCGAGTTTAAGGAAGTTGCACCGGGTCACTGCTGCGCCTGCCACTTCGCGGAGCCGTTCCCGATCAAGGAATCGCACATCGACTTGTAGTCGGTTGTTCTCGTCCGGGCCCGCCCTGTTGTTACTTTTCAGAACGTCCTCGGACATGCAAGAAACCCCCGCTGCGCACTTCGTGCGGCGGGGGTTTCTTGCGTCCTGACGCTCCTATTTGGCAAGGTGTTTTTTAGAATCCATTTTGCGCTCGGCCTCGAAGGCTTGCCTGTCCCAATCGAGCGGAAGTCCGGCCTCGACCCATGCCTCGTAGGCCCTCCTTATGGGCTTGAGCTCCCTTTGGCCCCTCTCCAGCATCGAGATGTACTTCTCGCTGGTTCCCAATATGGACGCCGCCCTCACCTGGCTGACCCTCGCCGCGCGCCTGGCCGCCACGAGCCCCGAGGCGTCCTCGGGCCTCCTGACCTCGTGCGGGCGCATCAGCGCCCGGTACGCCTCCCTGGCCACGTAGCGCTTGAGGCACCTCATGACCTCCCTGTCGCTCTTCCCCCGCGCCCTGGCCCTCTCGGCGTACTCGGCGGTCTCGGGGTCGCGCATGACCCTCTGCCTCGCGATCTCGTGCAGAGCGCTGTTCGCCTGCCGGTCGCCGCCCCTGTTGAGCCTGTGCCTCACGGTCTTGCCGCTCGAGGCGGGGATTGGGCAGGCCCCGCATATCGCCGCGAACGACGCCTCGGAGCGCAGCCTGCCCGGGTTGTCCCCGGCCGCGACCGCGAGCTTGGCCGCGCTCACGGGCCCGCACCCGTACATCGCCAGCAGCGCGGGGCAGTTCTCCTCCAGGGACGCCTCGATCGCGCGCTCCATGTCGAGCGCCGCGTCGCGCGCCGCCGCCCACAGGTCCGCCAGCGCGCCGAGCGCGGCGCCCAGCGCGCCCTCGGCGCGCACGGAGGGGAGCTCCTCCATCAGCCTCGGCCCCGCCATCCCGCGGAACCTCGACCTGAGCCCCTCCGGGGCGGTGGTGAGCAGCGACCTCGCGGTGTTGATCGCCGAGGTCCGCGCCTTCACCGCCCCGGAGCGCGCCGCGAGCATGCAGCGCACCCCGTCGACCCACCCGTCCTGGCTCTTGGGGGTCCCGAGCTTCGAGCCGGACATCGCCGCGCGGGCGGCCCTCTCCGCGTCCGACTCGTCGCACTTCCCCTGCCCCGGGCGCCTCCTCTGCGTCCTCGCCGGGGAGAGCGCCTCGCGCACGGGCATCCCCAGCGACGCGAGGTGCCTGGTGAGGCCCGCCCCGTAGGACGACGTCCCCTCCATCGCGACGCAGGCCGGCTCCCCGGCCGCCGCGATCGCCCCGGCGAGCGCCTCGTAGCCCGCCGCGTCGGCGGGGAACCGGCGGGACAGGACCTTGCGGCCCCTCCAGTCCAGGACGCACAGCCAGTGCGAGTCGGCGTGGGTGTCGACCCCGCAGAAGACCGGCCCGCGGGCGCCGGGTGTCGATTCGTTTTGCATGTCTCGCTCCGTTCTTTCCGTGCTCGCCTGGACCGGGCAGACGGCACACTGACGGGGCGCGATAGAATGCGGTTGTTCGGGTCCGCGGTATCGCTCCATGCTCCTATTAGGTCATGCGGCGGTCTCGGCTCGCCGCGGCCCGCGCGGGACATGTCAGGAAACGAGGGCAGCCCTGTGGGCGCCAGCGGAATGTGGGGTCACCGCGCGGTCCGCATCTGATGGTGTCGACGTCAATGGTATACGGGTGCACCATCGACGTCTTCAATACAGAAGATATCAGTGCGGAATGTTCCGGAGAGAAACCCCCGTCACGCCCCCGGATCCCCTGCGTTTACGGCCTTGAGGTCGGCGTGGGCGGAGATCGTGGCTGATGGGGATACGTGTCCCGGTCGCTGTTTCGCGACTTTGCCGCGAAAGGCGCGCTACTTTGGGATGGGCGGGGAACGTGGTAGTTGCGGCAACTAGTCCCCGCCATAAATTACCCTTGGCATACTTGCGCGAAAGCCTGCTGGTGCTACACTTGCAATTGCTGTTTCAGGGCGGGGTGAAATTCCCCACTGGCGGTAAATCGGGCGGTGCCAAAGGGGTGCCGTGGCGCAGACGAGGCGTCTGCGACCGAGCCGATGAGTCCGCGACCCGTGTGTGCGTTGGTTCGCATGCCGGCTGAACTGGTGAGATCCCAGTACCAACGGTTAGAGTCCGGATGAAAGAGGCAGGTGATCTTATGTCTGAACAGTCGCAGCATATCCATTTTGAGAACACGAATAGGTGGAGCACCAAACAGCTCGTTACCATGGCGCTGATGTGCGCCTTGGGCGCCCTGTTTATGTATGTGCAGCTGCCCATTCTTCCCTCGGCGCCGTTTTTGACGTATGACCCGTCGCTGGTGCCGGCGATGGTGTGCGGGTTTGCCTATGGCCCCGGTGCTGGTACCGCTGTTGCCACCATGGCGATCGTTATCCATGCGCTCACAACGGGTGACTGGGTCGGCGCGCTTATGAACTTGGTTGCCACGCTGGGCTATATTCTGCCCGCGGCTATCGTTTACCAGAAGATGCACACCTATAAGGGTGCCGTGATTGGCCTGGTGCTCGGCGTCATTGCCGCTACAGCGCTGTCTATGGTCGCAAACCTTACCATTGGCGTATGGTTCTGGTATGGCTCGGTCGATGTGATCGCCCCGCTCATGATTCCCGCTGTGCTGCCGTTCAACCTTATCAAGACCGTGCTTAACTCGGTATTGACGCTTGCGGTGTACAAGGCGGTCTCCAACCTCATCACGCCTAAAAAGGACCAGGTCAAAGGCCGCGCATGATTGAGTGTCGGGGCGTTTCCTTTAGCTATGACGGTGCCGCACCGGCACTCGACGGCGTCGATCTGAACATCGAGGATGGCGAGTTTTTCTGCATCCTCGGTGGCAATGGGTCGGGTAAGTCGACGTTTGCCAAGCATCTGAATGCGCTGTTGCAACCCGATGCGGGCACGGTACGCATCAACGGCATGGATGCGTCCGACCCCGAGCTGGTCTACGACATTCGTTCGACCGCGGGCATGGTATTCCAGAATCCCGACGACCAGCTGGTGGCAACGCTTGTCGAAGATGACGTTGCGTTTGGTCCCGAAAACCTTGGCGTGCCATCGGCGCAAATTGCGCAGCGCGTACGCGAGGCGCTGAAGGGCGTGGGCCTGGTGGGCTTTGAGCGCCACGAGACCCACGCTCTCTCGGGCGGACAAAAGCAGCGCGTGGCACTTGCCGGCGTGCTTGCCATGGAACCGCGCGTGCTCATATTGGACGAGGCCTCCTCGATGCTCGATCCGCGTGGACGCAAGGGTCTCATGAAGGCTTGCCGCGCGTTGCACGATCGCGGCATGACCATCGTGATGATTACGCACTTTATGGAAGAAGCCGCCGAGGCAGATCGCATCGCGGTGTTTCAGGCGGGACGAGTTGCCATGTTGGGCACGCCCGAGGAGATTCTGACGCGGGCAGATGAGCTCGTGGAGCTCAACCTAGATATGCCGGCGTCGTGCCGTTTGGGCATGGCGCTTCGTGCGAAGGGCGTGCCCGTTCACGCGCAGGTGCGCGAGGTGGATATGGTCGCCGAGGTTGCGCAGACTTATGCCGAGCGAAGTGGGGCAGACATCGCGGGGCAGTCTTCCGTATCCCAGTTGGAAATCGCTGACGGCACTGTTCCGGTAGACAACGAGGACAACGCGTCGGAGCCCGTCATCGAGCTAGCCCGTGTTTCGTACAGTTATTCGCTCAGTCCGCGCGAGCGCCGCCGCTGGCATAAGCGCTCGGCCACTGCGGGCAAATCGAACAAACAGGCTCTCTGGGGAAACGACCCCAGCAGCCCGTGGGCACTGCGTGATGTATCGCTGACGGTGCGTCGCGGCGAGTTCCTGGGTTTGGCAGGTCATACCGGTTCGGGTAAGTCGACGCTGGTCCAGCATCTCAACGGTTTGATTCGTCCCCAGGAGGGAAGCGTTTGCGCGCTGGGGCTCGACCTATCAAACAAGAAAGACGCCGCCGCTGTTAAGGCCAAGGTCGGCGTGGTGTTTCAATATCCTGAGCGTCAGCTGTTTGCCGAAACCGTGGCGCAGGACGTGGCGTTTGGTCCGCATAACCTTGACTTGCCGCAAGATGAAGTCGACCGTCGTGTTGAGTCATCGCTCTCGCGCGTGGGCCTCGACCTTTCCACGGTCGGCGACAAGAGTCCCTTTGAGCTTTCGGGCGGTCAGCAACGGCGTGTGGCATTCGCCGGCGTGCTCGCCATGGAGCCCGAAGTCCTGGTACTCGATGAGCCCATGGCGGGGCTCGATCCGGCTGCGCGCAGGGATTTCCTTGAGCTTATCGATCGACTTCACCGCGATGGCCTGACAGTTGTCATGGTTTCACATAGTATGGATGACCTGGCAAATTGCTGCGACCGTATCGTCGTAATGAACGAAGGTGCGGTGTTTGCCGAGGGCACGCCCGCTCAGGTTTTTGCGCATGCGGATGAGCTTAAATCAATCGGCTTGGGTGTTCCCGCTGCCCAGCGCATGGCGCTGGCGCTTGCGAAGGCAGGCGTGCCGCTGCGCTTTGACGGCCTCTATACGGTTGAGTCGCTGGCAGACGAGTTGGTGGACCTGCTAATCGGTCGCTCGGGCGGTCCTTCTAACGTCGCGGACATTGCTAAATCCAAGACGGTCGCGCGAGAGGGGGGCTGCTAATGGAGGCGTTTTCGTTTGGCAGCTACTATCCCGGCGATAGTACGATCCACCGCCTGGACCCGCGAACTAAGTTGCTCTTGGGCTTTGTGTTTCTGATCACGACGCTCACAGTCAGCAGCTTCCGCGGACTGGCCCCGGTCGCAATCTTCGTTGTCCTGATCTATGCCGTGTCCCGGGTGCCGTTGCGCCGGGTCCTATCATCGATGGCACCATTGCTGGCGATTGTCGTGGTGGTCGCAGTGCTCAACCTGTTTTCCGACCAGAGTGGCCGCACCCTGTGGCAGCTTGGCTTTTTGCAGGTGAGCGAGGGCTCGCTGCGTTCTGCGGCGTTTATGGCATGCCGTCTGACCCTGATGATGGCCGGCATGAGCGCCATTACACTCACCACGCCGACGCTCGACCTCACCACGGGTTTTGAGCGCCTGCTCGCACCATTTGCGCGCGTGGGGCTCCCGGCGCACGAGCTCGGCATGATCATGGGTATCGCGCTGCGGTTTATGCCGCAATTTGCTACCGAGATGAAACAGACGGCCGATGCACAGGCAAGCCGCGGCGCGCGCGTGACGGGCGGTCCGCTCGGCGGTGTGCGCATGCTCGGCAGTGTGGCGATTCCGCTGTTCACGGGCGTGTTCCGTCATGCCGAGACGCTTTCGGCCGCCATGGATGCGCGCTGCTATCACGGCGAACAGGGACGCACGCGTCTGCATGCGCTTACGTTTGGCCGCGGGGATGCACTGGCCGCGGTGGCGATGGCGCTGCTGGTGACATGCGTTGTCGTTATCAATCTTCAACTCGTCTAAGCTCGATTCGAGCGCAAGAAAGGGGTCTCTATGACCGACATCGATCGCACGGCTCAGCTCGAGCGCGTCTGCTCGTATCTCTGGCGCATTCCGGCGTGGTATCTTGCCACGACCGATGCAAGCGACGGGCATCAGCCCCGCGTGAGGCCGTTTTCGTTTGTCATGGTTGATGATGGCAAACTGTGGTTTTGCACGTCGCGTGACAAGGACGTGTGGGCGGAGTTGAGCGCGAATCCCAAGTTTGAGGTATCGGGTTGGAAGCCGGGGGAGTGCTGGATCGTGTTAACTGGCGAGGCTGCGCTCGAGGATGATGCATTCGTGAGCGACAAGGTGCGCCAGGCTGGCTTTAGGCACATGGTGGGCATTGGCGAGCAACACGATAGCGCCAACGATGGCCGCCTTGCATTCTTCTCGGTCCGCAACATCGCCGCACGGTTCTGCGATATCGACGGCAGCGAAGAGCGCCTCGAGCTCTAATTTCCCAAATTGACTACCCATTCCAAAAAGACTGGTCAGGTGACAGGAGGAAACGTGGACGGATTGAATACGGTGCTGGAGTATCTGACGTCGGTGCCGGCGTGGTATCTGGCGACGAGCGTGGGCGGGCAGCCGCATGTGCGTCCGTTCTCGTTTGCGCAGATTCAGGACGGCAAGCTGTGGTTTGTGACAGCGCGCACCAAAGATGTGTGGCAGGAGCTGCTGCAAAACCAGCGCTTTGAGGTCACGAGTTGGTGGCCGGGCCATGGTTGGTTGATCCTGCGCGGGCGTGCGGGGCTGGAAGACCGGGCTTCGAGTGAAATGCGCGAGGCCGGTTGGAAGCATCTTGAGCGCTTGAGCGAGCACTATGAGGGGCCTAACGACCCCGCGCTCGTCTTCTTTAGCGTCGAGGATCCTGAGGTATTTATCTGCAATCATGACGAATGGGTGCCGGTTGAGCTCTAGCCAGCTGGCTCATCCTAACAACTTAGTTTTCGCATGGGCGGACCCCGTGTTGCCCGGCACCGTAAGGAGTGCCGGTCAATACGGGGCCCGCTCTATTTGTCAATTCCTTCAAGCGAATGTGTCGGGAATGTTTCAATGCATGAATATGTAAACCATTTACGTGTTAATGCATCTTTTGGTGCTAAAGTTTCAACCCACTTCATAACGACCGCTGCGAAATGCGCATCGGTGCATAAATCGCAGACAAGGAGTCTGATATGTCTTTGAAGGTTGGAATCGTCGGCGCGGCTGGATATGCCGGAGCCGAGCTCATTCGCCTCGTGCTCGGTCATCCCGAGTTTGAACTTGTCGCCATTACGTCCAACGCCGATGCCGGCCAGCCGCTGTCCGCGGTGTATCCGAGCTTTGCTGGCGTGAGCGATCTGGTTTTCACCACGCATGACGCGCCCGAGCTTAAGAGCTGCGATGCGGTTTTTCTTGCCGTGCCGCACACGGCTGCCATGGCTCAGGTGCCCGCCCTGCTTGCCGCGGGAGTCTCCTGCATTGACCTCTCGGCCGATTATCGCCTGAGCGATCCGGCCACCTTTGAGGCCTGGTATGCCGCCGAGCACACGAGCCCCGAGTTGCTCAAGACCCGCGCCTTCGGTCTGCCAGAGCTGTTCTGCCAGGACTTAGAGACCGTTGCCTCCAGCCATGCCGCTGGCAGGCCCGTGTTGGTCGCCTGCGCCGGTTGCTATCCCACCGCAACGAGCCTTGCCGCCGCGCCCGCCGTGCGCGCTGGCTGGGTTGCCCAGAGCGGCCCCGTGATCGTTGATGCCATCAGCGGTGTGACGGGTGCCGGCAAGTCCTGCAACGCTCGTACGCATTTTTGCAGCGCCGACGAGAACTTGGAGGCCTACGGCGTGGGCAAGCATCGCCACACGCCCGAGATTGAGCAAATCCTTGGCCTGACCGATCGCGTCGTCTTTACCCCGCACCTGGCACCGCTCAAGCGCGGCCTGCTTTCCACGGTGACGC
>OKUQ01000865.1_pt1 | contig 15512 bp, 10 predicted proteins | sample 1606811 | NCBI WGS metagenome assembly OKUQ01 (sample SAMEA3882546, study PRJEB24775) | human gut metagenome | biome: human-associated habitat; feature: intestine environment; material: feces | place: Netherlands | collected 2009/2010
GATCTCCTTGCGCATGCGATAACAAATCTTTTGCGTGACGCCGGTCATGAGCCAGCCCTGGATCAGGCTGCAAACAGAGCTTGCCAGATACAGGCAGAGCAAAAAGCCGAGCGTCTTGGCGATCCAGGCAAAGTCGACGTCGCCGGTGCCGTTGACCTTGGCAACCAGGCCTTCGAACAGTTTGGTGGTAACCTGGCCGAGCACCTTGGGCCCCACAATGTTAAAGATGACCGAGCACACGGCAAAGGCGACGGCGGCAAACACGGCAATCTTGTGCTGGCCGATATAGCCGAGCAGCTGCCTCATGGTGCCCTTAAAGTCCTTGGCCTTTTCGCCGCGACGCATGCGGCCCATGGGACCACGCTGACGGGTGGGCTTGGGAATCTGAGTCTTGGTCTCGTCTGCCATTAGCGCTCGCCTCCTTCCATGACGGCTGCAATTTCTTCTTGGGTAAGCCCCAGCTCCTCGGCGGAAAGCTGCGACTGTGCGATCTCCAGGTACGCCGGGCAGCTGCGCAGCAGCTCCTCGTGCGTGCCGGTGCCCACTACGTGGCCGTCGTCGAGCACGATGATTTGATCGGCGTGCATGATGGTCGCGATGCGCTGGGCCACGACCACGAGTGCGGCGTCGGTAACGTTTTTGGCCAGCTCTTCGCGCAGACGCGCGTCGGTCTTGTAGTCGAGGGCGCTAAACGAGTCATCGAACACCACGACCTCGGGCTTTTTGGCCAACGCGCGGGCGATGGCCAGGCGCTGGCGCTGGCCGCCCGAGACATTGGATCCGCCCTGGCTGATGGGGGAGTCGTAGCCGCCCTCGCGCTCGGCGATAAAGTCCTCGGCCTGGGCGATGCGTGCCGCCCGGTGCATGTCATCATCGCTCACCATGTCGCCGGCAAACTTGAGGTTGCTCTCGACGGTGCCCGAGAACAGGCGACCCTGCTGCGGGATGTAACCAATGCGGCGGCGAAGCTCGGAAAGGGTCATGTCGCGCACGTCGATGCCGTCGAGCGAAATACTGCCGCCCGTGACGTCGTATAAGCGCGGAATCAGTTGCACGAGCGTGGATTTGCCCGAGCCCGTGGAGCCAATGATGCCGAGCATCTGACCGGCATGCGTGGTGAAGTTCACGCCGCTGATGACGTCGGCGCGGGCATCGGGATACTGGAAGCTCACGTCGCGGAAGGCGAGCTCACCGCGCGGCGCATTGGCCGCGGGCAGTTTGGGCGAGACAGGGTCGTTGATGCTCGTGGGGCAGGTGATGACCTCTTCCACGCGCTCGGCTGCGACTTCGGCACGGGGCAGGATGACCGAAACCATGGTGAGGATCATAAACGCCATGACGATCTGCATGGTGTAGGAGATGAACGCCATCATGTTGCCGACCTGCATCACGCCGTCGGACACGCCCTGCGCGCCAAACCAGACGATAAGCACGGTGATGCAGTTCATGACGAGCATCATGAGCGGCATCATAAAGCTCATGGCGCGGTTGGTGTAGAGCTGCGTGGTCATCAGGTCGAGCGAAGCCTTGTCAAAACGCTCGAGCTCATGCTCCTCGCGGTTGAACGAGCGGATAGGCATAAGGCCGTCGAGCAGCTCGCGGGCGGTAAGGTTCACGCGGTCCACAAAGCTCTGCATCTTTTTGAATTTGGGCATAGTGAGGCCCATAAGCACGCCGACGACGGCCGAGACCGCGATGATGGCCACGGCGATGGTCCACTCCAGGCCGGTGTGGTTGGCCAGGACGCGCATGACGGCGACGATGCCCATGACGGGGGCCATCAGACACATGCGGATAAACAGGGTTGCGGCCATCTGGATCTGCTGAATGTCGTTGGTGCAGCGGGTGATGAGCGAGGCCTGGCTAAACTTGCCCACCTCGGCCGGCGAGAAGTGCATAACCTTGTTGAAGGTCTCGCGGCGCAGGTCGCGGGCGATGGAGCAGGCAGTGCGCGAAGCAACGGCACCGGTCAGGATGGTGGCGACCAGCGACACCAGACACAGCCCAAACATCGTGGTCGCCATGCGGCCCAGGTAGGCGTTCTGCACGTCGGCGGGGTCGATGCCCTGTGCCTTGTACTCGTCCTGCACATAGCTCACGGCGCGTTGGGTCACGATGGAGCCCGACATGGAGCCCATTTTGTCCGCCATATCGTTGGCGCCCTCGACGAGCTTGCCCTGGTCGATTAGGCCGCCTTCAACGCCTAGACGCAGACCCTTCATGGTGATCTTACCGCCGTCGGCATCAATCTGCTTTTGCATATTCTGCGCCGCTGCGGCCTTCTGCTGCATCTCGGCGAGCTGCTCGGGCGTCATAGCTGCCATTTGCTCGGGCGTGGGCATGGCCTGAGCGGCGTCGCTGTCTTTCTCGCTGGACGTGCCGGTCATGTCGCCCATGGAGTCGGCGTCGATGCCCTGGTTGAGCGAAAGGACGACGGTCTCGGGCAGGCTCATAATGTCGGTAATTTTGCTTCCATCGGCACGCTCTTCCTCGGTGCCCTTGTACGTTCGAATGCCGTTATTGTCCGCCTTGCTAAACACGGCCTCCACAGCCTTGGCGTCCTTATCGCTCATAAAGAGTTCGAGGTCGTCGAGCGATTCGGCACGGATGGTGTCGGGCACGGGCGACGCGATGCCGCCTTGCTGCACACCCACGTCGACGATGTCGCTCATATAGGTAGGCAGCGCCAGATCGGCGTTGCAGCTGATTACGATAAGTACGATAGCTGCGAACAGTGCCAGGATATGTTTTTTAAAGAGCTTGAGAATCCTCACTCGGCATCTCTCCTTTCTTGATTGCGGTCGATAATTTCGTTGGCACGTCTTAGAAGGCGCACCATCTCTTGGGTATCTGTTTCGCCGAGCTGCTCGAGGAAGGCTGCGGTGCGGTCCTCGAATTCCCGACGTTTGATTTCGATGACCTGGAATCCCTTGTCGGTCACTGTGACGTGTACGCGACGACGGTCGGTCTTTGAGTGCTCGCGCTCGACCCAGCCCTTGGCCTCGAGGGCGCGCAGGATATTGGCGATGCGGGCGCTGGAGACCCAGGCGCGATCGGCGAGTTCGCTCGGCGTGAGCGAGCCGCCAGCGCGCATGAGAGCGCGCATGACAGCCATCTCGCCGCCGAGAGCTTTGTCCGCAAAGCGCGAAATGCGCTGATGCATGCTGCCAAACTCAGTTAAGAGCTGACGTCCAAGCTCATGGAAATCGGTATCTTCCACCGAAAACCCCTAACACTAGAAACTATTTTCGGTGAAAGATGATACCCCCGCCCAAGCATTCCATTCGGTAGATTTCTAGGCATGTCCCAAAAATCTACTTGGCCGCTAGGCAATATAAAGAGCGTATAAAGAATTAAAATAATTCAATAATTGTAGCGTTTCAAAGAATTATCATGCACGCGGTTAGGCGAGGGGTTGTCACCACCATGACGACTGGGACTCATATAATCGCCACGTGCGATGCTCCAACTTCCCGCGAGGAGACACCTTATATAAAGGGGGATGGAGTCATGGCATTTGACTTCACGGGTAAGACCGCGATTGTCACGGGCGGCACTCAGGGCATTGGCCTCGAGATCGCCAAGGGCATCGTCGCGGGCGGCGGACATGTCGCGCTCATCGCAAGGAACGCTGCTAAGGGCGAGGCCGCGGTGGCCGAGCTTGGCGAGGGCAACAAGTTCTATCAGCTCGATGTCGCCGATGCACCCAAGGCGCGCGAGACCGTCGAGCAGATTTTTACGGACCTGCCGCAAACCAACATCCTGATCAACTGCGCTGGCGTCATCAGCACCAAGAAGTTCGACGAGATCGATGACACCGAGTGGCGTCGCACCATCGACATCAACCTCAACGGTACCTTCACTATGATGAACGCCGTGTACCCGCACTTTAAGGCGGCCCATGCCGGCACTATCGTCAACGTGAGCTCTGTCGCTGGCAAGATCGGCGGCGGCCTGCTCGGCACCGCGGCCTACGCGAGCTCCAAGGCCGGCGTCAACGGTCTAACCAAGGCAGTCGCCAAGGAAGGCGGTAAGTTCGGTGTCCGCTGCAACGCCGTGTGCCCGTCGCTCACGCTTACCGATATGACCTCGATCCTCTCTGACGAGAACTCTCAGCGCATCATCAACGGTATTCCTCTGGGCCGCGCCGCCCAGGCCAGCGAGCCTGCGCAGATGGTGCTCTTCTTTGCCTCCGACCTCGCCAGCTTCGTTAACGGCGAGATCGGTGACTGCGACGGCGGCATCGTCCTGGACGGGTAATACCTCGCGACGATTATTCGGCGACGGCTCCTGCGACTCGGGACCGTCGCCTTCTTTCTGACATAGGCGCGTGCGGCTACGATTCGCATGCATCCAAAGGAGATATATATGAGTGAATCGACTGCGGTGGAGGCGCCGGCGGCAAAGGAGCCGTTCTTTAAGATGTCCTCCATCCCGGGTGCCAATATTTTGGTGCCGCTTCTGTTGGGCTGCCTGCTCAACACGCTATTCCCCGATCTGTTCAAAACGCTCGGCAGCTTTACGCTTGGCATGACCCAGCAGGGTGCAAGCCCGCTCGTGGGCGCTTTTTTGCTCATCGTCGGTACGACGATTTCATTTAAGAGTGCTCCTGCCGCCGCTGCCCGCGGTGCCATCATCATCGCTGTCAAGCAGATCGTGGTCGTTGCCGTGTCGCTGCTCATCCTTTATGTGTTCAACGACAACCTGTTTGGCATCTCTGCCATGGTGATGCTGGCCGCTTGCACGGGTGCCAACAACGCTATGTACGCTGGACTGATGGGCACCATGGGCAACGAGGCCGAGCGTGGCGCCGTCGCCATCACCACGCTGGTTGTCGGCCCTCCGGTCACGATGATCGTGCTCGGCGCTGCCGGTCAGGCTCCGATCGGCTGGTCGCTCGTGGGCGCCATCCTGCCGATCGTCGTCGGCATTATTCTGGGTAACCTCTTCCCGAGCTTTAAGAAGATGATGGCACCGGCACTTTCCGCCATCATCGTGCTCGTCTTCTTTGCTATGGGCTCGACCATGACTTTTGGCCAGCTTATCAACGGCGGTCTTCCCGGCATCCTGCTCGGCGTGATCTGCTCGGTGGTCTTTGCAATTCCCGTCATCGCGGTCGATAAGCTCACGGGCGGTACGGGTGTCGCAGGTGCGGCCATTTCAAGCTGCGCCGGAGCCAATGTGGCCACGCCTGCTGCCATGGCAAGCGTCAATGGGGCCATGTACGGTGGCGCCGTGCTCGCGACGGCTACGGCACAGGTTGCTGCCTGCGCAATCGTGACGGCTATTTTGACCCCGCTGGTCACCAGCTGGTGCTACAAGCATTTTGAGGGCCAGGGCAACGGCGATAGCAAGGCAACGACCGACAAGGCCGCCGCAGCCGCCTAATGCCAAGCGGCAATCAAAGCTAAAAACTAGCTACGCCACAGGGCGGCCACGGGGGATCCCGCGGCCGCCCTGCAGTTCCTGTAGGGTCTCTGGGACACTTTACCCTGCTAAAGCTGGCATAACAGCTAGAGCGAAGGTCGTACAAAGGCAAGGAAAAAACTAAACAAATCGGTGAACGGTAGTTGTTCACGCTCGCATTTCCTGCGGGTTTGTAAAAAACGCCCTTATGATATAAAAAAAGAAACATATAACAGCCCGGATGGAGAGGGTCGCTATGTTATCCTTCTCAAACGGGTGAAATCTTGGGTTTTGGGTTGTAGTTCCAAGGTGGACAAACGTTTTTCTCTGCACCAACGTGTGGTGAAGAACGGAAGAAGCCGGTAGTGCAAGCCGAAAATTCAAGAATTCAATAAGCAGCGGTGTGAGAGAGCGCCGCATTACACGTAACTAGGAGCGTGGTTACACAATGCAGGAGGCATGGGAAGGCTTCAAGGAAGGCATCTGGACGGGAGAGGTTGACGTCCGAGACTTCATCCAGAAGAATTACACCCCCTACGAGGGCGACGAGTCGTTCCTCGCCGGCCCGACCGAGCGTACCAAGGAGCTGTGGGGCGAAGTTCTCGACCTGCTGCTTAAGGAGCGTGAGCAGGGCGGTGTCCTCGATATGGACACCAAGACCGTCACGGGTATCGTGAGCCACCCCGCTGGCTACATCGATAACGCCCACCGCGAGAAGGAGACCATCGTCGGTCTCCAGACCGACAAGCCGCTTAAGCGCGCGCTGCACGTCAACGGTGGTATCCGCATCGCTTGCCAGGCTGCCAGCCAGCACGGCTATAAGGTCGACGAGAACGTTGTCGAGCGCTACACCTTCGAGCGCAAGACCCACAACGCCGGCGTCTTCGATGTTTACACCCCCGAGATGCGTGCTTGCCGCTCGGCTCACATCATCACCGGTCTGCCCGATGGCTATGGCCGCGGCCGCATCATCGGCGACTACCGTCGTGTTGCCCTGTACGGTGTCGACTACCTGATCAAGGACAAGGAGGCCCAGAAGGCTTCCACCCCGACGGTCATGACCGCCGACAACATCCGCGATCGCGAGGAGCTGCAGGAGCAGATCCGTGCCCTCGGTGAGCTCAAGATGATGGCCGAGACCTATGGTTTCGATATTTCCAACCCTGCTACCAACACGCAGGAGGCCATCCAGTGGATGTACTTCGCCTACCTCGCTGCCGTCAAGGAGCAGAACGGCGCCGCTATGTCCATCGGCCGTACCTCTACGTTCATCGACATCTACGCTGAGCGCGACCTTGCCAACGGTACCTTCACCGAGGAGCAGATCCAGGAGTTCGTGGATCACTTCATCATGAAGCTCCGCATGGTCAAGTTTGCCCGTACCCCCGAGTACCAGGCCCTGTTCACCGGCGATCCGCAGTGGGTCACCGAGTCCATCGGCGGCATGGGTGTTGACGGCCGTACGCTCGTTACCAAGATGAGCTACCGCTACCTGCACACGCTCGAGAACATGGGCACCAGCCCCGAGCCCAACATGACCGTTCTGTGGTCGACCCGTCTGCCCGAGAACTTCAAGAAGTTCTGCGCCAAGACTTCTGTCGCTAGCTCCTCGATCCAGTACGAGAACGACGACCTCATGCGCGTTTACCACGGCGACGACTACGGCATTGCCTGCTGCGTGTCCTCCATGCGCATTGGCAAGGAGATGCAGTTCTTCGGCGCCCGCGCCAACCTGGCCAAGTGCCTGCTCTACGCACTCAACGGTGGTGTTGACGAGGTCTCCAAGAAGCAGGTCGGCCCCAAGTATCGCGCCGTCGAGGGCGATACGCTCGATTACGACGACGTTGTGGCCAAGTACAACGACATGATGAAGTGGCTTGCTGGCGTGTACGTCAACTCGCTGAACATCATTCACTACATGCACGACAAGTATTGCTACGAGCGCATCCAGATGGCTCTGCACGACAAGCACGTGCACCGCTGGTTCGCTACGGGCATCGCTGGCCTTTCCGTCGTGGCTGACTCCCTGTCCGCCATCAAGTACGCCAAGGTCCACCCCGTCCGTGATGAGAACGGCATCATCGTCGACTTCGAGACCGAGGGCGAGTTCCCCAAGTACGGTAACGACGACGACCGTGTCGACCAGATCGCTCACGACGTTGTGCACCAGTTCATGGAGTACATCCGCATGAACGACACCTACCGCAACTCCGTGCCCACGACCTCGGTTCTGACCATTACCTCCAACGTCGTGTACGGCAAGAAGACCGGCTCCACGCCCGACGGCCGCAAGGCTGGCCAGCCGTTCGCCCCGGGTGCTAACCCCATGCACAAGCGCGATAGCCACGGCGCCATCGCTTCGCTGTCTTCGGTTTCCAAGCTCCCGTTCCGCGATGCTCAGGACGGCATCTCCAACACCTTCTCCATCATCCCGAGTGCGCTCGGCAAGGAGGATCAGGTGTTCTTTGGCGATATCGACCTTGATCAGCTGGGCGAGTAACTATTGTTAGTGCTATACTAACAATAACGATTACTGATTAGTGCGCCGGTTTCGGCCGGCGCCTATCAATCGAAGGAGACACATTATGAAGGTTTCTGAAGTTTCCGAGACTCAGGCCGATAACCTGGTCCACATGCTCGACGCTTACGCCGAGAAGGGTGGCCATCACCTGAACATCAACGTCTTCAACCGTGAGACGCTGCTCGACGCTCAGGCTCACCCCGAGAAGTACCCGCAGCTGACCATCCGCGTTTCCGGCTACGCCGTGAACTTCCACACGCTCACCAAGGAGCAGCAGGACGAGGTCATTTCGCGTACCTTCCACGACAAGTTCTAAAGGGGTTTAACTCCCGCAGGATCGCCGGGCCGCTTTGGGTTACTTTCCAAAACGTCCTCGGACATGCAAAGGGCTCCGCTGCGCGCTTCGCGCGGCGGAGCCCTTTGCGTCCTGCGGAAATGTTTTGGAAAGTAACCCAAAGCGGCCCGGCGGGGGTCCTGTGTAGTCACCCTTTAGGCGGAACTCTCCTAATTATTTGGATGAGTCGTTTACTTACTTGTGCTGTTACCGTCTTCCCGCTGTTGTTGGGGTATGCTTTGTTCGTATGTAAACGTTTGACATGTTGATGGGGGAGGGTGCTATGGCTCGCGAGGGCGCTCGTTCTAAGGATTCTGCTAAGCCTGGCATCAAGGAAGTTGCAGCGGTGGCGGGGGTTTCGCCTACTACGGTATCTCGCGTGCTTAATAATCGCGGCTATATTAGCCAAGAGACCCGCGATAAGGTCCATGCCGCGATGGAGCGCATCAACTATACGCCCAACGATATCGCCCGTGCCATGCTCAACGGTCGCCTGAATCTTATCGGTATGATCGTTCCCTTTGTGAGCAGCCCGTTCCATGCTCAGGTTGTGCAGGCGGTCGAGCGCACGTTAGCGGAAAACGGCTTTAAGATGTTGCTGTGCAACAGCGCCAATCGACCCGATCTTGAGCGTTCCTATATTGACATGCTCCGCCGCAATATGGTCGACGGCGTCATCGTCAACTCCCTCAATATCGGTGCCGAGGCATATGCCGAGATGGGCTTGAGCCTGGTTGGCATCGACTGCGATCTTGGCGAGGGCTCTGTCCAGATTGCAAGTGACAGCTATGGCATTGGCGAGCTCGCCACGCGCCGTCTGATTGATGACGGCTGCAGGCGTATCCTGTGCCTGCGCAGCAATAGCCGCATGCGCCTGCCTGCCAATAAGCGTACCGATGCCTACCTCGATGTTGTTGAGCAGGCCGGTTTGTCCGCGCTTGTCCGTGAGGTTGAGTTCGTTAAGCCCGACGACGAAAAGGGCGCGGTCGTTGCGAAGATCCTCGATGAGAACCCCGATATTGACGGCATCTTTGCGGGAGACGATACGATGGCGGCCATCTGTCTCAACGTGATGAAGCAGCGCGGCTTGAGCGCTCCAGACGATATTAAGGTCGTGGGCGCGGATGGTGCCCGCCGAACTATGACGTTTATGCCTGACTTAACAACCGTACGTCAAGATATCGATCGCATCGGAGAGCTCGCGGCGCAATCCATCATCGCTCTTATTAACGGCGATAATCCCGAATCGAATATCAAGCTTCCCGTTGAACTCATTAAGGGCAAAACCGCGTAGTTCATCCCGTGCCAAAAGAATTCCTCAAACGCCTCTGATGACCGTTCACCGGCATATGTCAACCGTTTGCCGACGACTGGAACTGCGAAAAGACGTATTGGTGTGAAAACGTTTGACATATGAAAACGATTGACATATCTTGCCATTGTACCGAGTTAGTATGTCGTGGAAAGGAAGTCTCGGATGCACAAGGTGTATTACCAGCCTGAGGGAATTTGGGTAGGCGACATCATGCCGTACGGCGAGGACGGCACGTTCTATCTCTATCATCAGCGTGACACGCGTAACCCCGGACCATTCGGAGAGCCGTTTGGCTGGGCACTCGCTACGACCAAGGATTTCGTCAACTACAAGGACTTTGGCGAGAGCCTTGAGCGTGGCGGCGACGAGGAAGTCGACCAGTATGTTTATGCCGGCACGGTGTTTAAGGTGGGCGACAAATACCATGCGCTCTACACTGGTTGCAATCGCGATAAGGTCCGCGCACGCTTGATGAAACAGGTTCTTCTTCACGCAACGAGTGACGACGCCGTCAAGTGGGAGAAGAACATCGCCGAGACGCTGCTTCCGCCCCAGGAGGGTTACGATGACCGCAACTGGCGCGATCCCTTTGTGCTTTGGGATGAGGAGAACGAAGAGTACATGCTCATCCTCGGCACGCGTGTGGGCGAGGACAAGCGTCTGATGACCGGTCGTCTGGTCAAGTTCACCTCCAAGGACCTGGATACCTGGGAGTTCCAGGGCGACTGGTGGAATCCGGGCCTGTACACCATGTTCGAGATGCCTGATCTCTTTAAGATGGGCGACTGGTGGTATCTGGTGTTCTCCGAGTACAGTGATGGCAACAAGACCCGTTACCGCATGTCTCGCTCTATCAACGGTCCTTGGATCACTCCTGCGGACGATTCCTTCGATGGCCGCGCGTACTATGCCGCACGTACCGCATTTGACGGCGAGCGCCGCGTTCTCTTTGGTTGGGTTCCTACGCGTGACGAGGGCGGCGACCCCAGCTCTTACCTGTGGGGTGGCACCTTTATGCCTCTCGAGATCGTTCAGCGTGCCGACGGAACGCTCGGCACCAAGCTCCCCGACAGCATGCTTGGCGCCTTTGGCGAGGCTAAGGCAGTCGAGGCCTTTGAACTTTCCTGCGAGTCGGGCAAGGTCGAGCAGGTGCTCGCCGCGGATGCCGGCTCCACCTACTTGCTCGATGCCGACATTGAGCTCGGCGGTAACGCTGCCGGCTTCTCGGTCAAGTTCGCCGAGGACGCCGAGACCGGTCTTGCCTATGAGTTCCGCGCCAACCTGCGCGAGGGCAAGCTCGAGTTCACGCCGGCTCCCCAGTACCCGTGGTTCCAGGTCAACAACATGGGCCTCGAGCGTCCGTTGTTCTTTAAGGGCGAGGGCACTCACCATGTGCGTCTGGTCGTCGACGACGACATCGCGACCATCTTTGTCGATGATGTTGCGCTTAACGCTCGCTTCTGCAATAAACAGGGCCAGGGTGTGGCGCTGACGGTCACCGACGGTACGCTCAAGTGCGCAAATGCAACGATCGCGTCTCTGTAATGGCATCAAATCGTCTTATGATTTCGTAAGGGAATGGAGAGGAACATGGACTACAAAGTAGTGTCCCAGCAAGTCGTCGATAACGTCGGCGGCCTGGAGAACATCGAGGGTGCCACGCATTGCGTTACGCGTCTGCGTCTGGTGCTCAAGGATACGAGCAAGTACAACAAGGCCGAGCTCGAGAACATCGATGGCGTCAAGGGCGTGCTGTACAACAGCGGCCAGCTCATGATCATCTTCGGTACCGGTACCGTCAACAAGGTCTACGATGAGTTTATGGCTCTGACGGGCGTTAAGGAGATCAGCGCTTCTGAGGTCAAGGGCGCCGAGGCGGACAAGAAGGGCAAGTTCTTCTCGGTCCTCAAAGTATTCTCGGACATCTTTATCCCCATCATTCCCGCCTTCGTCGGCGCTGCAATCATCATCGGCCTTAAGTCGCTGATCGTTGCCAACGGCCTCTTTGGCATGGAGGGCAGCCTCGCCGATCACAGCGAGTTCCTCAAGAACCTCGCAAGCTTCTTTGCCATTATCGCCACCACGTTCGACTACCTGCCTGTCCTGGTTATGTACAGCGCAGTCAAGCGTTTTGGCGGTAACCCGATCCTGGGCATCCTCGTCGGTATCGTCATGGTTCACCCGAGCCTTATGAACCGTAACACGTTCGTTATGGACCCGACGGGTGCTGAGTACTGGAACTTTGGTCCGCTCTCCATTCCCATGGTTGCTTTCCAGGGCGGCGTGTTCCCTGCAATCCTGACTGCCTGGTTTATGGCCAAGGTCGAGAAGATTGCCCAGAAGTACATCCCCGAGGTCGTTTCGTTCGTCTTTGTCCCGACCGTTACCCTGATTCTTGCTAACGTCGCCCTGTTCACCGTGTTCGGCCCGCTCGGCAACCTGATCGGCGACGTCCTCGCCGGCGTAATCGATATCCTGTACAACAGGATGGGCGTCTTCGGTGCCTTTGTCTTCGCCGCATTCCTGCAGCCGCTCGTCGTTACCGGTACGCATCAGTTCATCCAGGGTATCGAGGCAAACCTCGTTGCCACTACTGGCTTCAACTACATCCAGGCAATCTGGTCGGTTTCCATCATCGCCCAGGGCGGCGGCGCCATCGGCATGTACCTCATTCACAAGAAGCATTCCAAAGAGCGCAACATCTGCATGTCGTCCTTTATCCCGACGCTGGTCGGTATCTCCGAGCCCGCAATCTTTGCTGCAAACATGCGCTACTCGATCATCCCGTTCATCTGCGCTTGCATCGGTGCAGGCTGCGGCGGTGCCTTCGTGAAGCTCTTTGAGGTGCGCGCCATCGGTCAGGGCCTGACCGGCGTGCTTGGCCTGCTCATCGTCACGCCCGAGACGCTCGTGTGGTATGTGGCTGGCAATCTCATCGCCTTCATCGTGCCGATCGTCTTGATCTTTGCCTACAACAAGGCAAAGGGCGTTCCGACCACCGATGAAGAGGGCACTGGCGCTGGCTTCGACGTTAGCTTCTAGTTGAGCCGTTCAGCGTAATCTGAGGGTAAGTCCATTTGGGGAAGGGCGTTCGACTCGTGTGAGTCGAGCGTCCTTTCCCATAGACGAGAAAGTCAACGGCGATGTTTAATCAAAAAAATAAGGTGACACGCGCGGACTATGAGCAGTGGCGTGCCGGACAGGATGAGACGGCGGGTCGCATCGCGTCCGACCCCGATAGGCTCCTGTTCCATGTGGAGCCTGAGCTTGGCTGGCTCAACGATCCCAACGGTTTGGTGCAGATCGGTGATACGTATCACATCTATCACCAATACGATCCGTTCGATGCTGCGCATGGTGGTCCAGTGCTTTGGAACCATCTGACGACAAAGGATTTTGTGACATACGAGAATCACGGCCCCGTGCTGTTCCCCGATTCCAATTTGGATTCGAGTGGAGCGTATTCTGGTTCTGCCTTTGTACACGACGGCAAGATTCACTACTTCTATACCGGCAACGTCAAGCATTTTGACCGCGATGATTACGACTACGTGTTGACGGGCCGTGAGCAAAACCAAATTCATATGGTTGCCGAGAATCCCGACGAATTGGGCGAGAAGCGCATGGCTGTTGGGCCGGTCGATTACCCCGACGATATCGGTACGCACGTGCGCGACCCCAAGATCCTTGAGCACGATGGTATCTACTACATGGTTCTCGGCGCTCGTACGAAAGACGACCGTGGCTGCGTGCTTGTCTATACCTCGAGCGATCTAGAGGACTGGAGCTATGCGACGCGCATTGAGTTGGGCGAGAAGTTTGGCTTTATGTGGGAGTGCCCTGATCTGTTTGAGCTTGATGGCGAGCTTATTCTCGTTTGCTGTCCGCAGGGTGTGCCTGCCGATGGTTGGCGTTACCGCAATCCGCATCAGTGCGTGTGGTTCCCCATCGAGGCCGATTGGGAGGCGCCGAGCTTTAAAATCGTCAGGCAGGGCATGCCCCCGATGGTCGATGCCGGTTTTGATTTCTATGCTCCGCAGTCCTTTGAGGATGCTGCAGGCCGGCGTTTGATGATCGGATGGTCGGGTTGCCCCGACGCGACGGCAGAAAACCCGACGGTGGCGCGCGGATGGCAGTGCGCGTTGACGGTGCCGCGAGAGCTGAGCATACGCGATGGTAAGCTCTGCCAGCAGCCGGCGCACGAGATTGAGAGGATGCGCGGTGACTGCGTTCGCGCGACAGGCGGTGAAGCCGTTGAGGAGCCGGGCCGCCTGTTTGATCTTGTGGTTTCCTGTGAGGGCGCCAAGATAATCGAGCTCGAAATCCGCAAGGGTGTCTTTGTGCGTTATACGGACGGGATGCTTACCCTCGATATGGGTGACGAAGGCTATGGGCGCGACCAGAGGTCGATCGAGCTCAGCGAGCTTCGCGACCTGCGCGTGCTTTCGGACACTACGATGGTCGAGATTTTTGCAAATGGCGGCGAGGCGGCACTTACGAGCCGTACCTATTCGCCGGCGGTTCCGGCGATGGGGCTTCATGTCAAGGGTGCGGCGTCGATGAATTTCTACCGCCTCGTGCATTAACCGTGCATGGAGTACGATTGGACTTGCTGGGCGGAATGTGTCGCAGTTACCGCGGCCAACTACCGTTTATCGCGTATAGCGACCGTTTGCGGAATAAGTAACACTCCTCAATAAACCGTGTAGAATCCTAAATAAGCACGGAGTTTTCCAGGGAGACGCTGTCCTTTGTTGTGTGCAAGGGACGGCGTCTCTTTGGCGCTTGGAGGCCGTTGTGTAGCAGGGCGGTGAACGTGCGTCACATATTAAAAAGCCAACGTCGAGATGGGTCGTGATGATAATGGGCAAGTACGTAATCGTGGTTGAATCTGGTTCGGATGTGACGCCAGAGCTCTGCGAACGCTACGGCATCGTGCGCGTGCCCATGCATGTCACGATTGGCGACGAGACCGTCGAGGATGGCTCGATTGATCCGCTCGAGATTTACTCGCGCTGTAACGAGTTTGGCGTGATGCCCAAGACCAGTGGCTGTTCGCCAGCGGATTTTGCGCATGTGTACGACCGCATCCATGCCGAGCAACCCGACGCGACTATTTTGCATCTTGCATATTCCGAGGCCACGACCTGTTCGCATCAGTCCTCTAAGATTGCGGCCCAGGGGCGCGACTACGTGTTCTCCATGGACACACGCTTTGTCTCGGTGGGCCAGTCGCTCGTTGTCGTCGAGACCGCCAAATACATCGAGGCTCACCCCGATGCCACCGTCGACGAGATCTTTGCATTTACGAACTCGGTGATGGACCGTGTGCTGTTGGGCTTTGTTCCTACCGACCTTGCCTTCCTTAAGGCAGGCGGTCGCTTGTCCAACGTCGCGTTCCTGGGCGCCCATCTGCTCAAGATTAAGCCCTGCATTGAGGTGACGGGCGGCAAGTTCGTGGCGACCAAGAAGTTCCGCGGTTCTATGCTTAAGTGCGCCCGTGCCTTTATTGATCACATGGTAGAGAAGGGCGAGATCGACTACTCGCATATTGGCCTGGCGTATTCGGTGGGTCTTTCCGAGGAGTTGCGCGACGACATGGAAGTCTATGCACACGATCTTGGCTTTAAGGACGTTACCTGGACTCAGGTCGGCGGCGTCATTTCGAGCCACTGCGGCCCGACTGCTTTCGGCGCGGTGCTCACGCTTAAGGCGTAAAGGCCTCAGACGAGCGTTCTTCAGTCTGACATCTCGAAGTAGACCCCAGCCATGGTGATGGGGGATAGATTAAAACGTGCCATTCTAGCCCGAGACGTTTAAACGCAAACGCATAGGCTAGAATGGCTCTGGCATTTTAATTGGTTGCATCCAAGGAGAGGCAAGGTAGCGCGAATGGCAGAAATGACGCTTGAGGGTGTGGACGCTCGTCCCGAGGA
>OKUQ01000877.1_pt1 | contig 15392 bp, 9 predicted proteins | sample 1606811 | NCBI WGS metagenome assembly OKUQ01 (sample SAMEA3882546, study PRJEB24775) | human gut metagenome | biome: human-associated habitat; feature: intestine environment; material: feces | place: Netherlands | collected 2009/2010
GCCACCGTTGACTGGAACGGCGACGCGCTGCCCAAACTGGACGAACCCGGCCGGTTGCACTATTGCTGTTACGACGCGGCCAAATTCGATGCGCTGCGTGAGGACGGCGCTTCGGGCATCTTCCGTGGCGTGGTGGTCATCTCGCATGGATTCACCGAATTCGCGCGAAAATACAGCGAGATGGCATGGTACTTCCTGCTGTCCGGCTATTCCGTATGCATCCTCGAACACCGCGGGCACGGCCATTCCGCACACGACGTGAGCAATCCCAGCCTGGTGTGGATCGACGATTGGCGTCGGTACGTGGCCGATTTCGCAGCCTTCGCCGACACTGTGGGCCGCGAATACGCGTGCGGCGAGCCACTGAACCTGTACTGCCATTCGATGGGCGGCGGCATCGGCGCGGCCGTGATGGAACACTATCCGAGCCTGTTCGACAAGGCCGTGTTGTCCGCACCCATGATCGCCCCCGTCGTCGGTATGCCGACATGGATCGCACGCATCGCTACAGGCGCGTTGTGCGGCTTGGGATTCGGCAAAGCGCGCGTATTCGGTCACACCGATTTTTCCCCCGAACTCGATCTCGACGAGCATAAGGGCGCGTCCGAGGCGCGCGTTCGCTGGTTCCACAAGCAGCGCGTCGACGACGTGGCATGCCAGACCAACGCGGCCACCTTCGAATGGGCGCATCAGGCGATGGCATTGTCTCGAGCCGTACTCAAACCGGACATGTGCGGTGCGATCGAAACTCCGACGCTGCTGTTCCAAGCGGGCCGTGACGTCTGGGTCCTGAACGGTCCGCAGGACGATTTCGTGGAACGCGTGCGCGAAGGCGGCGGAGCAATCGAAAAAATACGGTACGGCAAGTCGTTGCACGAGATCTTCTCCATGCCGAACACGGTGGTCGGACCGTATGTGAACAAGATTCTCGACTTCCTCAGCGCGCCCGCGGACAGTCTGTGAGCGGCTGCCACTGCAAGACACATGCGGCGTGTACGGTGTGCGATGAGCGAACAGTGAAGGGGAAGGAGCCGCAGTGGCGGAAAAAACGTTCGAACGCACGCCGAAAGACCTGATTATCGGCATTGCGATGACCCTGTGCGGCGGCGTGCTGTGGGGCGTCAACGCCACCGTCTCCAAAATCCTCATGGGCACGTATCATGCCTCGCCGCTGTGGATCGCATGCGTGCGCGAACTGGCAGCCGGCGTGCTTTTCCTCACCTGCTCGGCCATCATGACGCCGAAACTGCTTACCGGCGCGCTACGCGATCGCAAATCATATCCGCGGCTGCTGGCCACCGCCATCATATGCGTGCTGCTGGTGCAGGTCGCCTACCTCGAATCGATCAACTGGACCAACTCCGGCACCGCGACCGTGCTGCAAAGCCTGAACCTGCTGTTCGTCTTGGGGGTCGTATGCCTGCGCGGGCGGCGACTGCCCGGCGTACGGGAAGGCATCGGCGTGGCGCTCGCCTTCGCGGGAACCGTGCTGATTGCGACCGGCGGCGACTTCACCACGCTGAAACTGCCGTTGGTCGGCCTGATTTGGGGCGCTATCAACGCGGCGTCCACGGCGGCCATGGTGTTTCTTCCGGTCAAGCTCATCGAACGTTGGGGCAACTTCACCGTCAATGGCATCGCGTTCCTGATTTCCGGGCTTGTGCTGCTGCCGTTCGTGCGGCCGTGGGCTACGGCGCCGCAGTTGGATTGGCTGGGTGTGGGGCTGATGGCGTTCACCGTGATCGGCGGCACATTCGGCGCGTTCTGGCTGTACATGGCCGGCGTGGTGCGCGTCGGTTCGATGCGTGCCACCATGCTCGGCACCAGCGAACCGGTGATGGCCACGATTTCCGCGGTGGCATGGACGGACGCGGTGTTCGAACCGACCGATTTGGTTGGATTCGTGATGATTCTCATCATGGTGTTTTTGGTGCGTTAAGTGCCGTGACGGGCGTTGCTTTTCGGGCGGCGGCGTGCGGACAAACAAAAAAGCCGGACATCCACTTACGGGCGTCCGGCTTCGCTTTGCTTAGCGATTACCGTGACTTACGACGTGCGAATATGACGTACGGCAGCTGGAAAATCAGCCTTCAATCGCAATCTGATGCTTGGTCTCAACCTGCTGCTGCGCTTCGGGCTTCGGCATTTCCAGGCACAGGGTGCCGTCCTTGTAGCTGGCGTGAATGTCGGAATCCTTCACGTCCTCGCCAACGTAGAAGCTACGAGAGCAAGAGCCGGCGTAGCGTTCGCGACGCAGCCAGCGGCCGTTGTCGTCCTTGTCCTCGTGCGAGCTGTTGCGATGCGCGGAAACGGTCAGATAGCCGTTCTGCAGGTCCAGCGAAATGTCGTCCTTCTTGAAGCCAGGCATGTCGATGTCGACCATGTAGCCCTTGTCGGTCTCACGCACATCGGTGCTCATCATGCCTGCGGACATGTTCGGATCGCATGCGGCTGCGCGGTCCATGTTGCGCCAACCCTCGAAGAACGGATCGTCGAACAGATCGGAGAACATCGTGTCATTCATCAAAGCCGGAAACATTGCCATAATCGGTACTCCTTAAGCAAATGCGCGTTCTGTGCGCGGAGTAATGCGGCTTGGCAGCCGGCCGTGCGATTATCGCTGCGGCGTCACCATCCAGCGAGACCGGCGACCGGGTTCGTTGCCGCATCCGGAACCCTCCCGGGCTCCTGACCTTGACCTTTCACTTCACCCAACTCTTCCGTGTCCTGCTCATTCCGCGATTATGCTCACAGTGAAATACCGGGAAATGCTTGCGATTGCGTGCGCGGAAAAGTCGTACGGCGAATTTCGTTTTTCTTCAGAATCGGACGCATGGGATTGGTCTGCAATGCGTTACGTATCTGTTTTTCCAACCGGTCACGTGAAGTGTGGTTTTGGGTGGCTATGTGTTCGATTCTGCCGAATTGGTTATTCGGATTGTGTTTTCTGGAGAATCGGACATTTGTGGTGCTGGTTTTGGGTTTGGATGTCCGTTTGTCTGTTTCTGCTGAGATAGCTGGGCTTTCGGCGCATGTTTAGTACTTTTTTTGTCACATTTCATACGTTTTGGATAAAGCAAAAGGGCTGGAATCGTTGGATTCCAGCCCTATTCGACCCGTGCGAGCGGGGGGAGTTGAACCCCCACGAGCATACACTCACTGCCACCTGAAGACAGCGCGTCTACCATTCCGCCACGCTCGCAGACAATCGACTAATTTACACCTTTACTATCTGTGGCACAAATCGGCGTGTCGCACCGCCGTATTCGCAAAGCGAATGCACAAAGCGGTGCGACGCGAGGAGGGAGGAGGCCCTGTGGACCTCCAGACGATGGAGCCATCCTTTGTTCAAAAAGCCGCGTTTGCGTAGCAAATGCTCAAGCCTCGCGACTTCCATCCAGCTCCTCTGGCTCAGCCCTTCGAACCGTTCTCGTAGAACTTGGCGAGTGTCTCGTCGCGGAATTCGTTGAAATAGCCGCCGTCGATCGATGCTCGGATATCGTCGAGCAGCTTCACGAAGAAGTACTCGTTGTGGATCGTCGCCAGCGTGAAACCGTTGAATTCGCGGGCGCGCAGCGCGTGGTCCACGTACGCGCGCGAATAATGCGTGCAGGTGTAGCAGTCGCAGCCCTCCTCAAGTGGGCCGAAATCGTGCTTGAACTGCGCGCGCTTGATGTTGTAGCGTCCGTGACGCGTGAAAATCGCGCCGTTTCGGCCGCAACGGGCGGGCGCCACGCAGTCGAACGTGTCGCCGCCGTTCTCCACGCAGGCGAAGATGTCGTCCACCGCGGCGATGCCGAGCACGTGGCGCGGGCGGCTTTCCGGCATCGCGTCGCAGATCCAGGCGCAGGTGTCGCCGATGATGCGCTTTTCGATCGCGCCGCCGATGCCGACGCCATCGAAATCGAGCGAAGCGATCTGTTCGGCGGCATGCCTGCGCAGATCCTCGTAATTCGCGCCCTGCACTACGCCGTAGAGCGCCTGATACGGCTTGCCGAGACGTTCCTCGGTAAGCCGCTTGTGCTCGGCCACGCAACGTTGCGCCCAGCGGTAGGTGCGTTCCACGGAACGTTCCTGGTAGCCGCGGGTGTTCATCAGCGTGGTCAGCTCGTCGAAAGCGAACATGATGTCGGCGCCGATCTTGTGCTGGATGCCCATGGAGATTTCGGCGGAGAACCGGTGCAGCGAGCCGTTGAGCGGCGACTTGAACGTCACACCGTCCTCGTCCACGAACGCGAGCCGCTCCTTGCCTTCCGCGATCACGTCGTCCGACTTCATGCCGGTGACGTCCATGGCGAGCGTCTTCTTGAAGCCCGCGCCGAGCGACAGCACCTGGAAGCCGCCGGAATCGGTGAACGTCGGACCGTTCCAGTTCATGAATTTGGCAAGCCCGCCGGCTTCGTCGAGCACCTGTTCTCCGGGTCGTTCATACAGGTGGAACGCGTTGGACAGCAGGCATTGTGCGCCGAGGTCCTTCATGGTTTCGGGCAGCACGGCCTTCATCGCGGCCTGCGTGGCCACGGGCACGAACGCCGGAGTGTGAATATCGCCGTGGGGGGTGTGGATGATGCCGGTGCGTCCGTATCGCGCGCCGCCGCGGCCCTTGCCATCGGCCGCATCTGGCAGGCGGGTTTTCTGCTCGAAGTAGAACGCGTCGCGGCGGCCGGGCTTGCCGGGTTCCGCGCCGCGGGGATGCTCAATAAGGTTTTCGGTCGATGCCGCGCTGGTCGTGTTGCCTGCTGCGTCGTGCGTTGCGCCGGCTGCCGCGTTGGCCGCTGAGGTCTCGTGCGCCACCGCGCCGGTCTGTGGTTCGTTCAAGCTTGTCATGCTCTCAACTGTATGCGATAGCGCCGATTGCCGCGGTGGCGTCATCGGCGGTCGACGGTGGCATCGTATGGAGCAAACTGCCAAGCGATTCGATTGCTACTTTCAACAAACATTCAGGAAACTTCCAGAGCAGGTATCTTTACTCTTAGATAGCAGTTCGAGCGGCACGATTGCTGACCATGTTGAATGCCGCGAGACGAATAAGGAGCAACAATGGCTGAAGATAATAGCGATCAGAACATCGCCCAGCCGCAGGATGGCACGCAGCAGACCGCGCCGCAGACGCCGAGCGAGAACGTCGCCGACGAAGCACAGACTTCCGTTACCGAACCGATTGCAGCGCCGAACGCGGGCGAGCAGCCCACCACCGCCCTTCCTACCGTGGACGCGGCGGATGGCACGGCAGGCAATACCGCTGACGATACGCCGGATTATGCTTCCGCTGCCGGTGAACGCACGGTGATCAACAACGCGACGCAGGATGCGCCGACCGAACAGTACCGTCCGGCGCCCGAATACGGCGCGTACGGTCCGGTGCCGACGCCGCCGGCTGGCGATGCCAGCGGCCAGACCGTCCAGCAACCGCAGTACGGCGCGCAGCAGCAGGGCCAGCCGCAGGACAACCGTCCGTCGTTCTTCGGCGCTTTCGGCAACCCGTATACGACCGGCAATCAGCGGAACAATGGCAATCCGTTCGGCAATCCGTTTGGCGGCTCGTCCGCGCAGAACGGCGCGCAGCAGAACAATCAGCAGCAGCCGCAGTACGGCGCGAACATGCCCCCTGCGGGACCGGGCAACCGCAATCCGTTCGGCGCTCCGGGGCAGGGCTTCCCGAACCAGCCGAACCAGACGCCGGTCGTCACCAAGCAGAAGTCCGGCATGACCAGCCATGTGGTCACCGCCGTTGTGGCCGCACTGGTGTCCGGCGCGCTGTGCCTCGGCGTCGGCTTCACCGCGATCACCAACGGTTGGGTGCATGCGCCGACCTCCAGCTCGCTGTCCGACGTCAAGTCCAACACGTCCGGTTCCGGTTCCGCCAAGGCGAAGTCCGGTACGGCGGTCGATTGGACCGCGGTGGCCAAGGAAGTGTCCGATTCCGTGGTGGCCATCGACGTGGCGACCAGCGACGGCGAAGCCAAGGGCTCCGGCGTGGTGATCAGCGACAAGGGCTATATCGCCACCAATAACCACGTGATTTCCGGCGCGCAGCAGATTCAGGTGACGCTCGCCAGCGGCGCCGTCTATTCCGCGAAGGTGGTCGGCACCGACACCACCACCGATTTGGCCGTGATCAAGCTCGACAATCCGCCGAGCGATCTGAAAGTCGCGGAATTCGCCGATTCCGACAATCTCGCCGTCGGCGAGGCCGTCATGGCGATCGGCAATCCGCTCGGCTACGACGACACCGCCACCACCGGCATCGTGTCCGCGCTCAACCGCCCGGTGACCGTGACCGATGACGACAACAACGCCATCGTCACCAACGCCGTGCAGATCGACGCGGCCATCAACCCGGGCAACTCCGGCGGCCCGACCTTTAATGCGGCCGGCCAGGTGATCGGCATCAACTCGTCCATCGCCTCCACCGCAAGCTCGTCCGGCACGGCAGGTTCCATCGGCATCGGCTTCGCCATTCCGTCGAACCTCGTCAAGCGCGTGACCAACGAGATCATCGACAACGGTTCCGTGAAGCATGTGGTGCTTGGCATCACCATCAAGAGCTCCTCGGTGGAAGCGGACGGTGTGACCCGCGGCTGCGCCCAGGTGCAGGCCGTGACCGACGGTGGCCCGGCGTCCAAGGCCGGCGTGAAGGCCGGCGACTCCATCGTGGCGTTCAACGGAAAGGCAGTGAACAACAACTACTCGCTGCTCGGTTACGTGCGCGCCTCCGCCATGGGAGACAAGGTGAAGCTGACCGTTGTGCGCGGCGGCAACACCATGGATCTCGAAGTGACGCTCGACCAGGAAGAGACCAAGACGAACTCCTCCAACAAGCAGGAACAGCGTCAGCAGAACAACGGCAACGACGATAACGGCAACGGCCAGAATGGCGGCAGCCAGAACGGCCAGAATGGCGGTAACGGCAACAACGGCGACGGCGGTGGCCTGTTCGATCCGTTCGGTCTGTGGTAAAGCCGGATGCGCGGCATCGTACGGCAACGTACGGTGTGCGGCGTTCATGCCGACAGCGATACGGGTGGCTGCCACCCGATAGGCTGACGGCGAAGTCGCAACCGCAATCCGCGTAATCGCGGAAAACGCTGAACAAGCCGAAAAACGGCGGAAAACAAGGGCTGTGCGAGCAATCGCACGGCCCTTTTCGTATGCGCGGAACGCGCGCGACGAACGGAAGCACACGCAAACGACCGCGGCAATCGCAATGCTCTGTTATGCTGGAAATATCTTTTTACGCCGTGTATCGATGGTCCGCGCAGGCGGGGCGCCGATGGGTTAACAAGGCGTCCGATACGAGCGTAAGGAGATTCTCATGCGTAGAATCATTTCCATTTGCAAAGAAGTTCCGCTGCTGCCGATCGCCATCATTGCCGCGATTCCGTTGGCATTGCTGGGTTCGTGGCGTCCGTGGGAGGCTGCGGGCGTCTCGCTGACTTTCGGACCGTTCAATCCGGGTGTCGGGCAGTGGATCGTGATCGCGCTGGTCGTGTACACGATTGTGGTGACTGTGATCGGCATGATTGACGATTTGCGGCACGGTCACGTCGGTGTGGATTTGCTTGCGGTTATTGCGATCGCGTCGACGGTGGCGGTGCAGGAATACTGGGCTGCGTGGGCCGTGGTGCTGATGATTTCCTCCGGCGAGGCGATTGAGGAATTCGCACAGTCGAAGGCGGAAGGCAACCTGACGGCGCTGGTTGATGCGGCGCCACGGACCGCGCACGTGGTGACGTTGCCGGGCGTGGGTGCACGTGCGGCGGCTGCCGGGGCCGACGGTACTGCCGGTGATGCTGAGGGCGACATGACGGCGGACGGCTTTCGCAAGGTCGCCAGTGTGGATGTGCCTAACGCTGCGGAAACGAATAAGTCCACCACCCAAACCAAGCCTTACGACGCGGCCGGCGAGCATTTCGAAACCGTTCCGGTCGACCAGGTCAAGCTTGGCGACGTGATCCTCGTGCTGCCGGGCGAAACGGTGCCGGTCGACGGCGAACTGCTGTCGGGCGTCGCCACGTTGGATCTGAGCAATATCAACGGCGAGCCGGTGCCGCGCGAAGTGTATGCGGGCGCGCGCGTGCTGTCGGGTGCGGTCAACGGATCGACCGCACTGACGATGCGTGCCACGCAATTGGCGCAGGATTCGCAGTATCAGAAGATCCTCGAACTGGTGTCGTCGGCGCAGGAATCGCGCCCGACCGTCGTCAAAACCGCCGATGTGCTGGCGGTGCCGTTCACCATTCTTTCGCTGGCGATCGCCGGCATCGCGTGGGCCGTCGCAGGCACGCCATTGCGATTCGCGCAGGTGCTGGTTTTGGCCACGCCCTGCCCGCTGCTGATCGCCGCTCCCGTCGCGTACGTGGCCGGCACCGGTCGCCTTGCCAAGGCGGGCATTCTTATCAAAGCGCAGGATGTGCTGGAAAACCTGGGCCGCGTATCGCATATCTTCTTCGACAAAACCGGCACGCTTACCGTCAAGCAGCCGCAGGTCGTGCGCGTCGAGAAGCCGTTCGAAAACAGCTCGCCGTACGACGAGAACCACATTCTGATGATGGCCGGCGTGGTGGAAGGCTACTCGGTGCACATTCTGTCGAAGGGCATCGCGGCGGCCGGGCAGAAGGCCATGCAGGAACTGTACGCGCGCTATGAGAACGGGCAGCGGCTGTGCGCCGAACGCGATCTGCCGGGGCATGGACGCGATTACCCCGTGGTGAAGAACATCGAGGAACAGTCGGGCAAGGGTGTGTCCGGCGAGGTGAACGGGCATGCCGTGCGCGTGGGTCGTTTCGCGTACGTGACGGCCGACGAGGCCGGCTTCACGCATGTGCTGGGCGCAGGTGCGGCGGCCGGTATTGCGGCTGGTGCTGTGGCCGATAGCGCGGTTGGCGATTCGGCGACCGGTACCGCTGCCGGCGCTTCCAAGAAGCCGGAGGTGAATTCGCTGTTCGCACCTCTCGAACCGGACGAAATGGCCGCGTACGTGGCGATCGACGGCAAGCTCGCCGCACGCATCGTGCTGCGTGACGTGCCTCGCGAAAACGCGAAATCGTCCCTTGAAAAACTGCACCGGCTCGGCGTGAAGAAACTGTCCATGCTCACCGGCGACAAGGAGGCTTCCGCACGCATCATCGCGGGCGAGGTCGGCATCGACGACGTGCAATCCGAACTCTTCCCCGAAGGCAAGGTCGCGGCCGTCAAGAACGCCACGGAAGACGCGCACCAAAACCAGCCGGCGTGGGACAAGGTCGTACAGCGCGTGGTCGGCGAATCCATGACCCGACAGGTGACGATGATGGTCGGCGACGGCGTGAACGACGCCCCCGTGCTGGCGGTTGCGGACATCGGCATGGCCATGACCGACGGCACGTCCACCGCCGCGTCCGAATCGGCGCAGGTGGTCATCATGAACGACGACATCGCCTCCGTGCCGCGCGCCATCGCCATCGCCCGCCGCACGAAGAAAGTGATGCTGCAGGCGGTGCTGGTCGGCCTTGGATTGGCGATTATCGGCATGGTCGCGGCCGCGTTCAACCTCATTCCGGTGGTCGTCGGCGCGTTCATGCAGGAAGCGATCGACGTGGTCAGCATCCTGTGGGCGCTCACCGCCCTGCTCGACCGCGAGTAGCGCCGGTTGCGGCGACGAGCCGTGCGGAGGCTGAACCGCGTTGCGCCGTGCTACATCGAGCTGGGCGAGATTTCGCCAGCGATGTTCCGGCGCATCCACGTGCCGAAATCGGCCGCGTCCACGCCCTGCGACAGCAGGAACATGATCTTCGCGTATGCGGCTTCCAGCGTCATGTCGCCCGATCCGATCGCGCCGGCGCGGGCAATCGCGTCGCCCGTCTCGTAATGGCCGAGCAGCACTTCCGCCTGCTGGCATTGCGATGCGATGACGACAGGCACGCCGTCATGCAGCACGTCGGCGATCACGTCGGTCAGTCCTGGCTCGTCGCTCGGCACATTGCCAACGCCGTACGCGCGCAACAGCACCGCTTCCGGACGAGGGTCGAGCATCGCGGCCAATCGCGCGGCGGAAATGCCGGGAGCCATGTCGATCACGGCCACATCGTGACGGGAGTAGGGCAGCGGTGACGCCCAACCGCAACCGGAGCCGGCCGAATCGCCCGCATACCAATGCCACGGCGTGCCGGTACGTGCCAGCGGGCCGGTGGACGGCGCCGAAAACCCTTCGAACGCCCAGCTTGACGATTTGCTCACACGGTTGCCGGCGAACAGATGATGGCCGAAGAACAGGCCGACGCCATGAAAACGTCCGCTCATCGCGGCGTTCAGCGCACCCGTGACGTTCGCGGTGGCGTCCGATTCGATTTTGCCGAGCGGATGCTGCGACCCCGTGAAAATCACAGGCTTGCCGAAACCGGTCAGCGCGTAAGACAGCGCGGCGCTCGAATAGCTCATCGTATCGGTGCCGTGCAACACCACGAATGCATCGGCGTCATCGCGGTGCGCGCGCAGGTCGTCCGCCATCGTCTGCCAATTGTCGGGCGTCGCGTTCGACGAATCGATCAGCGGGTCCAGCTCGGTGAACGAGAACAAGCTCGGGTCCAGATGCGCGTCCTCAATCAGCCGGCGCAGCCAGCCGCGCATATCGGCGCCCGGAACCAGACCGTTCGGTGACTCGACCATACCGATGGTGCCGCCGGTATACGTGATGTGAATGCGCATATGCCCACCCTCTTACGATAAGGACCTTCTTTAGTGAGGGACCGATTGTGATCTTCTGCGATTGTACGTTCTCCTGCGCCGGCACATGGGCCGGGCTGCGCGTTGCGAGGCAAGTAAGGGAATCGCAAGAAAGTGCCGTATGCCCCCTGTTGGAAATGCAGGGAATATATTAGGCTGGAACATATGAGCGAAACTAACGAACTTCGTATTGCTGTAATCGGCGCCGGCCCCGCAGGCGTCTACTCTTCCGATATTTTCCTGCGCCAGCTGGGCAAGCTCGGCGAGGAGCTGGGACTGGGCACCAAGGCCCGCATCGACCTGTTCGAAAAGCTGCCGGTGCCGTTCGGCCTGGTGCGCTACGGCGTGGCCCCCGACCACCCTTCCATCAAATTCATCGCATCCGCTCTCGAGAAGACGCTCGACAACCCAGACATCCACCTGTACTGCGACGTGGAATTCGGCAAGGACGTGACGCTTGACGAGCTGCTGGAACGTTACGACGCGGTGCTGTTCGCTACTGGCGCGGTGGAGGACAAGCCGCTCGGCCTGCCGGGATCGGATCTGGACGGCGTGTACGGCGCCGCGAAATTCGTGGAATGGTATGACGGCTATCCGACCGGCGCCCGCGAATGGCCGCTCGATGCCGAAGAGGTCGCCGTGATCGGCGGCGGCAACGTGGCCATGGACGTGGCGCGCGAGCTCATGCGCAACGCCGACGATCTCAAGGCCAAAACCGACATTCCGGACAACGTGTACGAGGGCATCAAGGCCAACAAGGCCAAGACCCTGCATCTGTTCATCCGCCGTGGCGTGGCTCAGGCCAAGTTCTCCGTGCAGGAGCTGCGCGAAATGGAGAAGCTGCCGGGCGTGCAGCTGATCATCAACGAAGACGACTTCGATCTGGACGACGACACTATCGAGGAGGCCGGCAAGGACAAGCTGACCCGTCAGATGGTCGAGGAGCTGTTCACCATCCGCGAGATGGCCGAGGACATGGAAGACGACGGCGACACCGATTTCGAAGGCAATCCGGCGGATCGCAAGTACTACATCCACTTCAATTCCGCTCCGGTCGAAGTGCTGGGCGAGGACGGCAAGGTCAAGGCGATTCGCGTGGAGAAGACGACGACTTCCGCGGACGGCAAGATGACTCGCACCGGCGAATTCGAAGAGTACCCGGTGCAGGCCGTGTATCACGCAATCGGCTACAAGCCGGCCACCGCGCCGGGCATCGCGTACGACGAGCGTCGCGCGCACCTGGCCAACGCGAACGGCGACGGCCGCATCACCACGGAGGCCTCCGGCGAGGGCGCGCAGGTGCGTGAGCGTCTGTACGCCACCGGTTGGGCCAAGCGTGGTCCGGTCGGCCTGATCGGCTCCACCAAGTCCGACGCGCTGCTCATCGTCACCAACATGCTGGAGGACCTGTCCAAGGCCGCCGAAGGCGGTCGCGTGGCCGCTGACCGCGATCCGGAATCCATCGACCGTCTGCTGGCTTCCCGCGGTGTCAAGCCGATCGACTTCGCCGGCTGGAAGAAGGTCGATGCGTTCGAACGTGCCGAAGGCGCGAAGGAAGGCCGCGAGCACAAGAAGGTCATCGACCCGGAGCAGATGCGCGCGCTGGCGCATGCCTGAATCGGGCCGGCTGGAATTAGGGTGGGAGTGCTGACTTCCTGACACCCTAACTTCAAGCCTTTTAACGCAATCTAGTAACGCCCTGCACGTCCGATTCCTCTGAATCGGACGTGCAGGGCGTTAGTTTTTGCCGCTTTAGTGGTCGATTTTCGGCGGACTGGTCGCGTAGCGTGCGTTTTCGATCGCACAACCGCCCGTTTCTCCAGAATCGGACATACGCGGTCGTTTTGACCTATTACCCCCGAAGTCCGGGTCCATGCGCTAGGCTGACCCCAGTGAAACGCGGTGCGCAATATCATCGCAAACGGATGCGGGCATTGAAATCTAAGGTTGTGAAGTCGGCATGAACTTTGGAAAACACGTCAAGCGCAAGGCACTGTACTGCTGTTCCGTGTCCGTCGTGGGCCTGCTGATCGCCTGCCTGATCGGCTTCGCCATGGGCGTGGGTCTTGTCGATGTGCATCTCGAAGAGGAAGCCCACGCAGCGGCGTCCTCGGGAACGTCTTCGGAAACGTCCTCCACGTCGGGCGCGCTTAAGCAAAACAGCGCGCCGCAATCGCAGACACAAGCCGTCTCGTCGCCGACGCAGGTCGCGCTGGACGGCATTTCCGCAGTCGAGGGCAGCGCCACGATCACAACGCAGGGCTTCACGCTAAGCGCCGATTCGCAGGCCGCCGTGCAGTCTCAAATCGCCACTTTCGAAGCCGACGGATATACCGCATCATTCGTGCTCGCCGACATCACGACCGGCCGCACGATCGCATACAACGCCGATGCGCAGATCTATTCGGCCTCGTCGGCGAAGGCGCCATACCTGATATCGCTGTTCTCAACGGGCACCGTCGACCTGAACAGCGTGGCCCAATCCGCTGACGCGCAGTCCGCCACCGTCCACCAGAAGGTCGACGCCGTCCTGCGCAATTCCGACAACGCGTCTTACGACTGGCTGTACAAAACGTATGGCCTCGACTGCTTCAACACGTGGGCCGAACAGGCGGGCGCGGCTTCCAGAATGGGTGATCGCGGCGGGTACCTGTTCACCTCCGCGCGCGACATGGCCAAACTGTGGACCGCCGGATACGGTTTCCTGTTCGCCGGGCAAACGGCGGGGGTGCAGAACATCACGCCCGAATCGCTGCACTGGCTGTCCGGAGACATGACGAATTCGCTGAACTCCTGCATCCACGCGGCCCTTGGCGATGCGGACACCGTGTACACGAAGGCCGGATGGATCAACGGCGAAGGCGGTTTGTACGCGCTGAACGATGCCGGACTGGTGATGTCGCAGTCGGGCACGTACGTGCTGGCGGTGCTGACGAACGCGTGCGGCCGCAACGATTTGCTGACCAGCCTGATCGGCACGCTCGACGCAGTGCATTCGGGGGATATGCGGGGGTAATACGTTTCAAGTTGGGGTGACTCTCGCCGTGCCGCAGATAGGTCTATGGCCGATGCTGTAGCGTCGTTGCGTGGCATGTTTCTAGATGTTGCAAATCCACCCTTCAGCTTGTATACAGCAAAATCCCAGCCTGAATTCCTAGGCTGGTGGCCATGAACGGCAAATTGCAGGTGCACGGCCATTGCAATGGCTTGAAAACAACGCTTTTGTTCGCGTTGATGTGGGGCGTCATCATGCTCATCTGGTGGGCGACCGGCGCCAGTCAAAGCACGCTCGGCTACTACATTCTCATCGGCCTGGGCTCCACGTTCGTCTCCTACTGGTTTTCCGACAAACTGGCGATCGCCAGCATGCACGCTCGACAGGTGAGCGAGCAGGAAGCCCCCGTACTATACAAGATCGTCCGCGAGCTATCGGCGAAGGCAGGCAAGCCGATGCCGCGCATCTACATCGCCCCCACCATGAGCCCCAACGCGTTCGCGACGGGGCGCAACGAACGACACGCGGCGGTCTGCTGCACGCAAGGCATCCTACAGACGCTTAACGAACGTGAGATTCGCGGCGTGCTCGGACACGAACTCATGCACGTCTACAACCACGACATTCTGACGTCCGCAATCGCCTCCGCCATGGCCACCGTCATCTCGTACTTCGGCTACTCGCTCATGTATTTCGGCGGCGGCCGTTCGCGTGACGACCGCGACGATTCGGCGTCCGGCGGCTTGGGATTGCTGGGTGTGCTGCTGAGCACGATTCTGGCGCCGATCGCAGCGTCGCTGATACAGATGGCAATCTCCCGCACACGCGAATACGATGCCGACGAGGATGGTTCCAAGCTGACGGAGGATCCGGAGGCGCTCGCTTCCGCGTTGAACAAGATTTCCGGCGGCGCAGCCGCGATGCCGATGGAGAAGACCGCCGGCACGCAGTCGGTGGCTGCGATGATGATCGCCAGTCCGTTCTCCGCGGAGGGCTTCTCGCGCCTGTTTTCCACGCATCCGCCGATTCAGGACCGCATTGCGCGGCTCATGCAGATGGGTCAGGAGATGCGGCAGCAGGGCGTGCAGTCGGGCTACCTGGCCGGCGGATACGCAACGACCGGCGTTGCCGCGATCGACATTCGACAGGGCGGTTATGACGGGCCGCAGTTCGGCTCGCAGTATGGTTCCGCTTACGATTCGTACGGTTCGGGTTCGGCGGGTTCGACCGGTGGATATTCGCGCGACTATTCGCAACGCCCCATGCGCAGAAGAGGATCGCGCTGACGCCCGCACAGCCTCCCGCGCCGGTGGTTCCTGCCCCGACTTTCAGCCTTTTCCGGTACTGATGTTGCTGCGGACGCATACTTGCTGTGCTGACGACTCCCAAAATCGCTATATGTGGCAGATAAGAGACTGCCGAGAAAGTGATTTCCGCTATATGTGGCACTTTCCTTCGCGAAGATGCCCCCATACCTTCGATTTCGTACCCTCTAACAGCTCTTGCCCGCGGAGAACTGCCACATATAGCGCAAATCGATTTTGCGGAACCGGACAATCTGTCACATATAGCGGGAATGGCGTGCTAGACTAATGGTTCGTGCCCAAAAGGCACACCTTGCGGATGTAGTTCATCGGTAGAACGAAAGCTTCCCAAGCTTTAAAGGCGGGTTCGACTCCCGTCATCCGCTCCA
>OKUQ01000880.1_pt1 | contig 15375 bp, 11 predicted proteins | sample 1606811 | NCBI WGS metagenome assembly OKUQ01 (sample SAMEA3882546, study PRJEB24775) | human gut metagenome | biome: human-associated habitat; feature: intestine environment; material: feces | place: Netherlands | collected 2009/2010
ACCGGAAAGGCGGGCCTCGCGCTGCGGATTGTTTTCAAAACCAAGCCCGGCCCCGGCCTGCGGTGACGTTGCTGATGGTTCTTGGGCATCGCTTGCTGGCGGGATTCCTTTGCTGAAATAGACTTGGCCGAAAGGGCCGCTGGTCCCGATCGCTGGTTCGCGTTTTGCGTGAACTCCGCGCTACTGTGGGACAGTTAGGCTTCTGTTGTTGGACCCGCTACATCTTCCCGGCCCAACATCGCCCGTAGCTTCTCAAAGCTTTCCTCGCTCAGGCAGTGCTCCATGTGGCAGCCCTCTTGCGAGGCAACCTCGGACGATACACCTGCGTCCTCTAGCAGCCTCACAAAAAAGCAATGGCGCTCCCACATTTGGCGGGCAACCTCAAGACCGCGTTCCGTCAAATGTACATCGCGTTTGCCCATCTCCACGTAGCCGGTGCTCTCCAGGGCCGCCATGGCTTTAGAGACGCTCGCCTTGGTTACGCCCAGGTATTCGGCGACGTCGATCGATCGAACGATGCCCTGGCGCTCCGAGAGCACATAAATAGATTCGAGATAGTCTTCTCCGGATTCACGCAGGGCCATGGGCCGCCTTTCGCGATGATTGCTAGTTAGCCTTTGGATACTTTCCACGGCTAACTTTACCGCAAAAGTTGCCCATGTCTTACTACTTTGTCTAAAAGTTAGCCGTGTTTCACAAAACGTGCGGGACGAAAACAAAATGGAGACGCCCTGCAAGGAGTGTCCCCAAGTGCCGATTCCGCAGCTATAGCAGCCCAAAGTGCTTTGCGGCGTTGTAAATCCCATCGTCGTCCACGGCGGTCGTCACGTAGGTCGCCGCGGCCTTCACCGTGTCCTGCGCATTACCCATGGCCACGCTTGTGCCCACGGCGGAAAACATCGACAGGTCGTTCTCGCCGTCGCCAAAGGCAATCGCCTCGCTCGCATCGACACCCAGGCGCTCCAGCGTCGCCGCCACGCCCAGGTCCTTGCCGCCGTTAGCAGGAATAATGTCGCAGAACAGGTCGCACCAGCGCGTAGTGAGTGAATGCGACACCGCATCAGTCACGATATGCTCGTCGGTCGGATCCACAAAGGCGCAAAACTGGTAGACCGGTGCGTCAAAGGCATGCTCAAACGGCTCCTCATGGTAGACGATCCCCGCGTTGTTGCCGGCCGTCACCACGCGCTCGGACAGGCGGTTCACAAACGAGTTCTCGCCCTGCATGCACAGCGAGTCGTAGCGCCCCTGCGCTACCTGGTCAACAATCACCGCAACGTCGTCCGGATCAATCGGACAGCTACGGTAAACGCCCTCGGCATCAAAGCAGTGCTGGCCCGAAAGCGTAATGTACGCATCCCAGCCCAGGTCGAACAGCCAGTCCGGCATCTGGTAGGTCGGGCGACCCGTGGCGATCACGCACGCAATCCCCTGCTCGTGAAAGCTGTCGAGCACCTGCTGCGCCGACGCCGGAATCCGGTGGGTCTTAAAGCTCAGCAGCGTGCCGTCGATATCGAAAAACGCGGCTTTGATCATCCTCGTCTACTCCTCGCCCTCGAGCTTTTCGCTCGCCTCGAGCCACGCCATCTCCAGCTCGTCCATGGCGGCGTGAGCCTCGTCGATCTTTGCCTGCTGCTCGCCCAGCGCCGTGTAGTTAGTGGGGTCGACCTGGGCCATGGCGGCCTCGGCTTCCTCAACGCGGGCGCGCTGCGTCTCCATCTTGCGCTCGAGCGAGCTCACCTCGCGGCGAAGCTTCTGACGCTCGGCGTTGGACAGGCCGTTGGGCTGACCGCTCGACTTGGGCTTTTCGGCCGCAGCTGCCGCGGCACCGGTGTCAAACGTGCCGGTCTTGGCGCTCGGCGCGCCCACGGGCTCGCCCTCGGCGGTGGCGTTGCACAGGCGCAGGTACTGGTCCACGCCACCGGGCATATGCGTCAGGTGGCCGTCGAGCAGCGCCCACTGCTGGTCGGTCACGCGCTCCATCAAGAAGCGGTCGTGCGTCACCAGGATCAGCGTGCCGGGCCAACCGTCCAGCAGATCCTCGACAATCGCGAGCATGTCGGTATCCAGGTCGTTACCGGGCTCGTCCAGGATAAGCACGTTGGGCTCGTCCAGAATCGTCAGCAACAGCGACAGGCGACGGCGCTGGCCGCCCGAAAGATCGCCGATGCGGCTCCAGAGCTGCTGGGTCGTAAAGCCCAGGCGCTCGCAGAGTTTCTCGGGCGAAGTCTCCTTGCCGTCGATGACGTAGTACTTCTTATAGTTGCTGAGCACCTCGCGGATCGTGTCGCCCATGTAGGGCTCGAGCTCCTCGAGCTGCTGCGACAGCACGCCAAAGCGTACCGTCTGGCCAATCTTCACGCGGCCGCGCGTGGGCGCAATTTTACCCTGGATCACGTCAAGCAGTGTGGACTTACCGGCGCCGTTCTCGCCCAAAAGTCCATAGCGGTCGCCCGCTCCGATGAGCCAGGTCACGTCGGAAAGTACCTGCTTGGGCGCGCCGTCGGTATCGGCATAGCCGGCATCCACGTCGACCACATCGATAACCTGCTTGCCCAAGCGGCTCACGGCCAGGCGTTTGAGCTCCAGCTCGTCACGCACGGGCGGCACGTCGGCGATCAGCTCGCGGGCGGCATCCACGCGAAACTTGGGCTTGGTGGAACGAGCCTGGGCACCGCGGCTCAGCCACGCGAGTTCCTTGCGCGCCATGTTGCGACGGCGCTCCTCGGTAACGGCGGCCATGCGGTCGCGCTCCACGCGCTGCAGGATGTAGGCCGAGTAGCCGCCCTCGAAAGGATCGACCTGGCCGTCGTGGACCTCCCACATGCTGGTGCAGACCTCGTCCAAGAACCAGCGGTCGTGCGTGACCACGAGCATGGCGCCCTGACCGCGCTGCCAGCGGGCCTTTAAGTGACGCGCGAGCCAGTTGATGGTGCGCATGTCCAGGTGGTTGGTGGGCTCGTCGAGCATGAGCACGTCGTAATCGCCGATCAGCAAGCGCGCGAGGTCCACGCGACGGCGCTGACCGCCCGAAAGCTCGCCCACCGTGCCCTCCCAGGGCACATCGCTAATAAGGCCAGCCAGAATCTGGCGCGTACGCGGACTCGACGCCCACTCGTACTCGGGGGCGTCGCCCACAACGGCATGATGCACGGTATCGGTATCGACCAGGTTGTCCTTTTGGCCGAGCAGACCGATCGTCGTGCCGCGGCGGTGCGTCACGCGTCCGTCGTCGGGCTCCAGCGTGCCAGCGAGCACGCTCAGCAGCGTCGACTTGCCGTCGCCGTTTTTACCGACAATACCAATGCGGTCGCCCTCGCCCACGCCGAGCGTCACGCTATCGAAAATATGCTTGGTGGGAAACTCTAGGCTGACGGAATCGCATCCCAAAAGAATCGCCATATGCCCTGCTCCTTCGTAGAAATTCAACGTTGTCCATGATAGCAGCGAAAAGGCGGGCCGCACGCGACACAAAAAGGCGGGCCATCTCCCGCAAGAGATGACCCGCCTCTCCAATCAGTCCCGCGGCAACCGTGGCCGCCGCGGGCCTCAAGCATGTCCCGGACTAGGAGAACATGCCGGTGAGGTAATCATTCAGCCGCTTATCCTTGGGCCGTTGGAAAATCTCGTCAGTCTCGTCGTACTCGACCATATCGCCCATGTAGAAGAACGCCGTGCGGTTGGACACGCGCGACGCCTGCTCCATGTTGTGCGTCACGATGACGATGGCGCGGTCGGCAACGATCGACGACATGAGGTCCTCGATCGCCAGCGTCGAGATGGGATCGAGCGCCGAGCAGGGCTCGTCAAACAGGATCACGTCGGGGTTGAGCGCCAGCGTGCGCGCGATGCACAGACGCTGCTGCTGGCCGCCCGAAAGACCCAGACCCGACTCTTTGAGCTTGTCCTTGACCTCATCCCATAGCGCAGCGCGACGAAGGGAGTCCTCGACCAGCTCATCCAGCACAGCGCGATCGCGCACGCCCATGCCGCGCGGACCATACGCGACGTTGTCGTAGATGCTCATGGGAAACGGGTTAGGGCGCTGAAACACCATGCCCACACGCTGACGCAGGCGGCAGATGTCGTAGTCGCCCAGGATATCCTGGCCGTCGAGCGCGATCTTGCCCTCGATGCGGCAGTCCTTGATGCCGTCGTTCATGCGGTTAAAACAGCGCAGCAACGTGGACTTTCCGCAGCCCGAAGGCCCGATGAACGAGGTGATCTGCTTGTCGCGAATCTTGATATTCACGTCTTTGAGCGCATGATGGTCGCCATAGAACAGGTCGAGGCCCTCGACGTCGATGCGCGTCGGCGAGGCCGCAAGATCCTCTGCCGTGGGGCGAGTCGCATCCCCAACCTCGCGCTCGTGCGCGGCCTCGGCCTGCGCTTTCATGAGTTCTTCAAGCTCCGTGGGCTCCACAGCCGCAGCAGCCGTCATACCGCATACCTCCACATCGATATCAATTCAGCAGTATCGATAGTAGGAATCGCGGCTCATATGCACGTGAGCGCATTGTCAAGTGTTTGTAAGGGCGCCTACGCTACGTGGCGGGCAACTCGATAGTAAAAACGGTATGCTCGGGCGTCGATTCACATGCAACGGTACCGCCGTGCGCGCATACGATCTCCTTGGCGATGGCAAGCCCCAGTCCAGCGCCGCCGCGATTGGTCGCACGCGCCGCATCCAGGCGATAGAACTTCTCAAAGATCACCTTGAGCTTTGCCTCAGGGATGGGATCGCCCTGATTGATAAAGCGCACGCGCACGCCACCGCCGTCCCGGCGTCTGGCCTCGATCGTGATGGTCGAACCCTCATAGCTATAGGCAATAGCGTTTTTCATGATGTTGTTGAACACGCGAGCCATTTTGTCGCCATCCACGAGCACCGTCAGGTCCTCGCGAATATCAACTTGGACTTCCTTATGCTGCTCGTTGAGGATGGGATAGAACTCGTCAGCCACCTGAGCCAGCAGCAACCCCAGATCAACATAGCCGCGCGTGAGCACGATATCGTGGAAGTCAAAGCGCGTGATATCGAAGAACTCTTCGATGAGCGTATCGAGCCGGTGCGCCTTGTCGAGCGCCACGCCCGTAAAGTGCGCACGTTGCTCAACCGGCAGCTCGGGAGCCTCTTGCAGCAGCGAAAGATAGCCCACCACACTGGCAAGCGGGGTGCGTAGGTCATGTGCCAAGTACGTGACCAGATCGTCCTTGCGATGCGACTCGTCACGCAGAGCTTGCTGCACCTTGCGCTCACGGTCACGCACGCGGTTAAGGGCGCCCTCGACCTCCAAGAAGTCGCCGTCGATGTTGTCCCAAGTGTCGGGGTGATCGATCAGGCGGTCCTGGATACGAGCCGCGAGCACGCGGTCGGCATGCTGCTCGCCCTGTTCGTAGCCCTGGTAGTACAGGGCGCGACCGCACAAGAACAGCACACACACGGCAAGCGCCAGCACAAAGCCAAGCATGTTGAATACAAAGCCGGCATCGAACAACACCGGCCCTTCGATGCCGCCGAGCGCCATGGCGCCAATCGCCAACGTCATGGCCCACGCGGCGCCGCCAATCACCACGCAGCGGCACACGATCTCAAATCGATCGATCAGCAAAAAGCCGACAAGCAGCACCGCCAAGATTCCGACGATGTTGTCGATGCCAATCAGCAGCAGGCTCAGCAAAAAGAGCAGCACCGTTGCAAGCGCGCGATTGTCGACGACCGACCTCACGTATTCAAAGAGTCGATCGGGCACCTCGAACGCTTGTCTATCGTCTTTTGTCATATCAAGATCCTCACAAGCGAAAAGCGTTATTCGATGATGTAGCCGACGCCCCAGACGTTTTTGATAAAGCGCGGCTTTTGTGCGTCGTCGCCGATCTTTTCGCGCAAGTGGCGAATGTGCACCATCACCGTATTGTTGGAGCCGGGCATAAAGTCCTCGTTCCACACCGCGCGGAACAGGTCCTCCACGGCCACCACGCTGCCGCGATGCTCGACCAGATACAGCAAGATTGAATACTCGGTGGGTGTGAGGCGTACCGGTGCACCGTCCACCGTCACGGAACGAGCGTCGCGGTTGATCTCCAAGCCGTCGAGCTGAATGGTCGGCGATTCGGCCGCCTGTGCACGGCTACCGTAGCTGGTGTAGCGGCGAAGCTGAGCGTGCACACGCGCGATGAGCTCCAGCGGACGGAACGGCTTAACCACGTAATCGTCCGCGCCAAGCGAAAGGCCCCCGATCTTGTCTTGCTGGGCATCGCGCGCCGTCAGCATGATCACGGGATAGGTATGGCTGGAACGGATCGTACGCAGCAGCTCAAACCCATCGATATCGGGCAGCATGACATCCAGCAGCGCCAAATCAAACTCCTGCTCCAAAATCGCCTTGGCAGCATCGGCCCCGCTATAGGCAATCTGGACATCAAAGCCCTCTTTTGTAAGGTAGATGCCAACCAAGTCGGCGATGGCCTTCTCGTCATCAACTACCAAAATGCGCTCGTTCATGCGTGCTCCTCTCGCGCTCCATTATGCCCGAGGCGACGCACGCCACACACAACAAGCGTGGGTGATTAAGTCGGCCTTAAGCACCCTTGTGCCCGTTCGGGTGCGGATGTGGGCCACGCGCGCACGCGATGATCGCCGACACCGGCAAACGATATACTCTTGTTCCAGAAGAGACCATCCCGTCGAAAGCGAAATCCGTGAAGTCCCTCACCTCTTTTGCAAAGCGCTCAGCCCAGCTTGCCGCCGGCTTTGTCTGCGCTATCGCCCTTGCCGCTGGCGTGCCCACCGTCGCCGGCGCCCAAGTGCTCACGACCGACAATGTTTGCGGCAAAACCGCTGATGCGCGCGGCATCACGGCCGAAAACCTGCCCGATATCGATGCGACCAATGCCCTCGTCATGGGCAAAGACGGCACCGTCTACTATGCCCGCGGCGCCGATGAGCAGGTCAAGATTGCCTCGATCACCAAGGTCATGACCGCAATCCTAACCGTCGAGAATTGCAAGATGGACGAGAAGGTCACGGTGAGCAACGCCGCAGCCACCGTGGGTAATTCGACCGCTGGCTTGCTCGAAGGCGATGAGCTTACCGTGGAGCAGGCACTGCGCGGCCTGATGATTCCCTCGGGCAACGATGCCGCCATCGTGCTCGCCGAATATGTGGGCAAGAAGATCGACCCTAAGACCAAAGACGCCGAGGCCACATTTGTGAAGGCCATGAACGAGCGCGCTAAGAAGCTCGGCTGCACCGGTACGCTTTTTGAAAACCCGCATGGTCTGGACTTTGATGAGTGGGCTGGCGATATGCACTCAACCGCACACGACGTAGCGCTGATGATGCAGGAGGCCATGAAAAACGACACGATCCGCGAGGTCGTAGCGAGCGAGGATTCCTGGATCGAGGTCACGGGCGCCGACGGCACCGACCATTCGCATTCCATGGACACGCATAACTATTTGCTGGGCCAAGATGGCAACATCGGCGGCAAGACCGGCACCACCGACGACGCGGGCTATTGCTTTACGAGTGCCTACAACCGCGATGGCGACGAGATCTACACCGTCGTTTTGAACTCCACCACCACCGACCAGCGCTTTACCGATACCGCCACCCTTGCCAATTGGTACTACGGTCACAAGGCGACGGTCGCGATCGCCAACACGCAGGAAAAGACCGCCAACGGCAACCCGCTCATGGCACGCATTAGCCAGACAGATTGGACGGACAAGACGATCGACGCCACGCTCGCCGATCCCACAGCGCAAGCGACCGTGTTTTCCCTTGCCGGCGAGGTGACCGAAAAGGTTAGCTACGACGATCTTTCGGGCACGGTGCATGTGGGCGACAAAGTGGGCAGCGTTACGCTCAAGCAGGACGGCACCAAGATCGCCGTCATGGACCTGGTTGCCGACGAGGAAGGCTCGGGGCCCAATCCCATCGAGTGGCTCCTTGTGAAGCTCGACCGCCTGGGCCGCCGCATCGACAACCGCCCGCTCACGGCAGAGAGCGAGACCGTAGCCAAGGCGCCCGAGGTGTAGGGCTGAGGGAACATTACATTTGCGATTGGAGAGGCGTCCAACGGGGCGCCTCTTTTTTAATACCTCTTAAACGGAATGCGTCAGAATCACCAAAGCGACATTGCTAGCCGTTTACCTTCGCTGTGTCTTTTCGGACCTTGAAAACGGGTCGCCGGGCATGCTAGTAAATCCTTTCGACCTCCTTGGTCAAGGCCCTGAACAGATCCCCGGCTGAGGGGTCTGCCCCAGGACACAGCGATTGCCAGGCACCCGTTTCTCCGATGGTGCCCGCACTCGTCATAACAAGATCGTCGCTCCGCCTGCGAATGGAGACACTAACGGAGCGGCCATTATGGAACCCATGGATATCGACTTTATTTATGCGCCCATCAGCTAGATAGCTGATCATGACATTGATGCTGTCACCATACTCCGGCAATTCGAAGCCGTGGGAATCCATCAATAGCTTCACATCCTGATGGTAAATGCGGGCCTCGACGACATTCTTGGGCATTTTCCCCGTCTTTGTTGGAGAGCAAAAGCTGATGCTTGGCTCCTCTTCGCTCATGCCTCGGCCAAACCTAAGCATGCACGGGCATACCGACTCAATGGTTCGCAAGGCGTCCGCCGCGACCTTTTCCTCGGTAAACATCTCCACGTCGATGCCGTTTTCTTCCATATAGGCACGGTTTTTACGTTGAAGCTCTAGCCGAGCCGCAGCCTCCCCATCTCCACGCTGTTCCCAATTTCCGGAGTCGGCGACATTTCGATCGAATGTAGAATCAACGGAACATGGCGCTTGCTGTTGAGTCGGATCACTGTCGCCGAGACGCCTTAGCTCGGAGCGTCTCATCAGTAGTGTCACAATATCAAACAGCCAACCAAATCCAAAAAGGCCAAAGGTAAAGAGATATAGAAAGAAGCTACCCCACATCCGTGCATACGCCCTATGAGCGCCCGACCACCCAAGAAGGAAGCATAGCAAAAGCGCCTTGTTTGCCCTGTCAACCGACGTAATCTCTCGAGTGAGAGATTTCTGTTCAGGCTTCGCCAAAGGTGTAACTTCATGCGATGAAACAGTAATTGAGGACGTCCTTGACGCCGAGCTCCGAGCGCCTGATTTAGCAACGGCGCGAGCGACATCCCCAACTCCGACGGTCGTTCTGCTGTATACGGCATTGTAAGCAGCCTTCTTCGGATTTTTGATCCACCCCATGCCCTTCTTACCATAGCCGGGGATTATCGCCCGCCTTACCGCGCGCTTCGCTCTGCCGGTCGTTCTTGCCTTGAGTGATGTCTTTAGATTCGGCTTACGCAGCCCGACCTTTACCATATTTCTACTCCATCCCCTCGGAACCCCACACCGGGGTGCACGAGCATGCCTGGGTCTCCCCGTTTTCAAGCGCCCCGTGTTTGCCTAATGTTCACGCCCTTTCGGACTCTAATCCCCAGCCGCCATTCTTGATAATAAAAAAGGGCCCCAAATGGGACCCTTCTTCAAAGTCATACTGGCGGAGAGCTGGGGATTCGAACCCCAGATGCCCTTTTGGGGCATACTCGCTTAGCAGGCGAGCACCTTCGGCCTCTCGGTCAGCTCTCCGTAACAGCCGTTCTATAGTAACCAAACAGCCGAAGTTGGGCAAGGGGAATTTTGAGGCGTTTCCTCTTTTACCTCTCTTTTACCAGTAAACGTCTCAGTCAATCATCTCAACCTGTAACATCTGCAGGCCGTAATCCCCTCCAGATGTTACAGATTGAGACAAAGATACAAGAACGGCCCCAGCGACAGCGCGGACAGCCCATTCTTTATTAGTCCTCTCGAACGGTCTCCAACAGATAATCGCGCATGTACGGAATTGCAAACGAAACACAGCCATAGCCCGCGGGCTCAATCAACCCCGCATCGATCAGACGCTTGCGATATGACCCAACTTTGTTCGCCGACAAACCCATCTTCTTGGCGATATCGCCGTTGGCGATATCGACGCCCTCGCATTGAGCCATCGCCGCGAGATACTGAAACTGCCGTTCCGACACCCTGCGCAGCGCTGGGGCAATCACCATAGCATTAAAGCTATCAAGAGCCGCCTGGATACCCTTACGAGCCGCCTCTTCGCTCACGCTCTCCGCCCCACTGCGCGCAGCAACCTGCCAAGCGTAATATCCGACCAGCTGGACCATAAAGGGATAGCCTGCCGAAGCTTTTGTTAATAGCACAGCGGCACCTTTGTCGAGCTCCTTGCCCGCTCGTCTCATCGTATCCTCAAACGATCCGCCAACTTCAAAATCGGAAAGCCGAGTAAGTTCAACATGTTTGGCTCGCTGAAGGAACGTCAACGTATCATCCACCACCACGCCATCTACCGATGTCGGCAGCCCGGCGAAAGCGAAAGCGACATTCGCTCCTTGGCGAATCAAGAGCTGCATCTCATTGCCTAGCTCGCGCATTTCCTCAGTTGAGGCATCCTGGATCTCGTCGAGCGTAATGAGCAGACCACCGCGCTTCGCAGCATCGTACATCGCCTCGCCCAGATGAGAGGCCGACTTCGACATCTCCATGGAGCCAAGGCTGACCCCTAAAATCGATGGGGAAATCGAGATTGATTCAAGACGAACGTTTCGCTGCAGAGCCTCGAGGATTCTATTGCAAAAACCAGCATTGGAGGCAACGTCAACGACCTCGAATCCTTTTTTGCGTGCAAGGTCACCCAATGCATTAAGGAGCACCGTTTTACCTGTGCCTCGGACGCCCGAGATGCGCATGAGTCGATCGGGGGCACCAGGACCATTCTCAAGAGCCTCGGCAAAGTCATCCAAAACAGTGTCCCGTCCGATAAGCTCAGGCGGATTCATGCCCGCCGTTGGCTTAAAGGGGTTAACAGCTTTCGTCATTCTGCCCTCCTCTGCTAGTTTTAACAACTTTAACAAAGTTTAGCAACTTTAGCAGAGTTTAACAGTTTTAGCAGGCTCGGCGGCTTTATGCCTTACCGATCCTGCCGGGTCCTCCCGCCCGCGCCGATACAAATAGCGCAGTGCGGCCCCTCTATATCGCCCCTACCCCAGCGAGCGACTGAGGGAGCCGAGCTCATCGTTGCCCATGGTGCGCCACATTTGGAAGATGCAGACGCGCGCCAGGAAAAAGAAGCCGTTATCGACCAGCTGCACGGCGGCATCCGCCAGCTGGTTGGTCACGGCGGACACGGGAGGCAGCTCGAGCCCGGCCTTACGGATGGTCTCAACCGCATCCTCGAACGTCGGCGGCTCATTGACGCCCATCTCGTTCATAAGGCCCTGCATTTCTTCCAGCGCGCTACCACCCGACTCCTCGCCGCGCGGCACGAGGCGGTAGCACGCCAACGCGAGCTCGAGCTGGTCGCAGTTCCAATAGGCAAACGCCAGACGATAGAACAGATAACCGATTGCGGAACGGTCACTGGCAATGCGCAGGCCGTGGCGCGCCACCTCGATAATCTCGTCAAAGCGCTCCAGGCGCGCCAGCACGTTGATGAGCGCAAAGTGCGACTGCATGGACGAGCGAGCCAGATCGTAAAGACGACGCACCTCGGGCAATGCCCGTTCAAAATCCTCCTGCTCGGCGTAATAACTGCAGATCTCGTGCTGGGCAAAGTACAGCGCATCGGGAGCACGCAAAATACGAACGGAGCGGTCTTCCTCCATTACCGGCAGCACCATGCGTACCAGCTGGTTGTCGCAAAACTGCGTCTGGACCGGACCCGTTGCCAAAAGCTCGGCAACGGCACACTTAGCCTCCAACTCCTCAACAAGACGGGAGAAGCCCTCAAACGCGCTTGCACGGTCAACTTTTGCCTGCTCGCGCAACTCAACGACGCGCGCCACATACGGGTCATCGTCCATCTCCATGACCTCGAGCTCATCAGCCGTATCGGCAAGCAGCAGGTCGCGCAACGCCGGCGGCAGCGAACGGTGGTCGTCACGCGGGCGAGCGTGAACCTCTGCAGGCTCAATCGCATCCGGCGCGTCCGACTCATATGCCTCAAGCATGCGCTTGCACGGCATATCGTCCATATCCATGCTCTCAAGATCCTTGGCGACAGGCACGCAATTGGCCAGATAAGCCGCACGCCCAAAGGAATATGTTGCAATGACGCGCTCGCCCTGCTCGCCGTCGGGAGCCGCAATCTGAACATAGCAGCGCGCAATGCAGGCACCTGCGGCAAAGCAAGCCGCTGCCAGCGTAAGCGCCACGCGCGCGTCGTGCTCCGCGGCCCAAATCACACGCGCGTTCTCGTCCAACTCGCGCCAGACATCCTCCCGGGCGTCGTATTCACGTTGTGGCATGGCATCCACGACAGAGTGCCCAAACCGAACGAGCATAATCCCCTCGGCAACGTTTGCCCGATAGGTATAGTCGAGCCGTGTGACCACGTTAAGCGCCTCGACGATACGCGCGAAGCGGGTGCGCACGTCCCACTCACCGCCCGGCTGGCAAGCCACCGTTCCCGGTTTGCCCCACGGGTTGTCGCTCGAGGCCGTATCGAGCAGTCGGGGAACATCGTTGGTCGTCTTGGCGATATGCCACGCGTCAAAGAGCGCGCAGCCCTCAAGGCTCGGTGAGGATGCCGCGGGGACCAATCCGGCCCCGATGCGCTCAAGGATGCCGGAGAGGCGGTTGAGACGGCACTCGATGGCAAGCAGTATGTCAATCTCGTCCTGGTCCAGCAGGCTACGATCAAAATTGAGATAGAACAGCTTTGAGCGGTCAATGCGCGCTAGGCTCATTTCGGACTTGGCAGCAATGGCGCGCAGGCGGGGCAAGTCGATCTCGCTCATCAGGGCGGCGGCATAACGCTCGATACCGCTCGGATTCTCGGCATGGTCAACACGATAAAGCAGCGTCTCGATAGCATCGGGGAGCGGTGCCGTGTCAAAGCCCAAAAACACCTCGACCGGCTCGGGCAACTTTACGAGTTTGATCTTGTCGACAACGTTTTGCATGCCTGCATCGAGACCGTCGACGCCCGCCGTGTTCGCAAGAGCGCTTTCGGAGTTGGCAAATATCACGTAGCGCAAGAACATCGAGGCCATGAACTCGCCGAAAGGAAGGGCGCGGGTCGAATTCCATGTCTCGTGGTCGGACTGCTCGCGCATGGGGCCTTCGGGAGAGCCGGCAGTTCGCGCACACGCGCGCATTGCACCGTTAGCTTCCCTCACCATAATCTCGCCAATACTGGAATCGGACTCGTGAAGGACCAGCTCCATGTCAGGGTCCTCGGGCAACGGTACTTCCCGAACAGGACGATCAACCTTATAAACCTTGCCCGACACGCTCACGTAGCCCAAGAGCGATATGTGAGTTTTGCCGACGAATTCGACGACATAGCACGACTCTTTGGGGTCCTCGCCAAAGACTTTCCAGACAACACCATATGAGCGCCCCGCAGGCTGCTCTGGCATCGATGGAAAACGCTTTTTGGGGTCGAGAAACCTGAGCTTGTATGTCGGACGCTCTGCCACGAAATATCACCCTGATCAGTCGTTGAAAGAAGGAGTGGTCGCGGATGGGCCGCGACACCTACTCGGAATCTTACACGAGTCGACAGGAAATCGTCCCTTTGGACGAAAGCACTCAAGCTGGCGTAAAAGAAAAAGCCCCCGTTGCCGGGAGCTTTAATCTCAAATGGTGCGGCGTATAGGATTCCGCGCATCCGCTTCGCGGATCCGCACCGGCTTCGCCCGCCTGCCGGCGCGCTCGCCCGCTCGCTACGGACGCTCCGCGTCCGCTTCACGCTCGCGCCTCGACCGAGGTTCGAATCCATGCGGTGTTGCCATAAAAGAAAAGCCCCCGTCGCCGGAGGCTTCAAGCTCAAATGGTGCGGCGTATAGGATTCGAACCTATGACGTTCTGATTCGTAGTCAGACCCTCTATCCAGCTGAGGTAACGCCGCAGCGCAAGACATATAAAACCACTTTAGCTTATTGGAGTCAAGCACAATCTCAAACTTTTTTGTGGAACGCAGTTTTGTCATGCTGCTCCGCATATACCGCCGTTCCCCGTACGATCGATTGGCTTTTCGATCACGTCAAACTTAGCATCAAGTTCCCTCAGGAGCGATCTCACCCGCTGGGCACAGTCATAATCGGCAAACGAGATGCTCAGCATGCGCGCGACCTGGTTAGAAGTCCCAACTCCATAGAACCGCTCAAGCGTCACAAGCCCCTCGTGCGTCACAAAGGTCTCGACCACATGCGGCGACTCCTCAAAGCACCATTGGGTCAACGGGCCCTCGCTCGCCTGCCGAACCACCAGGCCACCCATGCCAGACGGCTCACACGTTACAAGCAGGTACTCCCCGCCCTCGTCGCTCTCAAACAAAACCACCCGATCATCAAACAGCTCCATCGCGTCCCCTTTCTCTCGCTCTTATTTAGCAAAAGCATAGCAGGTAGATGGCTGTATACAGAACAGTTGTTCGTGTGTTTTCTATTGAGCTGTCCGCACGGCATGGTATGGACCTACGCACAAAATAGGGCGCCCCCGAAGGAGCGCCCTTGCATATCCCCTATGCAGCCAAGTTACGCGACCGGCTCGATCTTCTCGAGACCGCCCATGTAAGGACGCAAAACCTCGGGGATCGTGATGGTGCCGTCGGCGTTCTGGTAGTTCTCCAGGATGGCGGCCATGGTGCGGCCAGCCGGCAGGCCGGAACCGTTGAGGGTGTGCAGATAGCGCGAGCCCTTGAAGTTCTCGGGGTCGCGATACTTGATGTTGGCGCGACGGGCCTGGAAGTCGCCGCAGTTGGAGCAGGAGCTGATCTCCTTGTAGGCGTTGTAGCTCGGCAGCCAGACCTCGATGTCGTAGGTCTGACGGGCAGAGAAGCCCAGGTCGCCGGTGCACAGGCTAATCACACGATACGGGAGACCCAGCTGCTGCAGCAGGTACTCGGCCTCGGCGGTCATGCTCTCGAGCTCCTCGTCGGACTCCTCCGGCTTGGCAAACTTGACCATCTCGACCTTGTCGAACTCGTGCTGGCGGATGATGCCGCGGGTGTCGCGGCCCGCCGAGCCCGCCTCCTCTCGGAAGCACGGCGTGAACGCCGTGTACCACAGCGGGAGCTGGGCGCCATCCAGCACCTCGCCGCGGTGGAGGTTGGTGAGCATGACCTCGGCAGTGGGGATGAGGTAGAGATCTGGGTTCACGTGATAGAGGTCGTCCTCGAACTTGGGCAGCTGGCCCGTGCCGAAGAGGGTCTCGCGGTTGGTGATGACGGGCATCCACCACTCCTTGAAGCCCGCCTTGACGTGCATGTCAACCATGAAGCTGATGAGCGCGCGCTCCATGCGGGCGCCCATGCCGCCGAGCACGTAGAAGCG
>OKUQ01000885.1_pt1 | contig 15342 bp, 11 predicted proteins | sample 1606811 | NCBI WGS metagenome assembly OKUQ01 (sample SAMEA3882546, study PRJEB24775) | human gut metagenome | biome: human-associated habitat; feature: intestine environment; material: feces | place: Netherlands | collected 2009/2010
CCCACTCCTAGGGAAGTCGAGGACCAATATGGGAGACCTTAACTTATTAACGCAGACGGGTTTGAACTTATCTGCGATGGGGGAGTTGGAACTACTGCCAGCTCTCTTTACATTGCTACCTGACCGCAGCTTTGCTGCAAAGGATATAGCCGCAGGTAACACACTTTTTGACCTTAGACTACTTATGCTGAAGGAGTGCCTATGAAGTTTAACAATGCCTATTCCCAGATGTTTCCCGGCTACCCCGATGCCGTCAGCCTTCAGCAGGCTGCGGAGATGCTTGGTCTGAACCGCCATACAGTTGGGGAACTGATCCGTTCCCGCCGCCTGTTTGCGCTTAAAATCGGCCGCACCTACCGTATCCCGAAGCTGAGCGTGATCGAGTTCCTGCTCACCGGACAGAGCACCTTCCCGGCTGGAAATCCGCCGCTGGATGTGGTATGCTGTGGGTGCAGCAACGGACAGCACGCCTGTTGACCCAAAGGAGGTTTATGATGAAAACTACAGGGTCTGTCCAAGAGAAAAATGGACGTTTCTATTTCGTGATCAATCTTTATGATGCCAACGGCAAGCGGAAGATCAAGTGGATCTCCACAGGTTTGACCGTCCGGGGCAACAAGCGCAAGGCAGAATCCATGCTCCGGGAAGTATTGCTCCACTATGATGAGACCGGGGAGCTGCCCACAGGGCGGGGCGGAGCCTACGAAAAAGTAGATGCTAAAACCACCAAGCCTCTGCCGCAACCCCTCCAACCCGTCAGCAAGTCGGAGATGCTGTTTCTGGACTATCTCAACGAGTGGGTGCAAGTCCACAAGGCATCCATCCAGCCTGCAACCTTTATCAGCTACAATCGGATGATCACCGGGCGCATCACGCAGTATTTTGAGCCGCTGGGCTTGAAGCTGTGCGAGGTCACGCCGCAGGTGCTGGATGAGTTTCAGGAGAAGATCTTGCTGGAGGGCTACACCACTAACACGGTCATTCACTACCACGCCATCTTCGGTAAAGCGTTCAAGGATGCCGTCCGCAAGGACTATCTGGAAACCAACCCGATGCTGAAAGTTGACCGCCCGAAGAAGAACAGCTTCCGGCCCAACTTCTACTCCAAGGATGAAGTCCAGCAGCTGCTGGAAGTATCGCAGGATGACCCCCTGCACCTGTGCATCCTCATTACAGCCTACTACGGTCTGCGCCGCAGCGAGGTGCTTGGGCTGAAGTGGTCGTCTATCGACTTTGAGCGCAAGTCCATCACCATCAATCACAAGGTGACGGAACAGTTGGTGAACGGCAAGTACGTTCCTGTGGTCAGCGATGTGATGAAGAACAAGACCAGCTGCCGCACCCTGCCGCTGATCCCGGCTGTGGAAGAAGAACTTCTGAAGCAGAAGGAAAAGCAGCAGCTTTACCGCAAGCTGTTCAAGAAGAGCTACAGCACTGAGTATCTGGATTTCGTCTGCACCGATCAGGAAGGCAAGCTGATCCGCCCGAACTTCGTGACGGAGCACTTCGACTGGCTGCTGACCAAGTACGGGCTGAAGCACATCCGTTTCCACGATCTGCGCCACAGCTGCGCCAGCCTGATGGTGATGAACGGCGTATCCATGAAGCAGGTTCAGGAATGGCTGGGGCACAGCACCTTTTCTACCACCGCTGACATCTACGCACATCTCGATTACAAAAGCAAACAGGGGTCTGCTGGGGTCATTGCGAACCTTTTGGGAGAATCCAAACTCCCAAAATAGTTATGGATTTATCGTTCATGTATAAAGCATACTGTGATGAAGAAAAAGCGGTCTTTCTTTGCTTGATGCAAAAGAAAAAGTCGCAGGTTCGTTTGAATCTGCGACTTCTGGCGGAGATGGTGGGATTCGAACCCACGTGCCCGATTAAGGACAAAACGATTTCGAGTCGTTCTCGTTACGACCGCTTCGATACATCTCCAAGTATATTTTCATGGCAAATTTACGATTCGTATATCGCAAATCGGCCTTGAAACTTGGAACAGTTGCTGTTAGAATATTGTTAGAAAACGCATCGTTCAGGCAGGCTTTGAAGCCTGTCAGGACATCAAAATTGACGTTCCCTCGTGTTATATGGAGACATCCGGCGAAGCATCCACTTGGATTTCGAGTCACGCCTCTTCGACCACTTGAGTACTACTCCACGTTATGTTTTTGCCGGAAATTCCGGACTGTGTAGGGGCTTTGTCCTGCCTTGGGAGGCAGCCCCGGTCCAGAATAAACCTTATATAGTATAGCAAAAAAGTCTCCTTCCGTCAACACTTTTCTCCCCGGTACCGGGCCCGGTCTGCAGCGCAGGCCGGGCCTTTTTGGGGGTATTTTTTGCGAGGTGCAGAGGTTTTTGCAAAAAAGGGCTGGCTTTTTTGCGGTTTTTGAGTATAATATAGAGGATATCGTTCAAATTTGAAGCAAAAGGAGTTTTTGTTCCATGGCACAGGCAAAACAGGACATGGGGTCCGGCAGCGTAAAAAAGCTGATGCTGCAGCTGATGATCCCTGCCGTGGTGGCGCAGGTGGTGAACCTGCTGTACAACATCGTAGACCGCATTTACATCGGGCACATTGAGGGCATCGGCGCAGCCGCGCTCACCGGCGTGGGACTGTTCACCCCCATCCTCATGCTGCTGAACGCGTTCGCCATGCTGGTGGGCGCGGGCGGCGCACCGCGCACCGCCATCGCACTGGGGCAGGGGGACCGGCAGCAGGCCGAAAAGATCATCTCCAACAGCTTTACGGTGCTGATGCTCTTTGCAGTGGTGCTGACCATCGGCTTTTATGCGGGTGCGCCCGCGCTGCTGCGGCTGTTCGGTGCCAGCGACGCCACCCTGCCGTATGCGTTGAGCTACAGCCGCCTCTACATTCTCGGCTCGGTGTTCGTGCTGCTGGTGCTGGGCATGAATCCCTTCATCACCACCCAAGGCTTTGCCAAGACCAGCATGCTCACCACCGTGATCGGTGCCGTGATCAACATCATTCTGGACCCCATCCTCATCTTCGGGTTCGGGCTGGGCGTGCAGGGTGCGGCCATTGCCACCGTGCTCAGTCAGGCTGTGGGCGCGGCGTGGATCCTGCAATTCCTCACCGGCAAAAAGACGATCCTGCGCCTGCGCAAGGACTATCTGCGCCCGGAAAAGCAGGTCATCCTGCCGGTGCTGGCACTGGGCATCTCCACCTTTGTGATGCTTTCCACCGAGAGTCTGCTGTCCATCAGCTTCAGCTCCAGTCTGGCCCGCTACGGCGGTGACGTGGCGGTGGGTGCCATGACCGTGATCACCAGCGCCTCCCAGCTGTGCACACTGCCCATTCAGGGCGTGTGTCAGGGCGGCCAGCCGGTGATGAGCTTCAACTTCGGGGCCGGCAAAAAGCCCCGCGTAAAGGAGGCTTTCCGGTTCCAGCTGACCCTGTGCGGCGCATACACCTGCCTGTTCTGGCTGGCCATGATGCTGGCACCCGGGGCCGTGGCAGGCATCTTCACCTCCGATTCCGCACTCATTTCCTACACCACCTGGGCCATGCGCATTTACATGGCCGGCATTTTTGCCATGGGCTTCCAGATCGCCTGCCAGCAGAGCTTTATGGCGCTGGGGCAGGCGAAGGTCAGCCTGCTGCTGGCCTGCCTGCGCAAGATCATCCTGCTGATCCCGCTCATCTTTATTCTGCCCCACGTCGTGTCCGACCCGGTGTTCGGCGTGTTCCTGGCAGAGCCGGTCAGCGACATTCTGGCGGCCACCATCACTACCATCACCTTCTTTGCCCGGTTCGATAAAATTCTGGATCAGGGTGCGGCGCGGGTGTAACCGCTGCTTCCAGAGCCTGCAAACGTGCTGCGTGCGTTTGCAGGCTCTTTTGTTTTGCCGGGAGATGCTCCCTCCTCCGCTTGCCTGCATTCCGCAGGGCGGTGCCCTCGCCCGCTCCGCCCGAAACCCTGCCCGAAACCTTTTGAAACTGCTGTAAAGTCGTTCTTTTTTGTGTACAGGTTTGACCTGTTTTCCGTCTGCTTCCGGATTTTTGTGCAGGTTTGCCCTGTCATTCTGTCGCAAATTTTCAGCTTATTTTGTGCTCGTTCCACAAAATTGCCTACCCCCCCCCCCCCGAAAATTCAGCATTTTGCCTTGACATTCTCCACGGCACAGCACTATACTTGTGCCGTAAAGAGACGCCGGGCATGAAAATGCACGGCTATGTGTTTTTCTGCCCCGAAGTTCCGGGTTTTGCCGATTTTTGGTATCGTTCCCGGTAACGTTCACGTCTCTGTATGTTTTTTTGTTTGGAGGGTTTTGCAATGCGGAAAAATGTGAAAAAACAGCTTGCCTTGCGGGTGCTGTCCACAGCGGCTCTGGTGGCCATGGTCTCGTCCATCGCCACGGCGGCGTTTGCGGCAGAATACAATGTAAAAGACGGCAGTGTGGAGATCGTGGCCAAAGATGGTGTCCAGCGCATCACCCAGTGGGCGGATAAGGACGAAGGCACCTTTGTGAAGGATGAGAAGGGCTACATCAACAATCGTCAGGATGATGACATCATCCTGACCACCAAAAACAAAGACACCGGCGAGACCGAGACCACTTCCAACACCGTCACCATTGACGCCAAAGATGGCAACACCGCCAATGTGACCCTGCAGGATGTGCACATTGAGACGAAGTCCAGTTGGAATGACAGCGGCTCGGCACCCATCGAGATCAAGGGCAACGGCGACACCAAACTTGAGCTGAACGGCAATAATACCGTTCTCAGCGGCAGTAAAAACCACGCCGGTATTGAAAAAGCAGACGTAAACGGCACCGGCACCCTGACCATCAAGGACGATGTGAACGATGATGGCAAGCTGCTGGCAGGCGGCTACGAGGATAGTGCCGGTATCGGCGGCGGCTCATATCACGATGGAAAGAGTTATGGCAATACTTCCAACATTACCATCACCGGTGGTGATATCACTGCTGTCGGCGGTGTTTACGGCGCCGGTATCGGCGGCGGTTCCGATGAAGATGCATCGAATATCCGCATTGAAGGCAATGCAGATGTTGCCGCCTTTTCAAACAGTGGTGCTGGCATTGGATCCGGTTATTTTTCGAATGGCAACAGTGATATTACCATCACCGATCATGCCACTGTGGAGGCTGCTAGCGCTCATGGCTGTGGCATCGGTGGCGGTCTTCTTCATTATGGTAAAGACACTGTCACAATTTCTGGTAATGCATCGGTACACGCCGAAGCCCTAGACTCTGCAGCAGCCATTGGCAGTGAAAGGTCTTCTGCTACGGTTAACATCGAAGATCATGCTGACGTTACTGCCGTTAGTCATGGTGTTGCCATCGGCACCAATTATGGCCATGAGTATAATGGAGGCACCTCCACTGTGATCAATATTACCGGTGGAACAGTAAATGCTGTCACCAGTAGCAAGGACTCCAAACCCGCTATTGGCACAGTTTATGGCAATTTGGACCTTACGATCAACAGCTCTACCGGAAAAACGACCGTAAATGCCTACACGACCAGCAGTGACTCCCTACCTTTAATTGGCACCGGTCATTTCGACTCTTCAGGGAAATATAGCATCAGCCCATCTGAGGGCGCAGAATACAACGAGGATGGCTCTTCCAATCTGGGCGAAGACAATGCCGCTATCATCAATTCCTACTGCAACACTACTTTGAGCACTGACACTGACACTTTTAATCCGCCCGAAACACTTGATGATTATGCATTTCATGGCGCTGAGAAGCAAACCCTCTCTGACAAAGGTGACCTCACCAAGGTCGTCCACAACCGCAAGTACATGGAGGAGAACCCCAACATTGACACCAAAAAGCTGGAGGACGAGGACCTGCACGACTGGAAGCTGGTGGGCAAAGTCGTAGAGCCTACTACCGAAAAGGACGGCTACGCCGACTACATCTGCTCCATCGACAAGTGCGGGCAGACCAAACATGTGGTGCTGCCCAAACTGACCCCGGAACCCAGTGAACCGGATACGCCCAACAAGCCGGACACGCCCAGCACCCCGGACGTCCCGTCCACCCCGGAGGTGACCCCGGCAGACCCCGCCGTGACCCCGGATGCCCCTGCACAGGACGGCACTGCACCGGCTGACACTCCTGCCGCAGACACCACCGTAACCGCACAGAACGTGGCGCAGAATGCAGAGCCGAAAGCCGCTGCTGCCGCCGTTCTGCCCCAGACCGGTGCAAACTGGCTGGCGGTGGTGGGCACTGCCCTCAGCGGCCTGTTCCTGCTGGCCGCAGGCTTTGTGCTGGACCGCAAGAACCGCCGCATGAACTGATTAAAAGCCATCTTCTCCTGCTGTGCATTCCGCAAGCTGCACGGCAGGTTCCCCAAACAAAGGGGGCTGCTGCACAGCGTGCAGCAGCCCCTTTCTTTTATCGCTTTATTCCAGCTCTGCGTCGTCCGGGTGGGCGTCGGCTTCCAGCAGGGTCTTTTTGGTACGCAGCAGGTTCTGCGGGCTCACCGAGAAGCTGCGCAGGCCCATTTGCAGATACTGCACCGTGTTCACCGGGTTGCCCACGGCAAGGCCGCAGATGGTCACCGGCACGTTGCCGGCCTTTGCCGTCTCCATGACCATGGCGATGAGCTTTTTCATAGCCGGGCTGGCGGGGCGGTAATACCGCTCCGCGCTGGCCAGCTCCCGGTCGGCCGCGTGGGTGTACTGGGTCAGGTCGTTGGTGCCGATGACCAGAAAATCGCACCCGTGGGCCACGAATTCCTCCGCGGTCAGGCAGGCCGACGGCACGCTGAGCATGACGCCGAAGGGGGTCTTTTCGTTGAAGGGCACGCCCCGCTCCCGCAGGCTCTGGCGGCAGTGCTCCACGATGTGCATGGCGGCGTCCCAGTCCTCCACGTCGGTCACCATGGGGAACATCACCCGCAGGGGGCCCCGGTGGGCGGCCCGCAGCAGGGCACAGATCTGCGTTTCAAACTGGCGGGGCTGGCGCAGGCTGTTGCGGATGCCCCGCAGGCCCAGCTTGGAGGACTGCACCCCCTGATAGGCGTCCGCCATGGTGCGGTCGGCGCCAAAATCGAAGGTGCGCACGGTCACAGGGCAGCCCTGTGCCGCTGCAAGGCAGGAAGAATAGAAGTAGAACTGCTCCTGCTCGTCCAGAATACGGCCGGGCAGCATCATGTAGCTGCTGCGCAGCAGGCCCACGCCCCGGGCACCGGACTGCATGGCGGTGTCGATATCCTCCGGGCCAAAGCAGTTGGCCAGCAGCTCAAAGGCTGCGCCGTCCCGGGTGTAGCCGGGCTGGCGGCCCAGCACCCGCATTTCTTCGTTTTCACGCTGCAGCTCACAGATGCGGGCTTCTGCCTGCTGGCGGGCCGCAGCATCCGGGTCCAGGATGCACTCGCCCTTGGTGGCGTCCAGAATGACCGTGCGGCCGTCGCAGTCGTCCAGGAACTCCGGCCCCACCTGCACGATGCCGGGGATGTTCATGGCCCGGGCAATGATGGCGGCATGGCTCTGGCCGCTGCCCTCGGTGGTGACGACGCCCAGGATCATGCCGGAGGGCACACTGAACAGGTCGGTGGGCATCAGGCGGTCGGCGGCCAGGATCACCGGGTGGTCCAGTGCCAGCCACATGCGGGGCCGGTTGCCCAGAATGTTGATCACCCGGCTGGTGGCGTCCAGAATGTCCACGCTGCGCAGCTGCATGTAGGGGTTGTCCTTCATGTTGGCCAGCTGGTCGGCGTAACGCTGGCCCACCTTGTCCATGGCGGCAGCGGCGCTGATGCCCGCCTTGATGCAGAACCGCACCTCGTTCATCATGCCTTCGTCGTCCAGCATCATGCTCTGGAACTGCAGGATGGCCTGCTCGGTGGAAGCGGCCCGCTCTGCCATACAGTCCAGCTCGCTCTGGGCGGTGCGCACCGCATCTTCCAGCTGGCGCAGCTCCCGTTCCGGGTCAAAGGGCCCGGTGCTGAACGTTTCCACATGGCGTTCCAACCGGCTCACCTGCCCCAGCACAAGGCCCGGGGACGCAGAAACACCTTTACAGATCTTCATGTTCGGTCACCTCCGGCAGTTCCGGCGCGGTCAGGGCCTGCCAGACCAGCGCCTGCAAGAATGTATTGGGCAGCAGGGCTGCCAGCGCCGCCCGGCCCGCGTCCGCATTGCCCGCAAACAGCGGGGCGAACCCGGCCATGCGCGCCGGGTCGCATTTGTCCAGAAACGCCTGTCCCAGCGTCCGGGTGGTGTAGTACACCGTGGGGTCTACCCCCACGTCCTCGGCCACGGTTTCCAGCGGGGCAAGCTCGGCGTCCTTCATCCGGGCCAGCAGCAGGGCCGCGTCTGCGGTAAGGGTCACGGGGTATTTCTCCCGCACGGCCTTCTGCACCGCGTCGAACCGTGCCCGGAACGCGGCAGCATCGGCGCTGCTGTCCGGGCCGTTGTCCACGGCATAGGCGCAGCCCCGCACCCGGCCAAAGGCCCGCAGGGTGTCGTAGTAGCCCAGCTCCGCATTGCGGCGGGCGGTATCAGGGTCAAAGTGCAGGATGTCGCCCAGCTCCCAGTAGCTGCGCACCATGGTGGTGGGCAGACCGGTGAGGTTGGGGCGGGTGATGCCCACCCCCTCCAGGTCCACACACACCAGCTCGTCGGCACCCATCTTTTTGGCAAGGCCGGTGGGCATGTTGTCGCTGTAGCCGCCGTCCAGGAACTTGACCCCGTCGATGTCCCGCGCCCGCAGGGCAGGGAAGCAGGCCGCCGAGGCCATGAGGTAATCCTTCACGCGGCCCTGCGGGATCTCGTCCAGCGTCAGCTCCCGGGGCTTCAGGCCCCGCTGCTCCACCGTGACAAGGCCAAAGCGGATGTTGGCGCGGCGCAGCGCGTCCTCGTCCAGCACCCGTTCCACGATCTCTTCCAGCGGCGAGACGTCCATACCGCCGGCCTTCACCACACTGCGCAGAAAACTGTGCAGGGCCGACAGGTCGGCGTTTTCTTCGGGCAGCTCCATCACATCTTTGCTGCGGATGGTCAGCCACATATCCCGCGCCACCTCGTACAGGTCCAGCACGAACATGGCACCGTTCAGGCTGCCCACACTGGTGCCGGTGATGATCTGCGGGTGCCAGTCCAGCTCCATCAGAGCCTTCCACACGCCCACCTGATAACTGCCGCGTGCTCCGCCGCCGGCCAGCACCAGCGCTTTGCACGGAGTGGTTTGGTTTTCCATACTACCTGCCTCCCTGTCTGTCTTTGCTGAAATTATACCATATTTTCCGGAAAATTTCTCCCCGTTTTTTGGTTCCTCACGGCTTTTATACGGCTAAGATCCGTGGTATACTGGGCAGGAATCATCTTGAAGGAGGAACTTTGCCCCATGCGCTGCAAGCAATGGATCTTTGATATGGACGGCACCCTCACCGACAGCATGACCGTGGTGTGGCGGGGTGCCCCGCTGGCGCTGCTGCAGCGCTATGGCCGCACGCCCAAAGCAGACCTGAACGACGTGCTGCTGACCATGGGCATGGCCGACGGTGCCCGCTACCTCATCCGAGAATACGACCTGCCCCTGACCGAGGCGGAATATTACGACGTGATGCGGGACGTGATCGCCCAGCTGTACGAAACGGTGGACCTGAAGCCCGGTGTGCGCACCCTGCTGGCAAAGCTGCAGGCCGAGGGGGCCCGGCTGTGCCTGTGCTCCAACACCTGGTCCGACCAGTGCCGCACCGTGCTCACCCGGCTGGGCATCGCGGACTATTTTTCCTTCATCGTGGAGGCGCAGGGCGTGCTGCACAAGAGCCGCCCGGAGGTGTTCTTCGAGTGCATGCACCGGCTGGGCGGGGCCGACCCCGCCGCCTGCGCCGTGTGCGAGGACGCCATTTACGCCGCCGACACGGCCCACAAGGCCGGGTTCACCGTGCTGGGCGTGCAGGACGCCGCCAGTGCCGACGATGCCCCTGCCATGGCGCAGGTGTGCGACCAGTTCCTGCCGGACTGGACCGCACTGGACTGGACAAAGATCTGAGAAATTTTTCCGCAAAAACACGCCGGTGTTCCCGCTGTGGGAGCACCGGCGTGCTGTTATTTCAGGCTGTATTTCTGCTGCTGCACCCATTGCTGGAAGGCGTCCCGCACGGCACCCTCCCGCCCGCGGGGGATGGAGATGCGGGCCCCGCTGCGCATGCGCAGCTCCCCGGCAGAAAGCAGGTCCGCCTCAGCCAGATTGACCACATAGGAGCGGTGGGGCTGCAAAAAGCGCCCATCCGCCAGCAGAGGCTGTGCCACCGCAGAAAACGGCACCCGCAGCGACAGGGTGGGCACGTCCTCCCCGCTGGTGAGGTGGAAGTGCACGATGTGGTGGGTGCACTCCAGATATTCGATGCCCGCATAGGGCAGCGCCCGCAGGCCCTCGGCGGTGTTCACCGTGACGGACGGGCCGTATTCCGGCTCGGTGGCGCGGGCCAGCAGGGCCGAAAGCTCCCGCTGGCGCACCGGCAGCAGCAGATATTGCAGCGCATCCACCTTGTAGGCGCTGTAAGCGTGGGCCGTGGTGCGGGCCACAAAGGCCAGCGGGGCCCGGCGGCCCCGGCGGCGCAGCTCCCCGGCAGCCGCCAGCCCCACCGGCGCAGCCGAGCCGGAAAGCTCCAGCAGGTACAGGTCGTACCGCACGCCCTCCCCGTCCTTCCGCAGCAGGGCGTCGGTGTCCGGCAGGTGTTCCACGATGCAGGCGTCCGCTCGCCGGGCAAAAAATTCCATGCACTGGCGTTCCAGCCCGCTGCGCAGGCCCGCGTCCGGGCTGCACACCGCAATGTGAAAGATCACAGGATCCCTCCTCTTCAAACCCGCCCTTGCATTTTGCGCGGTGCGGGGGTATAGTAATCAAAAAACAACAAAGGAGACGCCGCCATGTCAAAGCCCCTTGTCAGCATCATTCTGCCCGTGTACAACGCCCAGAACCACATCGCCCGCTGTCTGGAGAGCATCTGCGCCCAGAGCTGGCAGAACATCGAGGTCATCGTGCTGAACGATGGCTCCAAGGATCAGAGCCTGCCCGTGTGCGAAGCGTTCCGCGCAAAGGACGAGCGCATCGTGCTGGTGGACAAGGCCAACTCCGGCGTGTCCGACACCCGCAACCTGGGCCTGAAGCTGGCCAGCGGCAAGTATGTGCAGTTCGTGGACAGCGACGACTATATCGACCCGGACTTCACCGAGCATCTGGTCACCGCTGCCGAACAGAACAACGCCGACCTGGTCATCGCACCTTACAAGATGGTGATCCCCGCCGGGGCCACCAAGCCGGAACAGGTGCTGGACAAGCTCCAGGACGAGCTGGGGGTCATGACCGTGGCCCGGCCCCCGGAGGTACGGGAGTACGGCTTTCTGCCTGCCGGGGTCTACACCCAGGACGAGTTTGCCCGGCATCTGATGGACAAGCCTGCCTCTTATTTTTACGGGGTGCTGTGGAACAAGCTGTACCGCCGGGACCTGCTGGTGGACCACCAGATCCAGTTTACCAGTGAGGTGCGGTGGGCCGAGGACCTGGTGTTCAATATGCAGTACCTGGAGTACGCCAACGTGCTGGTGTCCATCCCGGAGGCAGGGTACTACTATGTCCAGAACCCCCAGAGTATCTGCCACACCCAGATCAACCCCGCCACCATCGTGCAGAACAAGATCCAGGTGTTCCGCTATTACAAGGACCTGTACACCCGTCTGGGCATGTACGAGCAGGTGCGCCCGCAGCTGTACAAATTCCTGGTGGATATTGCGGAGAGCACTTACCCTTCCGGCCCCTTCAAGGAGGTCATCGACGAGGCCAAGGCCTACTGGAAGGACGCCCGCGAGGACGTGCAGACCCGCACCGCCGAAGCGCGCGAGCGCTGGAACGACATGCGGGAGGAGCTGCGGGAAACGGCGCAGGAACGCAGTGCCGAGTGGAAGGCCCGGCACGACAGCGACCCCAAAGAATAAGCAAAAGCAACAAACGGGAAGCCGCAGGAGCTTGCACGCTCCGGCACGGCTTCCCGCTTTTTTATGCGATGTTCAGCGGCCGGGTGCTCAGCAGCCGATGGCGGCGCACTTCTTGGCCAGCCACTCGCGCTCCTCGTCGTTCAGGCGGGGTGCCAGCTTCTCGAACACCTGACGGTGGTAGTTGTTCAGCCAGTCCAGCTCGTCCTTGGTCAGCACACCGGGCACGATGGGAGAAGTGGCGATGGGCACGAACATGATCGGCTCAAAGCCCAGGAAGGTGCCGTACTGGTTGTCGGCCTTGTGCACGCACACCAGCTCGTTCTCGATGCGGATGCCCACCAGATCGGTCTCGTACACGCCGGGCTCGTCGGTCACGATCATGCCCGGGCGCATCAGGGTGGTGTTGCGGCCGTTCAGGGCGTGGGGGCCTTCGTGGACGTTGCCCACAAAGCTGACGCTGTGGCCGGTGCCGCAGCGGTAGTTGATCAGGTGCTGCCACAGCGGTTCACGGGCGATGGTGTCGATCATATGGCAGTCGCAGTAGTCCAGCCAGACCGCCTTGGCGATGTCGATGTGGCACTGCAGGGTCCAGGTGTAGAACTTGCGCTCGTCCTCGGTCAGCTCACCCAGCGGGTAGGTGCGGGTGATGTCGGTGGTGCCGTCCATATAGGTCGCGCCGCTGTCCACCAGCAAGAAGCCCTTCTTCTCGAGCTTTGCGTGGTCTTCCTCGGTGGCGTGGTAGTGCATCATGGCGGCGTTGGGGCCGTAAGCTGCAATGGTGCCGAAGCTCTCGGTCAGGAACTTGTCCTGTGCGCTGCGGTACTTGTGCAGAATTTCGTCGATGGTCAGCTCAGTCAGCTCTTCGCCGGCGGCCAGACGGTTCTCCAGCTCGATCTGGAAGCGCACCATAGCCACGCCGTCGCGGATGTGAGCTTCGCGGGTGTGAGCCAGCTCGACTTCGTTCTTGACGCCCTTCATGGGCAGCAGGGGGTCGGCCTCGTCCTTGACGGTCAGAGCCGGGTTGGCCTGCAGGGTCTGGTAAACAGCGTAGTTGACGGAAACGGGGTCGGCCAGAACGGTCTGCTCTTCGGTCTGGGCGGCGAGGAAGGTAAGCACATCGTCGTACTCAGCCAGCTCCACGCCGTTCTCCTTCAGCTCCGCAGCAGCCTCAGCGCTGACGCGGGCGGTGTCGATGAAGAGCGTCGCCTTATCGGGGGTCACATAGCAGTAAGCCATTGCATAAGGGGTGCATTGAATGTCCATCGCACGCAGATTGAGCAGCCATGCCAGATTGTCCAGCTTGCCCACCAGCTGTGCGGTGCAGCCCAGCTCAGAGAGCTTCGCACGCAGCTGGCCCAGCTTCTCGGCAGGGGAGAAGCCTGCGTACTCTTTCGGCAGGAGCCATGCCGGGGTAGCGGGCAGGGCGGGACGGCCCTCCGTCCACAGCTCGTCCTCGAGGTTCAGCAGCTTGATGGTGCCTTTCTTGGCGTCCAGTTCTTTCTGCAGGCTGCGCACCAGACCGCAGGAAGCAGTCAGGCCGCAGAGGCCCAGCTTGCCGCCCTCGGGCAGGACTTTGCCGCAGTACTGCTCGGCAGTCGGCACGCCCGGCTCGCCCATCCGCATCAGCTGGATCTCCGTGCCAGCGATCTCCTTCTCGGCCTGCACGAAGTAACGGCCATCGGCCCAGACAGCGCTCTCGGTCATGGTGACGACGAAGTTGGAGTTCTCGCCGTGGAAGCCGGAGAAGTAGGTCAGGGCAGTGTAGTGGTCGGGCATATACTCGCTGGCGTGCGGGTCTCCCACCGGGATGAGGTAGACGTCCACGCCGTTTGCCTTCATGGCCTCGCGCAGGGCGGCCAGACGCTCGGGAACGGTATTCATGCTCATGTCAAAAAGCCTTCTTTCTTTATTCTGCCGGAAAAACGTCCGGCGGCGATGGTTTGCCGGGTCTATTGTATCATTCTGCGCCACAGAATGCAATTCATGGGCGGCGTTTTGACTTTTCGCGTTTTTCCGTGTATGCTAGGGTCGGAAGCTCTTTATAGAATGGAGGCGTTTTCATGGTATTTTCCATCATCATGCTCGTCTGCCTTATCGTCTGTGTTGGCATCGACTATCTGAGCCTGAAACGCATCGAGCGGAACGGCGCCCTACTGGGCGTCACGCTGCCGCAGAATGCCGCCGAGCTGCCCGAAGTGCAGGACATCGTACAGCGGTATCTGCGCCGACTGCGCACCATCTGCCTGCTCTGTGCCGCTGTGAGTGTCGGGCTGTTTTTCGCGCCCAATTCGCTGTTTTATGTCACGGTCTGGGTCTATTTCTTTTTCGGAAGTCTGGCCCTGCCGTATCTGCCCTGTCTGTGGGGGAACCGCGCTCTGCAAAAACTGCGGGATGCCCACGGCTGGCCTGCCGCGCCCGAGGACGCCGCATGGAAATACGGTCTGCTCTATTATGACCCCGACGACAAGCGCATCTCCGTTCCCAAACGTATCGGCAAAGGAAGCGCTGTCAACCTCGCCACCCTCCGGGGTAAAATCGCTATGGCGGTCAATGTCATTGCAATCGTCAGCATTCTGCTGGTTGGGCCGGTGCTGGGCGTTCTCGACCACACCCCCGCAAGGCTGGAACTGCAAGTGTCGCCCACGGTAGAGCTGCAATCCTACCATGGAAAGACTCAGAAGTACACGATTCCCATAGACGACATCACCGAGGTTCAGGTTTATTCCTCCCTGCCGGAGGCCGGCCGGATACACGGCCTCGATTTGGAGCACTACTGGCAGGGTTCTTTTGTCATGGTACACGACGGCACCGTGCATCTCTGCCTCGACCCCACCGCCGGGAAGTTCCTCCGGGTGGAGACGGAAGACGGCATTTTCTGGTTCACCGGCGAGACGGACGAAAAGACTGAGAAAATCGCCGAATGGATTATTGAAGAGATGGGGCAGACTGCCGATTGACACCGCATTTTTTGCTCCCTGCCTGCTTGCGGGGAGCTTTTGTTTTGCCCCTGCCGCCCGAAAACGCAAGCAAATTGCAAAAAATGTTACAAATTTCTCATCAAAAAGGCCGGTTTGCCATTGACAGCCTTGTTATAATAGGAGTGTAGGAATTTTACGGGTCAGCACTCAGCGGCCCGGACTGCTTGTAAGGCCCGACGGGCCTGCTGGGCAGCGCCTTTGCGGCGTCTGCATAAAAGAAAGAGGCATTTCAGACTATGACCAAAATTGATATTTTCTCCGGCTTCCTTGGCGCTGGTAAGACCACCCTTATCAAGAAGCTCATCAAAGAGTCCTTTGCAGGCCAGAAGGTCGTGCTCATCGAGAACGAGTTCGGCGAGATCGGCATCGACGGCGGCTTTTTGAAGGAGTCCGGCATCCAGATCAATGAG